>Ga0100379_10000405_pt1 | contig 47275 bp, 48 predicted proteins | sample CryGeymeta201503_FD_80418 | JGI IMG/M metagenome (GOLD analysis project Ga0100379, IMG submission 80418) | Groundwater microbial communities from Crystal Geyser aquifers in Utah, USA - Crystal Geyser metaG 2015-03 | ecosystem: Environmental > Aquatic > Deep subsurface > Groundwater | place...
CGGAGGAGATATTCTGGTCATCTATAATTGTGTTCATAGTTTTAAATCAGACGACAAACAAACAAAAATTATTGAAATAAAACAGGGGCCCTATGAAGATTTTCGTCAATAAGCCATACATTACTAAAAGAGTAATCAACGCAGTCGTTAGCACGCTCGAAGAGGGGTGGATATCTGGTAAGGGCCCATATGTACAGAAATTTGAGGAGAATTTTGCAAAGAAAGTTGGAGTCCCGTACGCAGTCAGCACGGCCAATGGCACAGCGGGACTTAGACTTGCAGTCGCCACCTTAGGGATTGGCAAAGGCGATGAAATTCTTATTCCTGATCTGACAATTATTTCCTGCGCAACTGCGGCTATCCATGAGGGAGCGACGCCAATCTTGGTAGATGTTAGAGAAGATACGTTCGGAATTGATCTAGAACAGGCTGAAAAATTAGTTACGACAAAGACCAAAGCGATTATGGTTGTGCATCTCTATGGCCAACCTGTCCGAATGAAACCAGTAATGAAATTCGCCCGCAAGCATAAGCTTTGGGTTATTTCTGATTGCTCTGAAGCTTTTGGAGCAAAAACGGATGGGCAGATGGTTGGCTCTTTTGCTGACGTAAGTGTCTTCAGTCTTTATGCAAATAAAATTATCACGACTGGAGAAGGCGGAATTGTTACTTTCAAGAAGAAAAAATTTGCTGACAGAGCTGAAAAACTCAAAAACTTATTTCATTCGGATAAGACTCGTTTTTTACATCCAGAACTTGGTTATAATTTCCGCTTTAGTAATGTTTTAGCGACCATAGGCATTTCCCAACTAGAGATGAGCGACGAGCTCCTTGAGAAGAAAAAAAATATAGACGAGTGGTATAGGAATGGTCTTTCAAAGCTCCCCTTTCTTGAACTTCATGAGGCCGTGCCAAATACAGAGCCAGTTTGTTGGATGTTTACTCTCCTGTTGAAAAAGAATGCTCCGTTCTCACCAGATGATTTAGCTAAATATCTCGAAAAAAACAATGTTGAAACTAGATTCTTTTTTATTCCTCTGCATAAACAGCCAGCATTAAAACCGTACTTAGAAGGACAGAAACAACGATTCCCAATCAGTAACGATCTTGCGGCAAGAGGACTATACCTCCCTTCAGGCCTTGGCCATTCAAAAAAAGAAATAACTCACGTCGTCTCATTGATTAAAAAATATGTTGGTTCATTTAACCAATGAGGAAACAGGCATATCAAGATCATTTCCAAGTAGAAAAAACTCACTGGTGGTTTGTGACCAAGCGTAGATACATTGCCACTGTTTTGAATTCTTTAAAGTTGAGTAACGTGAAAATATTAGATGTGGGCTGCGGCACTGGAGCGACAACTTCCTTTCTAAAATTCTGGGGAAATGTAAAAGCCATCGACAGCTCTCCTCTAGCTGTAAAATTTTCCCGTCAAAACAGCGTCGATGCCCAGTTGGTTACGGGTGGGAAATTGCCTTTTAAAGGCAATTCTTTTGATCTTATTGCTCTCTTTGATGTTCTTTACCATAAGAAAGTGAAGCCACCAGTGATTCTGGCTGAGATAAAAAGAGTCTTGAAAGTAGGAGGATATGTATTAGTTACTGACTGTGCCCTGCCCCAACTCTGGTCTGAGCATGACGGGGCGATGGAAGCTCGTGAGAGATTTACCAAAAATGGTTTGGAGAAAATTATTGAGGATGAAGGATTCAGGATAATCCGTAGCTCATATTTATTTTTTTTAACTTTTCCATTATTTTATTTAAGCAGAAAATTTTCCATATCCAAAAATGGTTCTCTTGAAACAAGTAAGTCTTTATCTTTTCTTCTTGAGAAATTACTCAAAATTGAAACTTTCTTTTTTAATTATCTAAATCTACCAATTGGCTCAAGTCTACTTGTCTTAGCGCAGAAACCAGATGAAAAAAACTGAGATTTCCATACTGATTCCAACTAGAAATGAAGTCAAAAATATCGGGAAGTTAATTTTGGAAATTCTTGATGAGTTAAAAGATTATAAAATTGAAATAATTGTCGTTGATGACTCTAGTGAGGATGGAACGGCTGACTTAGTAAAAAAAGTTACTAAGAAACATAGAGAGGTGAGGCTGATAAGATGTCTTTCAGAGCCAGATCTAGGGAAATCAATCTTAATGGCGGTGAATGCAGCAAAGGGAGAATATATTGTCGGCATGGACGCTGACTTTAATCATCACCCCAAGCATTTGAAAAGCTTAGTTGAAAAATGTGATGAAGATACGATGATTGTTGGCTCTCGTTTTGTCTCTGGTGGAGGTATGGATCTTAAACTCAGATACTGGCTATCGCTATTCTTTAACGCTTGGCTGAAATTATTCTTACATTTCCCAATCTGTGATAACACGAGTGGATATTACTGTATATCAAGAAAAGATTTGATTTCTCTGAAGCCTAAAAAAATATACTTTGGTTATGGTGAGTATTTTATTCGACTGGTTGCATTTGCAAAAAAGTCAGGAATGAAAATTGTTGAAGTTCCTGTTTATTATCCTAAGAGAACTGGAGGAACGAGTAAGTCTAAGTTTTTTAAGATGTTGTTAACTTATTCCAAAGTAGCTAACGACGTAAAGTAACTGCTGCCTGATCAAAATCACCAACGCCAGTCCACCATCCTTCAGGAATATTTTGCATCCACCATACTTTAAATCCAACTCCCCCATCGTCTTTACACCCTGGATTCCAGGTATCGCAACTGACATTTGTCTTTGTACCAGAGCCATCTTCTTTCCAGTTTGCACAATCTGAAAGGACAGTATTTTTGCTGTACCATTCGTAGTCGTGGCCACTGCAGTACTCCATGACATTTGGCGGGTAATGCGTCCAGCCACAGCTGTAAGAATCCTTTTGGCCGCACTCACCTACAAATTTCTTCCAAGTCGTGGGCTGTAAGAATCTCATAACGGCTTCAATGTGGTGGGTGTGGTTTTCCAAAACTTCAGCAAGTTCTCGTCCATAATTTAGATTAAATAGTACATAAGTATGTTCACAAACTGGAAGATCATCACTATTTTCGCTATTACTTGCATCCCCGTAAGTTCCATGATTCCAATATTTTTGGGTCAGAAGACCCATAGACATGTTTGACTCAACTGGTTCTATTAGACTGGTGTGATAACCCCAAATCCAGACTTCTTTTACTCCGAGATCGTCAACGTAGTGACAAATATTTTCGCGATTTAAAATCAACTTATAGTCTGGTCTTTTTGCAGTCGCACTCCAGGGTACGGATAAACCTGGCTGCAGAGCTTCATAATATGTTTTTTCTTCTATTAGTTTGTATTTAAGTTGAGGCTGTGATGAGACATTTGAATATCCATGAAATTTTGAGGCATTAGCTAGTGCCTGAATAGATTTTTGATTAAGATTAGAAATTTTATTCGTTAGTTCAGAAACAGAACTAACTGGGAGAGAGCCTGTCTCAGAAGTATCAATTGTGTTTGCATCAATCATTGGTATATATGTCAGAGACAAGACGGGCATGGGATAATTTGCAGCCGGCGGAGTTGGGGCTGTCGCAGGTACTGGAGAAGGAGATGGTGTCTCAGTAATTATGGCGACATCTGCTGTTGGAGATGGCTGAGTTGCTTCTGGTGCCGATTCTAGTAGATTTTCTGATAGGAGCGTCTCCTCTTCACGAGGATTAGAACCTGCTCCGACTAAATTCCCAATAAAATCTCCTAAAATGTAGCATCCTAGAATACTAAAAGTTATCACTATCACAATTGCTATGCGTCGTGAAACTGACGATCCAGGGTCAAATTCTGGGATTTCTATTCCTGTTGGGAGGTCTTGCACCTATTAATCATATACTAAGGAAAGATTAGGTCCAACTATACTGGTATACGGGCCTGTCATAACCTATTTTACAATCTCTATAATAATCATCCATCATTTGATCATAATGACCAATGATGTCAATCAGAACGTCTGGAATAATGGTTTCATAGCCATCTGGAAAATACCCTTCTATTTTTATAAAACCATCCGTTACATGGTCTTTGTCAAACCCTTCAATTGATTGATAAGGAAATTTGATGCTGGCCTTTAGTTGACGATCGCCTGTGTTTCCAATATTTGCTTCTAGTTGATAGTGAGGATCATTTTCTTCCCCTTTGTGACCGTCGCTTACTTTTATCCAGCAAGTCTCTAGCTCCAGTCTTAGAAGTGTTTCGGCAATTAGATCTAAAAGCTTGATACTAAGTTCTTTATCATCTTGAGAAAATTCAGGTAGTGTGTGTAAACTTCCAATGTAGTTCATACCACGTTCACCTGCTGAGCCTCTCAGATCAATGACTATGGGAGAGTTCTCTTCATGAGCACCATGAATATGTTCTGCTTCTATTGTATTTTTAGTTTCTATAATCTCTGCTGACATAAGGACTCACTTTTTTTATCAAACCTCTTGGGTGGTATACCGGATTCGAACCGGCGACCTTCGGTACCACAAACCGACGCTCTAACCAACTGAGCTAATACCACCGAGAGATAGTATTATAAACCAAGGGATCTATGCTGAGAAGCCGAGTAGTGACTGTATTGCTTGTTTTAAGTTGGTTATTCTGTGGAATTCTGAGTTCATTGGTTGGTTTTTTTGGATTATTTGCTTCTCCTATCTGGATTATTTTGATCTTCCCCTTTGTTCTTTTGTGTCTTTTAACTATTAGCGCCTCAAGAGGCTATCAATATCTGCCAAGGTTCGAGAAAATATTGTTTGGTCTATTGGTGTTCATCTGGTCACTGCACTTAATTCAAGTTTTTGTCCCAGAAACAGGATTTGATGCCCTTTGGTATCACTTGCCAGCAGCCAGGCTTTTGATTGAGAATCATCGTTTTGTTTATTCTCCTGAGCTTTATCAGACTGCTAATCCTCAATTTGCAGATAGCATTTTTACACTCGGTTTCATGGTGTTGGGTAGTTTTGGTACCAAGTTGGTGGCCTTCGGCTTCGGTATAACCTTAATAGCTGTTGTTTTCCAGCTTGCCCGACTATTTATCTCTCGTTCAAGGGCTTTAATTTTTGTAATTACTGTCAGCACATTTCAAGTAGTAGCTTGGCAATCATCGAGTTTCTATGTAGACGTGGCAAAAGCCGTTTTTGATATCTCTGCCATTTGGCTAGTTCTTCTGAGTTTAAAAAATAAAAAGCATGAACCAAAAGGAAAATACTTATGGCTAGCTGTCATTTCATTTTCGGCATCTCTTGCTAGTAAGGCTTTTTCAGTTCTACTTCTACCCTCAATGATTTTTGCCATCTGGGTTGGTAGCAAAAAACTGAGTAAGCAGTTGGTGTTACCGTTGCTAGCTGGTTTACTGTTTCTAGCTCTACCCTTTTATTTGTTTTCATATGAACAGACAGGTAATTTTTTCTTTTCAATAATACAGCACACTTCTAGCTTGAGCTCATTTACAGCCTCAAGCTCGATGTCTGAACTAATCATTCACAGATTTATTGAACTACCTAAAATTATTCCTAACCTATTTTTTACAAGAGACTACACATCTCCACTTTTGGTATTGTTGCCAGTCGCAATTTACTTTTTGTTTAGAAATATCAAGAAAAGCAAATCTCTGCAGATACTTAGTGTTTTTACACTTAACCAAATAGCCATCTGGTGGTTTATCCCTCCTTTGTCGACTAGGTACGCGCTTGGAGGCTATATAACCGGTCTTTTACTGGTTATCTTGATGATTGTTAAGCATTGCCCTAATCTAGGGCTGAGCGAGCGAAAAGCTCAATCTACCATACTAATTGTTGCTCTTATTATGTTGCTACCAAGAATAATCGTTGCTGTTAGAACTATAAAGTATATTTCAGGAGTTCAAACTAGTTCCGAATACATTGACAGCGTTCGCGATGAAAATAATTCCTGGGTTCTAGACTCTTGGTATAAAAATGATTAAGTGCGTCAGGCGGGACTCGAACCCACGACCTACTGCTTAGAAGGCAGTTGCTCTATCCAGCTGAGCTACTGACGCACGCAAGAAACATATTATACCGCAGCTACCCTTGTCAGACGAGCGAATCCAACGGATAATAGCCGGCATGCTTGAAGATGTCCAGATATTAGTGCTAGCCGGTGGTATGGGAACTCGGATGAATGGCCCAGATCTGCCGAAGGTTCTCACTCCTCTGAATGGTCAACCGCTGATTTCTTATCTACTCGATGAGCTCGAGAAGCTCGATCTATCGCTAGAGCCAGCTATTGTTGTTGGGGCAAGTGCGAATATAGTTAAAGATGCCTTAGGAAGTCAATATTTATACATTCATCAGGAGGAGCAGCTTGGAACAGGCCATGCAGTCGCTTGTGCAAAAAGCACCCTAGAGGGTAAAGCTAGTACGATAGTCGTTATGTATGGCGATCATCCGCTGGTGACGGCTGAGATGGTTCATTCTTTGTCTCGAAAACACAAGCAGTCTGGGGCAACAATGACCCTTGGTATTGTTTCAGTGCCGGATTTTAACGACTGGCGATCTGCTTTTTACAGTTTTGGTAGAGTTGTTAGGAGTCCTGATGGCAAACTTCAGGGAATTGTTGAGCTTAAAGACGCCACTGAAAATCAGAAGTTAATTACTGAGGTCAATCCTTCTTACTTTTGCTTTGATGCAGAGTGGCTTTGGAGCAAGATAGATTCTCTCAGTAGTACCAATGCCCAGCACGAGTATTATCTGACTGATTTACTCAAAATGGCGTTCGAACAGAATCAACCAATTTCAACTATAGAGATTGATCCGCCAGAAGGTCTTGGAGTTAACACTCCTCAAGAACTAAAGAATGTCGAGCAGTTTATGCTCGAGCGCGCTTAACAGCTTTTTTAGCAATCTTTTTGCCTTTGGCAAGAGCTTCCTTTTTGAATTTGTCTGGATTAGCGTCGTATTTAGCTTTTGCTTTTTTTGCAGATGAGGCTGCGTTTAAGATGACTTTTTTTGTCTTCTCTCTGTTCTCTTCTTTAGAGAGAAATGAGGCGGCTGCACCCATTGCGATTCCTGTGAGTAGCGTTAGTAAATTTTTTTGTTTTGCCATATTTCTCCTTATGGTACTGTTACTATTTTCATTGAATCAGTGGCCCCAGCTTTTTTCCAGAAGTCACCGTGCAAAATTAAGACAATTTCACCACTCTTTACAATTTCAAGCTCTATAGCCTTGTTAATTAATTGCGTGCTATCACATAGTGTATCTGATTTAAGTTCAACAACATGTGTAGTCACTCCATAAACGACACTAAGCTTGTGATAGGTGTGTTCTAAATCAGTAAAAACATGAATATTTGGAAAAGTTCTGAATCTTGCCAGTTGCTTAGCCGTTGTGCCTGATTTTGAAAGACAAATTACTGCGTCAATTTGGAGATTATGACTTGGATTTTTATTGTCTAAAAGTAGGCAGGCTGCATGTGTTACAGATCGACTGGCGTCGAAGTCGTTGGGGTTGATTTCAATTGGATCTGAAAACTGTTCGTTATAAGCGGCTATTTTCGCCTGAGCTGCCACAGCTTTGACTGGATATTTTCCAATGGTTGTTTCCTCAGAAAGCATGACTGCGTCAGTGCCGTCATAAACAGCATTGGCAACATCACTGACCTCGGCACGAGATGGATATGGGAAGTCGACCATAGTCTTCATCATTTGGGTGGCTGTAATGACTGGCTTAGCATGTTCTCTACATTTTTTAATGATAGTCTTTTGCCAGTGGGTCAGTTGTTCATATGGAACTTCTGCTCCTAAGTCACCACGAGCGACCATGACTACGTCTGCTGCTTGAATGATCTCATCAATATTATCGAGAGCCGCTTGATTTTCAATTTTTGCTATGACCTCAACATCGAGTTTTCTTTTCTCGAGTTCGTCACGCAAGATTCTGATATCTTGAGCATTGCGAACAAATGAAAGGCCTACGAAATCTACTGTCTCGTTTGTGGCTGCGTCAAGGTGTTCATAGTCTTGTGCAACTAAAGAAGGCATGGCGATAACTACTCCTGGAGTGTTAAGAGATTTTCTATGACCTATTGTGCAGGAATTTTGAACTTCGGTGATTAGAGCGTGTTCTTCTTTGCCAACAATGACAAACTCTCCTAAGCCGTCATCAACTAGGAGAATATTGCCTACTTCCTCAGCATCAATGACTTCTTGGGGGATAATTACTGTCTTCTCCTCGTGATTTGCGTCTGAGGCAAATAAAAGGACATCATGTGTTTCAACGGGAATTGGTTTTTCATTAGGAAGAGAGATGCGAATCTCTGGGCCTTGAAGGTCAACCAAAATTCCAACCGGTACTTTTAATTCTTTGGCCACTTTTTTGACTCTAGCGATTCGCTCATGATGCCAATCAGGGACGCCGTGCTTTGTGTTAAACCTTGCGACGTTCATTCCAGCTAAAATAAGCTCACGGATTGTGTCTTCAGATTCTGTTGCAGGACCTATGGTTGCAACAATTTTGGTTGATTTTTGGTTTGTCATACGTGGGGTATTATCCAACCCTTGACACTTCTTCTCAAGGGGAAGATTATGAGTACTGCAAATTAATCGAAAGGGCATCTTTACATGACAGATTCATTACCAAAGCCACCTCAAGTAGACGAACTCCAATCAGGAGAGGACCTCGCACTCAGTGCTTTAAATGATTCCACTTCTGATGAAGTTGCGGAGTCTGATGAGCTCGCTAGCTCTCTAGCTCATTTGCAGGGTGTAATAGAACGTAATGCCCTAGAGCTTGAGAAATCAAAAGAAGACCTGAAACTAAAGCGTGAGCAGCTCAGATCTATCTACGAGAATGACACCAGGCTTGCCACAGCTGAAGAACAGGCTCAAGTTTTGATGCAAGAGGTTAAGCAAGAAAAGGCTAGATTGCAAGGTGGGCCACAAACCGTGACCCTAAAATCACAAATAGCTGAACTCTCAGCTCAGAAAAAAGAGATTGAAGAAGCTCTAAGTGATCACTTGATCAAATACAACAAGCTAACTGATTCGACAAGTTTCGACACCAGTGACGGTGATCAATGGGACTTTTCCATGGCTGCGAGAGTAAAACCTCGAAAGAAGTCTAGAAACGATTAGTTTTTAGAAAATAAAAATTTAGTGAAGGCGGTCGTTAATTCTCTGTAGAGAAAGTTCGGAGACGTTCTTCATTCTCTTTAGAGATCTAGCTCTGCGACGAAGTCTGTTCATATCCATGCGCTTGGAAGCTCTCATGGCTGCTTTGCTTACGAAGAATGCACCGTCTTTGGCTTTTTGAACAATATCGACCTGGGTTATTGCTCTTTTAAAACGTTTGATGACGTCGTTAGTGCTGTCGTTCTGTTTGGCTCTGATTACAATTGGCATAAGATTGGTGATTATACTTTATGATTTCCATCTTGGTAAGAGGCACGAATGGATTCGGCTAATTTAGATAAATCATCATCATTCGCTCGATTTGAGTCATTTGAAGATAAGAAACCAGGATAAGTTGGGAAAAATTGGTTGTTATTAGAACTCTCAATATTCCTCCACCCTTCCAAATCACCAGTGCCGTGCATCGGAAAGAGTTTGCTGTGAAGATGATCAACTCCAAAACCTTCAAAAAACATTCCGCATCTAGAAACATCTTCGTAGTAGTTATCAATTATCTTGGCTACTTTTTTTGTGGCTAAGACTAGATCAGAAAGTACATCGTCGCTTTGTTCAAAGGCATAGCTGCCATAGTGCTCTTTTGGGATTACTACTGTAAAGCCGTCGGTGTTGGGAAATATCGAAAGAAAGGCTAGGTGAAAATCACTAGACCAGATTGTATGAGAGGGCATTTCTCCAGAAACAATTTTGCAAAAAATACAGTCAGAGTTATTCATATAATTCTTTTACAGTCTTAATAATTTGCTCAAGACTAAGAGGTGATGGCTGTTGATTTAGATGCTTTCTAGAGCCATTGATTAGCATTTTTCCGCCCGGGTGATAGTACCAAGTTCCCGTTCGATCAAGCTCTAATACTTTTTCGTATAGCTTCTCAAGCGTCAGAGAGCTATCTGGCCTGACTTTGATGCGAATATGACCAAGTGATGGATCTTTTCTAATCACCATCATCATGCCTCTTTTTTGAGCTAACTTAATGACGTCATCATTTTTGGTAGAGATGGCAAGACATTTTCCAGCAGAAGTTTGGAAAATTTGGCCAACCTGATCGAGAATTCTTGATGCTTTGTGACTTTGTTTTAATGTTGCGTAGACGTTGTCTAAAGCCTGCATGCCAAACTGCATTTGTGAGTCATCTGTGTTTTGGGCCATGAACTCACTGCCTCTGATCAGCTCATGGAGCATGAAGCTATAGCGATCGCTGTCTGGCTCTGGCCAAAATATTTCACCAAAATGATCGATCTCAGTCACGTGATCAACGATCGCCTTAAGAGCTGAGTCCTTTTCCAGTTCGGGATGAGTTTTGATTAAATAATCTCTGATCAGAGTGGCAGCGCAAATATTCCGACTATTCTTTTCTGGTGTGTGATGATCAAACTCCCCACGGCCAGTATCCACGTGTACAACATTGTGGGGTAAGATGCCGTACTTCTCCGCTAGCACTGGATCAAGAGAGTGACCTGGATTAACATAGCCAATTTTTGCATCTGCGAAATTTTGTGAGTCAAAGCGCTTTAAGAGCCAAACTGAAGAAATGGCATCGAGGTCAGGAGCATGGTGAGTGACTATTAATTTTTGTTGTGGCATCGCCTGTTAGTATAACACTTGAGGCCTAGACAAAATAAAACCCCACCGCAACAGCCAAAGTCTTTTGCAAAACCAGGACAGTCGCAGTGGGTGTTCCTCACCGGAATGTATGAGTACTATACGGCGTGATATACAAAATACCTATGAGAAAAATTAGCTCTTCTATCAATCTATAGCACTTTTGCTGGTTTGAGAAATGTTTGCTATAGGTTCTAATATTTACCGTGCTTTATTCGGTAATAGATAGCTTTTTGAGGACATCTTCTTTGCTCATCAGATTTGATTTTTCTTCAGAGCGATTTTTCCATTCAATCATATCGCCGTTTCGAGTCGAGACGACGAGTCGAATTGGAATGCCAATAAGGTCTGCGTCGGCAAATTTAACTCCAGCTGAAACAGGACGCTCGTCCCACAAAATTTCAATTCCAGAATCTAGGAGCTCGTCGTAAAGGCTTTGGGCAAAATCTTCTGCTCCAGGAAGCGAGATTAAATGAACGGCAAAAGGAGCAATTGCCTTTGGCCAAATTATGCCTTTGTCGTCATGATGCTTTTCTACTACAGTAGCCAATGTTCTAGCCAGGCCGAAACCGTAACAACCCATGTAGTAAGGAGTTTGACCTCCAGCATTATCAGCAAAATTTGCATCTTTCATCTTAGTCGAGTAGTGAAGGCCTAGTTGAAAGATATTTCCGACTTCTATTCCCTTCTTCTCTACTAGAGTGCTGTTTCCGTCTTCAGTAAGGAAGCCGTTTTGAGCCATGGCAATATCTACTTCGATATCAGCTTTGTAATCTCGATCGATATTGATGTTTATAGCGTCTTTATTCAATTCATTTGCCCCACCGAAAGCGTTCACGATTGTTCTAAGTGAAGGGTCGGAAACAATAGTGACTTTTCCTTCTAAACCAACGGGAGAGATAAATCCAGGCTCAGATCCCAAATCTCTAATTTCTTCAATTGTAGCCGGCCTCAATGAAATTGCATTCACAGCATGGGCTAGTTTGACCTCATTAATATCAAGATCTCCTCTAGTAATAGCCAGTACAAGTTTTCCAGTTTCGGTTGCGTACAGCACGTCTTTGATTTGTTGCCAAGCGGGGAGGTTGTGAAACTTCACGCCATCTTCCATGGTGGTGCCACGAACAGCATCTACGACTTGGTAATCTTTAATTGTCTCGTCTAGATTCTTTTCGTCTCTTTTAAAATTGGCTATGTCTTCATGCGCGCAGTAGGTGCCGTCCTCAGAGACAAAGAAGCGGCCTTCGCCTAGGTCGCACTCAACCTGGAACTCATGACAGTACTCTCCACCGATATACCCGTTGTCAGCGGCTACCTTCAGTGCGTTCAGTCCCATTCGTTTGTACATTCGTTCATAAGCCTCTGCCATGACTTGATATTCTCTTTCAAAATCTTCTTTGTCAGCGTGGAAAGAATAACCATCTTTCATGATGAACTCTCTTAAGCGCAAAAGCCCACCTCGAGCCCTCAGCTCATCTCTGAATTTGTTTGAGAATTGATAAATAGTGAATGGTAAATCTCGATAGGATAAGTGGAGGTTCCTAACTACATCAACAAACATTTCTTCGGCCGTTCCTCCAAGGGCAAACTCAGCCCCTCTTCGATCTTTAACCGTCATCAGTTCAAAACCGACGGAATTGGTTCGATTAGTCTCTTGCCAGAACTCAAGTGGGTGAAGTGTAGGCACCAGCATCTCTTGTGCGCCTGCCTTGTCCATCTCGTCCTTAACTATTGCCTTGATTTTTTCATGAACTCTCCAGCCGAGAGGCAGAAAAGAATAACGACCAGCTGTTGATTCTTTGATGAACCCACCTCTGGAGAGATATCTTTGACTCGCAAACTTAGAACCCTTAGAGTCATCCTTAGTTGTTTTGCCGAGAAGTTTTGAGTATTTCATAAGTATTCAGAGATAGGTTCTGCCAGGAGCTTTGCGATATTTAGTACTGTGATTTTTTCGTGTTTTTTATTTTGCTCGACGCTGTCTGTAATTATGATCTCATCAATTGCCGAGTCAGCAAATAGCGATTCGACAGATTTGGTGAAAATGCCGTGAGTTGCTAAACAAACGACCTTTTTAGCGCCGTTTGATTTTAGGGCTTGGGCAGTTTTAACCAGGGTGCTTCCAGACATAATCACGTCGTCATAGACTAAGCAATTCATACCTGAGACTTCTCCGTGTATTCTTCCAGTTGTTACTTCACCGGTGACCAGATTTCTTTGCTTCTCCATGCTGGCCATAGGTAGATTTAATTTATCAGCAAAGTTCTGAGCTCTTCTAAGGCCGCCAATGTCTGGACAAACCACGACTGTATTTGTGGAGTAATCTTGTCGTTTTGCGAAATCAACAAATAGATCCAGAGTAGAAAGATGTGTATTGGGTCCTTCGAAAAATCCTGCGATGGCTGAGTTATGAAGATCTAGTAAGAAAGTTCTACTTATGTTTCTTGATGATAGAAGTTGAGCGACCACTTTGGCAGCAATCGGTTCGCCTTCTCGAAAAACCTTGTCCTGAAGTGAGTAGCCCATCCAGGGTACAACTAAGAAAAGTTGTTTAACACCGAGTCTTTCAAGTGCGTCGATGAGAAGAAGAAGTTGGATTATGTGGGTATCAACGGGGGCGCTTAGACTTTGCACCAAGACTACTTGCTGACCTGAAAGCTTTTTTGGGATCCAAATTCGTTGTTCTCCATTGGCGAATATTTTGAATTCAGGTAAGACTAATTCAACGCCAAGCTCATTCGCAATTTGCTCAGCGAGTTTTGTGTTTCCTGTCCCACTCAAGACTTTCATTTGTTACTTTCGATGTTCAGGTGCGTCAATTAATCCGCACTTTTTGTATTTTAAACCACTGCCACAAGGACATGAGTCATTTCTACCAATCGTAGCCTTTTTTGATCCTGGCTGGGGTTTTGCATTAGCCTTCGCAGTTTTGAGAGCCGCCGCTAAATCTGAACTAGAGCCCTTAGTCATGGTTGGCTTCGAAGTTGGTAGGGTCGCGTCGGCAACTTCTTTTGCTAACGATTCGTTGACATCATCTTTGTGCTCGATGGTCTTAACAGGAGTCTGACTTAGATTTTCAGAATTTCTAAGCTGGACTCTAAACATTCTGTTTGCGACAGTAGATTCTATCGAATCCACGAGTTCGTCAAACATGGCAAAAGCTTCTTTTTTGTATTCGGACAAGACTGTTTGCTTATCACCTCTCAGCCAAATGCCATCTCTGAGTCCATCCATAGCATCAAGATGGTTCATCCATTTCTCGTCGATTGTTGACAAGGAAACAACTCTCTCAAGATACCTCATTTGATCTGCACCATACTGTTTTTCTCTAGAATTGTAGGCTTTCGTGGCCAGACTAATTAACTCATCCGTAATCTCATCCGTTGTGGTTAGTTCACCAAGCTTCTTTGCCAGAGCTCTCTGAGAAGCAGGATCGAAGGGAACCAGTTTAGAGAAGTCTCGAACTATGGCGTTGTATTGCTCAGGTGCGTTTAGCGAAACTATCGCTTCGACTTCATCCTCAATGTATGAAAGGACTTCTTCTTTCAGATCGCCTGATGAATCCTGTTTTTTGTCAGTTTCGCCAACTGATTGTTCCAACAATCTACGTCGACGCTTATAAATAATCTCTCGTTGCTTATTCATAACGTCATCGAACTCAACTAGCCTCTTGCGTTGGTCAAAAAAGAAACCTTCGACTTTAACCTGAGCTGACTCGATCGACTTTCCAATCATTTTGTGTTCAATTGGTTGATTTTCTTCTATTTTCAAAAAGTCCATCACCTTGGAAATTTGCTCACCGCCGAAGATTCTCATGATGTCATCTTCTAGAGAGATGAAGAATAAACTAACACCAGCATCACCCTGGCGTCCTGCTCTTCCTCTTAGCTGGTTGTCGATACGTCGCGACTCGTGTCTTTCCGTTCCAAGAATAAAGAGACCGCCAGAATTTACCACTTCTTCATGTGCTGCTTTCCATTTCTCGAGAGATTTCTGATAATCGGCAAGTTTGTAGTTTGCTGGATTTACAGATGGTGGCAATTTTAGGCTTGCTGCTAGTTTTTTATTTTCATCTGAAATTGTTTTAGATGTAGTTTTTTTGCGAAAATCTTTGAGCTCGGGTTTTGAGCCACCTAAGACAATGTCGACACCGCGACCAGCGATGTTGGTCGCAACTGTAATAGCATTCTTTTTACCAGCATCTGCGATAACAAAAGCTTCGCGTTCGTGATTTTTAGCGTTCAATACTTGATGGGCCACACCTTTTCTTTTTAGAAATTTTGAGATTGTCTCGTTGTGTTCAATAGATCTAGTCCCGATTAAAATTGGTTGACCAGTGGCATGAATTTCTTCAACCATGTTGGCAATAGCAGAGTACTTTGCAGCCGCAGTCTTATAAACAATATCTGATCTATCATCTCTAACGACTGGGACATTCGTGGGGACGACCAAAACATCAATGTTATATATTTTCTTAAATTCTTCAGCCTCGGTAATGGCAGTTCCACTCATTCCTGAAAGCTTGTAGTACTGTCTGAAGTAATTTTGAATAGAAATTGAGGCTAGGGTGCGAGATTCTTGCTGAATAGGAACGTTTTCTTTTGCCTCGATGGCTTGGTGAAGACCATCAGAGTAGCGACGACCGAACATTAATCTGCCCGTGTGTTCGTCTACGATCACGACTTCATTTTCTCGAACGATATAGTCTTTATCTCTGGTGAACAGAGTTTTGGCTTTAAGGGCTGCTTCTATATGATGAATTGTGTCAAAGCTTTCTTCATAAAGATTTTTAACCCCTAGTTTTTGTTCAACTCTTTTGACTCCAAGATCGGTCAGGTTGACAGTACGAGATTTTTCATCGACGGTAAAATCACTTCCAGACTCGAGGGAAGTAACTAAGCGAGAAGACTCGTAATACTGCTGAGTTGGTTCAGAGTCAGGAGCGGAAATAATCAGCGGTGTTCTGGCTTCATCGATCAAAATAGAGTCAGCTTCATCGACTATGGCATAGTGATGGGTGTTTTCAGGTCTTTGGGCCATTTGCTCAATGGACTGAACCATGTTGTCACGCAGATAATCGAAACCAAACTCGTTATTTGTGCCATAAGTAATGTCAGCGGCATAGGCTTGTCTTCTAGTAATTGGCTCGAAATGCTCTAATCTTTCGTCTCCTCTTTCAGCTGAGTCAAAGTCTGGATTGTAGAGACGCGAGGATTCATGAGTGATCACAGCAGTTGATAGACCGAGGAAGTGATAGATTGGACCCATCCAGCCTGCGCCAAGTTCAGCCAAGTAGTCGTTGACGGTGATTAAGTGGGCACCTTTACCCAATAAAGCGTTCAAGTACAGAGGAGCGGAAACTGTAAGAGTTTTGCCTTCACCAGTTTTCTGTTCGGTAATCGAGCTAAAGTGAAGTGCCGCGCCAGCGATAAGCTGGACATCAAAGTGTCTCAAGCCAAGAACTCTTCGAGAAACTTCTCTGACTGTGGCATAAGCTTCAGGCAAGAGATTCTTAAGGATACTGGCTTCGTCCTCACCAGCCTCTCTCATCTCATCTATTTGTTTTTTAAACTTTTTGGTTTGGGCAGCGAGTTTAGTATCTGAAAGTTTTTTGACACTTTCTTCCTCAGCATTTATAGAAGCAACAATTTTTTGATAGCCGTCTAGCTGTCTTTTATTGTCATCAAAAAAATTAGATAAAAACTTAAGCATAATTAACCGATCATTTCTTTTTCGAGATATTGTTGTAACACTTTTGGCACTCTGATGCGACCGTCAGCCTCTTGGTAATTCTCCACGATAGCTGCCAAGAGTCGAGGAGAGGCCGCCATAGTGTTATTCAGAGTATAAATGTGTTTCATCTCGCCTTGTTTGGTTTGGTATTTAATGTCGAGCCTTCTGGCTTGGAAGTCATTAAAGTAACTGGCTGAGTGGGTTTCTCGATATTGGTTTTGGCTTGGAAACCAAGTTTCAATATCATATTTTTTTCTCTGTCCAGCTCCCATATCCCCAGTACACATCAAGAGAACCTGGTAAGGAAGCTCTAGGTCTCTTAGAAGTGACTCACTAAAGCCAGTCATTTTTTCATGCCACTTTCTCGTTTCCTCTTCGTCAGCAACGGTGTATACAACCATTTCGACTTTGTTAAACTGATGAACTCGAATTATTCCTTGAGTATCCTTACCATAAGAACCAACTTCGCGTCTAAAACATGGCGAAATACCAGCCATTTTTATTGGTAAGTCTTTCTCTCGAAGTGTTTCACCAGCATAATAGGCAGTCAGAGCAACCTCAGCTGTTCCTGCTAAAAATTGATTGTCTTGAGTTCGATAGTGATCTTCTTCACCCCAAGGAAAATAACCTGTTCCCCACATAGTTTCTTCATTGACCAAAACTGGAACGGACATAGGAGAGAAACCTTCTGTCTGTAGTTTTTTCATGGCATACTGCAAAAGAGCTTGCTCGAGTAACAGGCCATCATTCTTGAGAAAATATGAACGAAATCCACCAATTTTCACTGCGTGTTTAGTATCTAAAAGGTCGAGATTTTCTAAGAGTTCTTGATGAGGTTTTGGCTCGAAATCTAGTTTTTGGACTTCTCCCACTTGCTTAACCACCTTGTTTCCTGATTCGTCAGGTCCGACAGGAACATCCGCTGCAGGGACGTTTGGAATGTAAAGTAATAGTTTTGCAAATTCCTCTTCAATGGTCTTGAGCTCAGGCTCAATCTCTTTAAGTTGGGTTTTGATTTCTTTGCCTTTAGCTATTTGATCATCTGTAGGTTTTGAGCCTTCCTGGACTTGCTTTTTAATTAAAGAAGCGTGTTCATTGCTTTGTTGACGAAGATCGTCAACTTTTCCTTGTAGAGTTCTGCGCTTCTCGTCATTGGAGAGCAAGGTATCAACCACGCCCGGGTCTAGCTGTTTATCCTTACACCCCTGACGAACTGCATCAGCATTTTCGCGTATGTATGAAATTGATAGCATGATGGTTACTCCTTTTTTCCAAAAACCTCGAGCAAAAATCCGATATGCTCGTCTGGGCTTTTATTAATCAACTCAAAGCCTTGTTCCATGTCTTCCCTACTAACATTAGCGGCAAAAGCGGTTGTTTTCATTTTCTTTTTAACTGATTTTGGCTTCATGCCTGAGAAACCCTCTGGTCTTACTAATGAAACAGCATGCAAAAACCCAGACATTTCATCGCAAGCAAAAAGAAATCTTTCTATTTGTGTTTCTGGTTGCTTGCCAGTTCTACCCGGAGCATGAGCAGCAATCGCATCAAGCATCTGGCTTGGATAGCTGACTAAAATTTCTGTAATAGCTTTATTTGGATGTTCATCTGGGAACATTTCCCAGTCGAGGTCATGAAGTAATCCAGCCTGGTACCAAAGATCACTATCTTCTCCAAGATCTGCTGCATAGGCTTCCATAGCTTGGGCAACCATGTAACAGTGATGCCTAAGGGCTTCATTTTTTATGTATTTTTCCAGTAAAGCTTGAGCTTCTGCTCGATCGGGCAAGGCGGAAGTACTCTCCGTAGGTTTTTCTTCTTCTTTAACAGATTGCTTTGGAGCTTTTGGAGAATCATTTTTCGGTTTAAGTGTTGGAAAGGCAATTACTTCTCGGATGCTCCAAGTGTTTGTCAAAAGCATAACCAGACGATCAATGCCGATGCCAATTCCACCCAGAGGAGGCATTCCGTACTCCATGGCTTCTAAGAAATCTTCATCGCAAGGATGGGCTTCGGTATCACCGGATCTCATCCTGGATTGTTCGTTCTCAAAAAGCCTTCTCTGATCAATTGGATCTGTAACCTCACTCCACCCGTCCATAATTTCTTTGCCGCCAATGTAGGCCTCAAACCTTTCAGCGAAATCAGGATTATCCCGATGAACCTTGGCAAGGGGGCTAACATCTCTAGGGTAGTCAATTATCCAGATAGGATCAATAAGTTGAGGGGCAACAAGCTTGTCAAACAGTTCAAATAAGGCCTTTCCTCTGGTGAATTCACCGGTCAGAGTCAAGTTGTTTTTTTCTAATAAGCTCATGAGTTCAGTGTCAGTAGCCATATTGAAATCAATTTCAGCAAATTCTTTAAGTGAATCAATCATTGTCAGGCGGCGCCATTTTTTGCCAATATTGACTTCATGATCCCCAACAATAATTGTTTTCTTTTCATGAAGTTTCATTGCTAAGTGAACGAGAAGCTCTTCAGCTACGTCCATCATCCGATTGTAATCGGCATAAGCCTCGTACCACTCGATCATAGTAAACTCTGGTTGATGAGTCTGATCAATTCCTTCGTTACGGAAATTTCTGGCTATCTCAAAGATTTTTTCATAGCCACCCACAATTAATCTTTTAAGGTAAAGCTCTGGAGCTAAACGAAGATAAAAAGTTGTATCGAGAGCCTTCATGTGAGTTGTAAATGGCGTAGCATTTGTACCGCCGTAGAGAGGTTGCAGAACTGGCGTCTCAACTTCTGTAAAATCATGCTCATCTTGAAGGAAAGCTCTGATCTCTCGCAAAACTTTCCAACGAGAATCGAGAACTTTGCGCACATCGTTATTGACCAACATATCCAGATATCTTTTTCTAAAACGCGCTTCTTTATTTTCTGCAGAATTCCACTCGCTTGGAACTGGACGTAAAGCTTTTCCTAGAAATGTAACTGAGTCAGCAACAATACTAATTTCACCCGTCTTTGTTTTTCCAACTTCTCCAGTCGTTCCGACGAAATCTCCAGCATCTACAAGTTGAAGAATGTCGAATAGATCATCTCCTACTACATTTTTTCTTACCATTACTTGAATAGAGATTGCTCCATCCTGCAAATCAAAGAAAATAACACTTCCATGAGTTCTTACAGCTTGGACTCTTCCAGCAGTGGTTACAACAGAACCTTCACTGAGTCGCGCTTGCTCAATAGAGTGAGTTTTATTAAAAGAATGTGGATGAACTGATACACCCATTGATTCGAGCTTAGTTCTCTTGTCTATTTTTGCTTTTATTGCTTCATCTATTCTGGACATAGTATCTTTCCGACATGGTCTATTCTATATCAAAAAAACCCCGCTTGTGGCGGGGGATCTTGTACTGCTTTTTATTTTTATTTTATTGTTTCTATGCTGTACTCTAGTTCCCCTGCTGGTGCGACGACTGAGAATTTGTCGCCTTTTTTCTTGCCAACGAGCGCCTTTCCCAAAGGAGATGCGCTGGAGATTTTATTCTCCGCGGGTTTAGCTTCGAACTCGCCAACTAGAGTGACTGTTTTAGATTTATTAGTTTTTAGGTTTTTTATTGTAATCTGAGAGCCAAGGCTAACTACACCAGCGCTTTGTTGGATTTTGACGACTTTAGCGATTGAGAAAACATGTTGAATTTCATCAATTCTAGCTTCTAGCAATTGCTGCTCGTCTCTAGCGCTGTGGTATTCAGCATTTTCAGAAAGGTCTCCGTGTTCTCTAGCCGTGGCAACTCGAGAGATTGTTTCTGGAAGTTTTTTATCTAGAAGCTCATTTAGTTCTGACTTGAGTTCGTCAAAGCCAGCTTGAGTTAATTCAATAACTTGAGCTTCGATAGGGTCTTGTTGTGATGTGGCCTTTTTTGGCATAGATAGAGTATAAATGGTTTTGCGTTTCTGGCAAGATGTCCTTATGACTGTTACAGGCTCCTTTTAGCAACTTTTAGTTCAATCATGGCTAATCTTAAAGATGCCTCCGCCTGGATTTGCTCTTCTAGCTTGTTCGAACTTAAGATTTGTTTTTTTGCTGCTTCAATGGCTTCTTGAGCCTTCTTGACACTCAATTCTCTTGCTTCAATGGCAGTGTCTGCGATTACCAAAACCTCATTCTCATGAGAGCAACTTAAAAACCCTCTAGAGATAACCATAGAAGTCTCAACACCATTAGCGATGTATTTTAACTCTCCCATTTGGAGTCTACTGAGAAGAGCAGCGTGATTCGCCAAGATTGTTAATTCACCATCTTCTCCTGGCACAGAAAGAGATTGAACTGGCTTGTCTAAGAGCTCTCTCTCTTGAGAAATGATTTTTAACGAAAAAGTTTTCATTTTTTAGATAGTCTTTGCTTTTTTGACTGCTTCATCAATACTTCCCACCATGTAGAAAGCCTGCTCAGGTAAGCCATCATGTTTACCCTGAATGATTTCCTTGAAGCCTCTGATTGTTTCCGCAATAGGTACGTATGCACCTGGAACATTAGTAAACTGCTCAGCAACGAAGAAAGGTTGCGTCAAAAATCTCTGTATTCTTCTAGCTCTAGATACAACAAGTTTGTCCTCTTCACTAAGCTCATCAATTCCAAGAATGGCAATAATATCCTGGAGTTCCTTGTAATGCTGGAGAACTTCTTGGACGCCTCTAGCCACACTGTAGTGCTCTTCGCCAACAACGGCAGGATCAAGAATCTTTGATGATGAGGCTAATGAGTCGACAGCTGGGAAAAGTGCCTGTTCGGCTAGCTTCCTATCGAGAGAAATCGTTGAGTCGATATGAGCAAATGTCGTAGCTGGAGCCGGATCGGTGTAGTCATCAGCCGGAACATAAATCGCTTGAATTGAAGTAATAGAACCCTTTGTTGTCGAAGTAATTCTTTCTTGCAAACTAGCCATTTCGGTCGCTAAGTTTGGTTGGTATCCCACGGCTGAAGGAATTCGACCTAATAGGGCAGAAACCTCTGCACCAGCCTGACTAAATCTAAAGATATTATCAAGGAAAAAGAGAACATCTTCGCCCTTTTCATCTCTGAAGTACTCGGCCATGGTTAGGGCGGTTAGAGCTACGCGAAGTCTATTTCCCGGTGGCTCGTTCATTTGGCCAAAACACATAACGGTGTTGGCAAGAACACCAGAGCCTTTCATTTCATTGTAAAGGTCATTTCCTTCTCTGGTTCTTTCACCGACTCCGGCAAAAACTGAGTGACCCTCGTGTTCTTCAGCAATGTTACGAATAAGTTCTTGAATAATAACTGTCTTGCCTACGCCTGCTCCACCGAAAGCACCTACTTTTCCACCTTTTGCAAAAGGTGCGACTAGATCGATGACTTTGATACCAGTTTCGAGCAACTCTACCTTGGTTTCTTGATCAACTAATTTTGGAGCAGATTTATGAATTGGTGAAGTGTGTTTGGGGACGAAGCTTTTTCCCTCATCAATTAATTCGCCGACGACATTAAAAACTCTTCCAAGTGTTTGTTCTCCAACAGGAACGGTGATAGCTGCCCCAGTGTCAACAACTTCCATACCTCTGACCAGGCCATCAGTGGATCCAAGGGCGATACATCGAACTTCTCTGCTCGACAGCTGCTGCTCGACTTCGAAATAAAGGTCGGTACCGTCCGCTCTCTTTAAGATCAAGGCATTGTAAATTGTTGGCAGCGAGTCAGAAAACTCTACATCAACAATAGGACCCGTGATTTGAAGCAAGCGACCAGTGTTTGTTGTTATTTTCATATTTGTCCTTTATCCGTGTAATGATAATGTTGCAGTAGTAATCTCAAGTAATTCATTTGTAATACTGGCCTGTCTTGATTTGTTGAAAATCAATTGTAGTTCGTCAACTAGATCTCCTGCGCTTTCGCTCGCGTTCTTCATCGCGACCATTCTGGCAGAATGCTCACTTGCCTTGCTCTCGAGAAAAGCTTGATATACTGAGTTTTCAAGATAGTATGGAACTAGCTCAGCGAGGATTTCTTTGGCACTCGGTTCAAAAATGTATTCACCATGACTTTGGTGCTGCGCTGTGAAACTATCATCTGGTGGAAGGATAGGAAGTAACTGCTGGAATTTTGGCTTTTGAGAAAGGGTGTTAACAAAATCCATATACAAAATTGAAACATTCTTGAATTCGTGGTTCAAATATCCCTCCATAGCAATTCTGGTTATGGGCAAAATATCAGCGAGTTGAATTGAGTCAGGTAAATCTGAAAACTGAGCAAATGTTTGAATTCCAGAAAAGAGTGTGAAGGCTATGGCTTTCCTACCGACGACAAGAAGAGTGCCTTTTGGATGACCAACCTTCCATTCTAGAAGTTTTCTAAAAAGGGTTGGGTTAAAGCTTCCTGAGAGGCCTCTGTCCGTCGAAAGACAAATTAAAAGGTCGCTGCCAATTCCATGATTATCAAAAAGAGGATGGACTAGGATGTTTTGTTCTTGGCTGATCTTAGTTAGAATTTCTTCTAAAGCAGTGGCGTACGGACGAGACTGAACAGCTTGCAACTGTGCTTTTCGCATTTTGCTCGCCGCAACCATCTCCATAGCTTTTGTTATCTTGGAGATATTCTTCGCAGTTTTAATGCGATTTTTGACTTGCCTAGTGTTTGCCATCCGGATCTTCTTTTGCCAGTTCAGGGTGCATCTTGTTAAATGCAGTAATTACTTTTTCTAAGTTTTTCTCTGCGGCATCAGTAAGCTTGCCCTCTGATTTCATTTGGGTGAGTAGCTTCTTTTGCGAAGTTCTCATGTGAGATACGAACTCCATTTCCCACTTGCCAATAGAGTCTGTTTCAATTGTGTCTAAAAATCCGTGTGTAGCAGCATAAATGACTACTGATTGTTCCTCAACTTTTAGAGGATTGTTCCAACCTTGTTTTAGAACCGCGTTTACGCGAGCTCCTCTTTCAAGCTGTTTTCGTGTTCTATCGTCAAGATCGGAGCTGAACTGGGCGAAAGCTTGAAGTTCTCTGAATTGGGCCAAATCAAGTTTCATCGTTCCAGCCACCTGTTTCATTAATTTGATTTGTGCAGCTGACCCGACTCTCGATACTGAAAGACCAACATTAATAGCCGGTTTTGTGCCAGCGTTAAAGAGATCGGACTCTAGGTAAATCTGCCCGTCAGTAATAGAAATAACGTTGGTGGGAATATAGGCACTAACGTCATTGGCTTGAGTTTCGATAATTGGAAGAGCGGTAATTGATCCACCGCCGTGTTCTTTATTAAGGCGGCAGGCTCTTTCAAGAAGTCTTGAGTGAAGATAGAAAACGTCTCCAGGATACGCTTCTCTTCCGGAAGGTCTTCTAAGTAGCAAAGAAATTTCTCTGTAGGCTTGAGCATGTTTGGATAAATCGTCAAAAATAATCAAAACATCTTTACCTTTTTCAAGGAAATATTCAGCAACTGCTTGACCAGCGTATGGAGCAAGAAATTGTTCTGCAGCCATGTCAGATGCAGTGGCAGCCACAATTACTGTGTAATCAAGAGCGCCAGCTTCTTTTAAGGTTTGGGAAATTTGGGCAAGAGATGATCTCTTTTGGCCAATACTGACATAAACACAGATGACATCTTGATCATTCTGATTAAGAATCGTGCCTAGAGCGATAGCAGTTTTACCTGTTGCTCTGTCGCCAATGATTAATTCTCTTTGTCCGCGACCAATTGGGATCATAGCGTCGATAGCCTTGATACCGGTCTGGAGAGGAACTGTGACAGATTGTCTGCTCATGACTCCAGGAGCAATTCTCTCTAAAAGCATATCTTTTGGTGATTTTAAGGCTGGCAAACCATCGATTGGTCTCCCCAATGCGTCTACGACTCTGCCAATAATTTTATCTGAAACTCCAATCGAAAGAATTTTGCCGGTTCTTTTCACGGTGTCTCCAGTTGTGAGGGACTTTGCTTCACTTAAAGCAACGATATTGACCTGATCCTTCTCAAGATTTAATGCCAATCCAAATTCATCATTGCCAATGTCAACCAACTCTCCGGCCTGAACTTCTGCCAAACCTTTGACACGAATAACTCCATCTCCAAAAGACATTACTGTGCCAACGGATTCAGGTGTTGGGGTAATGTTTGCTTCAGCAATGAGCTTGCTTAGCACAGTTTGTAATTGATCGTTTTTGTTTTTCATGTGTTTGTCCTATGCTCCTGCAGTTTTTTTCAAAAGGGTTCGGCGCAAATTTGCTAGCTTTCCCTGGATAGTACCGTCGAATTCTTTATCTCCAACCACGATTTTAAGACCACCTATGCAGTTTTTATCAATATTCTCTTTATATTGAGCAGGACCAACTTTTTCAGAAACTAAGTCATGAAGAAGTTTTCTTTCGTTAGCTGAAAGTGGAACTGCTGAGGTGATAACTACCTTAGGAAGTTGTGGATCGAGTTTTTGAAGTTCTCCCAAAATACTGGCATCAAGCTCTTGGCCATCAACAATTAATTGAACACCTCCAACTATACGAGGATCTATGGCAAAAGTTGCTTCCGAAGAACCAAGCTTTGCTTTAAGAAGGTCTTGAACTGATTTTCGTTGTTCTTTTGCTAGTTCGCTAGCAGTTACAATTGTAATTTGATGCTTAGAAGCCATACTTTAAAGTACTTTCGAAAGTGATTTTATTTCATCTGCAATCAGTTGGTGATGTTTCTTTTCAGATAGCTGCTCGCCAGAGACTTTAGCAGTTGTTTCGATCACCAAATCAACAATGCTTTGTTGCATTTCTGCAATTTGACGAGCTTGCTCATCTTTCCATTGTTGTTTAATCTGAGCAATTTCTGCCTCAGCTCCAAGTCTTGCTTCAGCAATAATTTCTTTCTTCTGGATAGTTGCCATCTTTGTAGCTTCAGCTAATATTTTGGCTCTCTCCTTTTCAATTGCATTCTGGCTTTTTTGCTTTAATTGATCGACTTTTTCTCTCTCAAGCAACGCAGCTTCAGCAGCTTTTTGTCCCTCTTCAATTCTTTTTGATCTTTCAGCAAAGATTTTTAGAATTGGTTTGTAGAGCAAGTACGAAAGTGCTCCAAATACGATCGAGAAATTGATTAACTGAAATACTATTTGAGAAAGTTGAATCTCCATGGATGCTTTCTATACAAATTTAAGAATAAGGGCGACGACCAAAGCGTAGATAGCGATAGCTTCTGCGAAGGCGATACCCAAAATCATATTTGTCTGTATTTTACCTGCTGCTTCTGGATTGCGTCCAATGGCTTCTAAAGCCTTGGCTACTAGCATTCCAATAGCTATAGCTGGACCAATAGATCCAAGTCCCATTACGAGTGCGACAGCAAATTCTGTTGTCATATTTTCTCCTTAACTACTAATGACTATCGTGACTTATTGTAGCCATATTAATAAATACTAATGTTAACATCGAGAAAACTAAGGCTTGAATAAATCCTACGAATATCTCAAGACCATAGAATGGTAATGGAATTCCCAGTGGAATTAAAGCAGCAATAACGACCAGAAGAACTTCGCCCGCAAAGATATTTCCAAAGAGACGGAAGGCAAAAGAAATAATTTTAGCGAACTCAGAAATTAACTCTAAAATACCAACAAAGAACATAATTGGGCTTTCGAAGTTAACAAACTTTTTAAGGTATGAAAGCTTCTGAGATTTTAGTCCAAAATATTGGGTGGCAAAGATTGAAATAAGTGCAAGAGCTAGCGTTGTGTTTAGATCTGCAGTTCCTGGTCGGAAGAGAGGAGCTCTGGGAGAGTGAACCTCCTGAGTGTTTTCCTGTGAAAGTGATTCTAAGGCTGATTCATTTGCAGTTTCTTCGAAGACAACTTCGTCATGTCCAACTTCTGCAACAATTGTTTCTGGTGAATGAGATGACTCAAAAACTGGAGTAGTGATGCTACCCACTCCTGGTAAGAGCCCAAGCCAGTTGTTCAGAACGATGAATAAAAAGAAAGTAGAGACTATCGGTAAAAATTGTGCGGCTTTCTTTGCGTCAAGAGTAACGGAATAAACAAAAGAAAAAAGAGTTTCAATCAGCCACTCAGCAAAATTCTGGACACCAGTCGGCCTGTCTGTCTCTTTTAATTGAGATCTGACCACAACCGCGAATGTAATTAAAATCAGACTGACAATCACACTTGTAAACATTGAGTTGGTGATCGGGAGTGAGCCGACACTAAAAATAGGTTCAGCTGAGAGTGAAATGTGAATTGAGTCTGTTGACATTAATAATCTTACGATCAGTTTCTACACGGCCAGATTATACCGATCTTATCTCGCTCGACAAGGGGCGTCCAGCTTCTACTTCGCTAACACTAGAACAATGTCATATTTTCCGGTTGGATCTTCAGTATCTTTACCTTCTAAATATGTAACTTCGAGACCAGTTGCGTCATTTACAGCCGCAAGTAGTTCTGCGTTGTCGGTGTAATCCTCAGAAACTAACAGATATGTTCCTGGATCTGCATAGTCGCCTTTTGCATTTCCTGTGTCAGCTTTTGCAAAATCGGCAGCCTCTAATTTTGTGCCTATTTGCCCTGCGTACCCGGCTTTCGTCGTTGCGTTAACGACAAGAATCTTTAAATCTCCTACAGCTAGTTCAACACTTGGCTCTGGCGAAGGCTCTGGTGTAGGAGAAGCTTCAGCTACTGCCGGCTGCTCTACCTCTACAACAGGACTCACGTTTCCAGAATTCTTATCCGAGAAATTGAGAAACAGCAAACCAATACCAATACCAACAGCAACAGTCACGGCAAAAGCTGCAACAGTAATGAAAGCCATTTTCACCATTGGACCTACCCCTGTCTTATTTTTGATGACTGGTGACTCTGTTTTTTCTGGCATAGGTTTTTCGCTAATTACTACTGGTGTTGTTTTAGACTTCTCAGAATTATGTGTGAACTGTGAGATATTAACGTCATCCATGGTATCAGAAGGCTTTGTTTCTGTCACAGGATCTTCGGCAGGAGTTTCTTTCTTTGGTTCCTCAATAACATCCTCTTCAGTTTTTTTAATTTCCTCTTCCTTGATTTCTGGTTCAGAAGCTTTCTCTTCAACATCAGTGGTTAGAGGAGCGGTTGGTTTGGGCAGGTCGCTAGCTGGCATAGGTTCCTTTGTAGTATTTTCTTCCTTGTATTGTTGGTACTGTTTTCTTTCTTCTGGAGAGGCAATTCCAATTTTAAAACGTGGAACTGGAAACTGATCGATCGAGAGTGTGCGCATGCTCGACTCAATGATACTTTTTACATAGGATGGCAATTTATCATGATCGTCAGAAAAAGAGCTTAGTTGTTGAAGTGGCAAGGTGTCACTTAGTAGCTCCTTTAGTTTTGTCTGAACAAGCTCATTAGTAAGAAGGTAAACCGTCTGGATACTTGGCTGAGCGCCTTTTAAGGTTTTAATTGTCTCGGCGATGGCTTCAACATCCGAAACTGTACTCTGCATTGTTTGGTCAACACCTATGTAGTGCAAAGCGCTGTGCAAAGTGTCGCCAATCTGAAGAACGCTAATTGAGGGCTCTAAAGAAATTACTGACTTAATGGCCCAACTCAGTGGTGAAACGGCAGATATTTTTGCTGAAACAGCATCGGAACCAGCTCGAATTGGAGAAAGAAGTGTTTTTTCGATTGCAGAAATCTGGACTTTAGAAATACCTTTCAGCTCCGTCAAAACAAAGGTTTCGAGTTCGTGGGTCTCAGTCGAAAGATCTAAAGACGGAAGAAGCTCTGTTTTGAGGTACTGCTTTATTTTGGCATCAGAGGTCTCTTCGACAGAAACAATCGTGTTTGTAAAAAGGAAATCTGGAAGAATTAGGTGATATGACTCACCTGGCTCTAGCTTGTCACAAAGCTTAACAATATGCTCTGGAATGAACTCATTGTCATTCATGAAGGTGCCGTTGATTTGGTGAAAGGATTGAACTGAGAAACTATTTGGTTTTTTGGTCGGCAGCAACTCCGCAATATATGAGACGTCAGGTAGAACGTATAGTAGCTTCTCGGTGTTGAGCATCTGGAAAATAGTATACCACCTCGACAGGATGTTTGTGTGAGTCCGCTGGGACTCGAACCCAGGACACAGAGCTTAAAAGGCTCCTGCTCTAACCAACTGAGCTACGGACCCACAGAAGTGGAGTGAATTATAGCAAGAAACTACCAATACGGGTATACTCTGACCGAATATCATGCCAGAACTTCCCGAAGTAGAAACAATTAGTCAAAGACTCTCGCCAGTACTTACTGGGAAAATTATCGAGAGGATCGATGTTTTAAGAGAGAAAAGCTTTTGGGGAGATGAAAAATTAGTAATTGGAAAAAAAGTCCTTGGTGTTTCAAGAAAAGCCAAGTTATTGGTTATCGCGCTAAGTGATTTAAGTTTTCTCGTTGTTCATCTAAAAATGACCGGTCAACTTATTTACCAAGATAAATCCCAGAGACTTGGTGGCGGCCACCCAACGGCTGACTGGATTGAAACATTGCCAAGCACTCACACAAGAATCGTTTTTAAACTTAATAACGAAAGCACTCTGTACTTCAATGACATGCGTGTCTTTGGGTGGATAAAACATCTATCAGAATCAGATTTAGAAAAAGAGTTTTCACGATATGGCGTGGACATTATTGATCCGATTGTTTCAGGAACTTATCTTCATAAAAGATTGGCAAAAACATCCAGACCCATTAAAGTCGCAATAATGGATTCAGGTTTAATCGCTGGAGTAGGAAATATTTACGCCAACGACGCGTTAAACCTGGCTCGAATAAACCCAAGTAGACCCGCAAATTCGCTTAGCGAGGATGAGAGCGCAGCGCTCTTAGATGCAATGATAACTGTCATAAATCTAGGCATTAAGCTTGGTGGTGCCACCATAGACAACTATAGAAACATCGATGGGTTCTCAGGAAATTACCAAACAAAAGTTTTAACTTACGGTAGGGAAAACTTGGGTTGTTTTAACTGTTCTGGAATAATTCAAAAAACAAAGATTGGCGGCAGGGGAACTTTTTACTGTCCAGAGTGCCAGGTCTAAAGATAAGATTTCAGAGTTTCGACTGACTTCGCTAGTTCCTGCTTCTCTTTCCAGTCAAGTTTTGCCTCAAGCACCTTCTCAACTCCAGCTCTACCTATGACACAGGGCACGCTTACCGCCATTCCCGAGTGACCATAGTATTGATGCAAGGGAATCGAGACTGGCAAGACAGACTTGGCATCTCGAAGGATCTTACCAACAATGTGTGAAATAACAGCTCCGATGCCAAAAAAAGTAGAGCCTTTGCATGCGATTATTTTATATGCTGCCTCCTTGGCTTTTTCATAAGCTTTAAGAGCCTTTTCTTCAGAGAAAGAATCAAGAGTTGTGATTGACTGTCCCCCAACCATGGCGCTAGAGATGACTGGAAAAGATGAATCACCGTGTTCTCCAAGAATATAGGCGTGGATGCTTCTTGGACTTACTTTTAAAAACTCGGAGAGATGAAATCTGAATCTAGAGGTATCAAGAGTGGTTCCAGATCCGAAGATTCTCCCCTTTGGCCAGCCAGCGATTTGATAAGCTCTGTAGGTCAAGATGTCTACTGGGTTGGAAACAATTAATATTATCGAATTAGGAGCGTATTTTACAACGTTTGGGATAATGCTTTCAATTATCGAGAGGTTCTTTTTGGTTAGGTCGAGGCGCGTCTCGCCTGGCTTCTGAGCTGCGCCTGCGGTGATAACAACAACGTCACTATTTTCTAAATCTGCATAACTATCAGTAGCTTTTATTGTGGCAGATGGCAAGAAACTCAGAGCATGCTCTAAATCCAACTCTTCTCCGAGTAGTTGGTTCTTATCTCTTCCAAACAGAACCAGTTCATTTACTACTCCCTGATGAAGTAGTGAGTAAGCTGCAGACATACCCACTTTGCCACAGCCAATTATTGAAACTTTATTTGTGTCGAATATCATAAAATTAGTATATGCAAGTTAGCTAAACTTCGCCAGTAGTTCTTGAGTTTGTGTAAAAATCGAATCATCATCAAGATGATACTTTTTTAATAACTCTTCTGGTAAACCTGATTCTCCAAAAGAGTCATTTATACCGATTCGATGGACGATTTTATCAGTTGCAACGCCCGCAGCCATCTCACAAACAGCAGATCCAAGGCCGCCACTCACCTGCTGGTCCTCCACCGTAATGATCATTTTTGTTTGTGAAAGAGCCTCAAAAATTGCAGTCTTGTCGAGAGGCTTAATCGTGGACATATTTATGACGCGCGCGTGAATGCCGATCTCAGCCAATTTCCTCGCTGCAGCTAATACGTTAGAAAGTATTGCGCCGGACGAAATAAATGCAACATCGATACCATCCAGTAGTCTGGTTGACCTACCTATTTGAAAAGTCGACTTCTCGACGGTGATTGGCTCAGTACCATAGCGACTTAACTGAATATAGACAGGTCCCACAAGTTTGGCGGCGCTATGAGCAGCTCTTCGGGCTTCTTCAAAGTCGGCTGGCACAATGACGGTCATGTTTGGCAAAACTCGCATTAGGGCTATGTCCTCAAGTGATTGATGAGTTGCTCCATCTGGACCCGTGGCTAAGCCAGCATGGGAGCTGACCATCTTCACATTCAGATTAGAATAAGCAACGCTGGTGCGAATCACGCCCCAAGAATTGGCAGGCTGGAACGCAGCATAGCTGGCCGCAAAAGGAATCTTTCCAGCTAAAGCTAGGCCAGCTGCAACTCCAATCATGTTCTGCTCCGCCACGCCAACTTGGAAAAACCTCTCGGGATATTTGTCGGCAAATGCCTGCATTCTTGTTGATTCGGTTAAATCAGCGCATAAGCCGACGACGTTCGGATTATTAGCTGCGATCTCTAGAAGTCCAACTCCGAATCCGTCGCGTGTTGATTGTTTTTTTTCACTCATCTGAGTTCTCCTTGAGTGATCTACTCAGTTCGTCGATTGCAAGCTTAGTCTCTTCCTCGTTCGGAACTTTCCCGTGCCACTCAAACTTATTCTCTATGAAGGAAACCCCTTTTCCTGGAATTGTATTGCAAATAATTGCGGTCGCCCCTTCATGAAAGCTCTGAGCTGCTCTAACAGCATCAGTAATTTCCTCAAAATCGTGGCCGTCTATTTCAAGTACTTTCAGACCAAAACTTGAAAGCTTGTTTGCCAATGACTCAAGTGGCATAACGTCTTCTGTTTGACCTCCAATTTGAATATTATTGCGGTCAATAAAAATAGTTAAATTATTAAGTCGATATTTGGAAATTAGCATGTAGGCCTCCCAAACCTGCCCCTCCTGTTGCTCAGCGTCGCTCATTAAACAATAAACTCGGTTGGTTTTAACATCCATTTTTAGTCCAAGTGCTAGGCCTGCCGCCTGAGAAAGACCTTGTCCAAGTGGGCCACTCGAGCTCTCAATCCCTGGTAAGGAGCCTATGTGTGGATGACCCTGAAGACGTGAATTAATTTGCCTCAAGGTGTTCAATTCTGCTTTATCAAAGTAACCTGCTTCAGATAACGTTGCGTATAAGACTGGGTTAATATGTCCATTAGACAGCAAAACATAATCTCGTCCAAACCAACCAGGCTCATCTGGTCGATGAATTAACAGAACAAAATAAAGTGCGGTAAAGACATCTGTCATTCCAAGTGCACCAGCAGAATGCCCACTTCCAGCTTTATTAAGCATCAAAACTATATCTTTTCGTATAGAAGCTGCTATTTTTCGGAGATGGTGAGTCGCATGTGTGGCAAGCATGTGATATCAGTGTATCCCAAATCACTGACAGATGCACAAGATGAGGCTTGTCATTGGGTGGTATATCTCGTTACACTGGATATAACTTAATTTTTCGAAAGAATAGTATGAGCTCATCTCAATTGGGTGTTTTTATGGTGGGGTGGGAATACCCGCCTCATAACAGCGGTGGCTTAGGAGTTGCCTGTCAAGGCATGACTAAAGCCCTAAACCAACTCAATAATCACATCTACTTCACACTTCCTTACTCAGTGCCGGGTGGCAGCTCTCATATGGACATCCTCTCTTGTATTACGCCAGGACCCGTTGGTAGCCTAAGTCGAGGACGAACATCATCAGCACCTTTCTCTCCATACGTTACCGCTACCATAAATCCAATTACCTCATTTCCCCTCGATAAAGCTAAACTTACAACTCTTCCTCAATCTGAAATTGAATCTAGAGTTGCGGCTTATACAGATGCTGTGGCCGCGCAGGCTTTCTCACATAGGAAGTCGACCGACATAGTTCATGCTCATGACTGGATGTCATTCCCGGCTGCGGCAGAAGCATCAAAACAAACAGGAAAACCCTTCATCGCTCATATCCACTCGACCGAATTCGACAGAGTTCCGAATGGTTCTGGCAGCTCATTTATTATGCAGACCGAGTACGAAGGTTTAATGAACTCAGATAGAATCATTGCTGTTAGCGCCTATACAAAAGAAATTCTTGTAGTCAAATATGGTATTCCAAGAGATAAGATCTCTGTCGTCCACAACGGTATTGACTCTCTTTCGGCTGATCGTTTTCTTGATGAGCCATTCGCTCCAAAGAGACCCGTTATAACCTTCATGGGCCGATTTACCATGCAGAAAGGCACAGAATTCTTCCTAGGGCTTGCGCAAAAAGTCTTAGAACAAATTCCGAACGCTCTCTTCATCATGGCCGGAGACGGGGATATGTATCATGAGCTTCTATGGAAAACAGCCTCCTCTGGTCTTTCAGCATCAATGCTCTTTTCAGGATTTGTTAGAGATACACAAAGAGAAAGACTTCTTGACCGTTCCGATGTCTTCATAATGCCTTCTGTTTCCGAGCCCTTTGGGTTAGTAGCCTTAGAAGCAGCTCAGAGAAACACGCCAGTGATTGTTTCAAAAAACTCTGGTGTTACTGAAGTGCTACCGAGCGCAATCCAAGCAGATTTCTGGGACACTGATCTTATGGCCCAGCAAGTTGTTTCGCTGCTTCAAGATTCTCAACAAACTCAAAGCGTGATTAATAACCAACATCAAGACCTCGGCTCAATCACTTGGCCAAAAGCAGCTCAGAGAATTAACCAGGTTTATAGAGATGTCTTTCTTGGGGCTTAAATAGTCATTATTTATGGCTAAGATTTGTATCTACTTCCAGCTACACCAACCGAGAAGATTAGCTAATTTTTCTATTTTTGATTTAGGAGACAACAATACTAAGTATGTCTCAAGCTCTGAGAATGATACCAATGAGGAAGTGTTCCATAAGGTTTCGTCTAAGTCGTATCTTCCGATGCTGAAGCTACTGAAGACTCTGCTTAGAAAGCATCCAGACTTCTTTTTTTCATTGTCAATTAGTGGCCTTTTTTTAGAGCAAGCACAACAATGGGAGCCAGAAGTAATTTCTCTCCTCCAAGAAATAGTTTTGACTGGCCAAGTCGAAATTTTTAGCGAAACTTATTATCATTCTCTGGCCAGTATCTATTCTCCGAGTGAGTTTAAGGCCCAAGTTATGAAGCATCAGAGAGCCATGCAGGATTATTTTGGTGTTATCCCGACAACTTTTAGAAATACTGAGCTCATCTACTCAAATGCGATCGCAGAACAAGTGGCCGAACTCGGATTCGCTGGAACTCTGACAGAGGCCGTCCCTCGCTATTTGGGAGAAAGACCAAAAACTGTTCTTTATGAAAGTAATTCTCAGACAAAAATTCCAGTGCTCCTGAAGCACGCGGAGCTTTCTGACGACGTCGCTTTTAGATTTTCAGATAAGAGTTGGGCAGAGCATCCTCTGACTGTTGAAAAATATCTTAATTGGATGGATAAATACTACGAGAGCGACTTAATTAATCTTTTCATGGATTTTGAGACTTTTGGTGAACATCAGTGGGAAGATACTGGTATTTTTGAGTTTTTCACTGAGTTTGTTTCCCAGTCTCAGAAAATGCATCAGTTCGTTTTGCCTCGGGAAATTTTCTCTGAGCAAGCGCTAGCGGAAAATCAAAATCTTGACACTTACGATGTCCCCGTCCCAATTTCTTGGGCAGATGTTGATCGAGATTTAACAGCCTGGATCGATAATCCACTTCAGCAAGATTCGCTTCGCATTCTTTACAGTTTAGAGAAAGATATTTTAAACTTAAAAGACGAGAATCTTTTAAAACAATGGCGATATCTTCAAACTAGCGACCATTTTTATTATATGTGTACTAAGTGGTCAAATGATGGAGACGTTCACGCATACTTCAGTCCTTTCGAATCTCCCTACGAAGCATACCGACGTTACAGTATCGTTCTATCTGATATTAAGGCAAAAGTTCATCAGGCGCTTGATCACAAACCTCTGAAACTGCTACACTAAACGAATGGCCCGCGCACTCACCTTGGGAAATGGATCCTGCCTAGTTTGTCTTGACCGTCACGGTTTCGTGAGGGATTTTTATTATCCATACGTTGGCCTTGAAAATCACGTTTCAGGTCAAAAGCATCGCATCGGCGTCATGATTAATGACTCATTTTCATGGCTTGATGACGATACTTGGAGCATCTCAATCGGCTATAAACCAGAAACTATGGTCGGCTATCTTGTCTGCAAGAACGAAAAGCTTGGTGTCACAGTCTCAATGGAGGATATCGTCTATAATGAAGAGAACATTTTTCTCCGCCAAGTCGATATTTATAATCACCACAAAGAATCGATAGAAGTTAAGCTTTTCTTTCACCAGGTCTTCATGATTGAAGAAAATAAAAAACGAAATACAGCATTTTATGACCCGACTCACAACGCCATTGTTCACTACAAAGGCAAGCGAGTATTCATAGTCAATGGTCGCACCTCTCAAGGAACAGCCATCGACGACTACTCTGTCGGCGCTTATCAATACGAAGGCAAAGAAGGAACATTTCGCGATGCTGAGGACGGCAAACTAGGGAAGAACGCCGTCGAACATGGCTCTGTAGATTCAGTGGTTAGATTTTGCGGAACCTGCGAGCCCAACGAAAAGACTCGAACATATTACTGGATTTGTGCAGGCAAAAATCTTGACGAGGCATATGCCCTAAATGAACTAGTCATGCAGAAAACACCTTCAGCCATGATTCACTCTACTGAATCTTACTGGCACGCCTGGTTAAAAACCCAGCAAACCGATCTCTCTGGTCTAAGCAAAGAACAAAAGAAACTTTTTGACACCTCTCTTTTTACTTTGCGCTGTCACATGGATAATCGCGGCAGTGTTATCGCCTCTGCAGATAGCGCTATGATCGAGTACGGCAAAGATGACTACTCATATATGTGGCCGAGAGATGCAGCTTTTATCATTTCCACTATGTGTCAGGCGGGCTATGAGGAGATCACCAAGCCGTTTTTTATCTTCTGCAAAGATGTCCTTCATCCAGATGGGTATCTTCATCACCGATTTCGCTCAGATGAAAGCTTAGGATCTACATGGCATGCCAGTGCGGCTCAAGACGAGTGGCTGCATGACAAGGTCCTTCAATTACCAATACAAGAAGACGAGAGTGCTAGTGTGTTATTTGCCCTCTGGAAATACTACGAGACATCGAGGGATCTTGAGTTCATCGAATCACTATATAAACCTCTGATCGAAAAAGTTGCCAACTTTTTGGTGAATTTTCGCGATAAACAAACAGGCCTACCAATGCCCTCCTATGATCTTTGGGAAGAGAAGATTGGAGTGTCAACTTATACTTGTGCCTCCGTCTACGGCGGGCTACAGGCAGCAGCAAAATTCTCAGAACTACTTAATAAGCGCAATCACATGAGAATCTATAAAAAAGCGGCAGAAGAAATTAGAAAAGCAGCGATTACTCACTTATACAGCGAAAAACAACAGTCATTCATTCGACTGGCTAGAATCGAAAATGACAAGATTGTTCAAGACGAAACTATCGACGCCAGCTCACTTTTTGGTCTCTGGTATTTCGGCATGCTCGATATGAAACACCCTCTGCTTCAAAAAACTGCAGACCAAGTTAATAAACGCTTGGTGAATCCTGATGAAGCTGGTGGCTACATTCGCTACGAAAATGATAATTATTTCAAATCTGGAAAACTTTCGAATCCTTGGTTCATTACCACTCTCTGGGAAACCCAACGAATGATTTTGCACCCAGACACAGATTTGGTGCAGCTTGATCGAGCCCTGGAAACACTGAATTGGGTTATTTCTCACATTTATAATTCTGGAATTCTAGCCGAACAGCTTCATCCAAGGCACGGCGATTCTCTGTCTGCTACGCCCTTAGTTTGGAGTCACTCTGTTTATATTGAAACTGTTCTTGCCTACCTAAAAAGAAAAACCGAACTTAAATCTCCCATTGATCCAAGTCTTATCCATGAGCTATAACGGAGAACACTTATGAAATATGTCATTGCGATTGACGGTGGTGGTACAAAGACAAATACCATCTGTGCTGATGAAAATGGCACGATAATTGGAACCGGTCTTTCTGGGCCAACCAACCTCACAAGCACTTCCGTTGGAGCGGCTAGCTTTAATCTTCGCGAAACAATTAGACAAGCAACTGAAACTCTCCCCCCAGACACAACTTACGACCAGCTCGTCATGGGACTAGCTGGAATGGATAGCGAAGAAGAGCGACAACTCGCAGAAAATATGTTTGCTGATACGTTTTCTCAGTTCTCTGTCGTCAATTCTACCCTGGTCAACGATGCTATTATTGCCCTTGAAAACGGCACTGAAAAGCCCAACGCGGTCATAATAATCTCTGGAACAGGCTCTAATTGTTATGGCAAAAACTCAGATGGAGTCACTACTAGAACTGGTGGAATGGACTTTCTGTTAACAGACCAAGGCTCTGGATACGCTATTGGTAGACAAGTTTTGCGCGAGGCCATAAAAAGCCATGATGGTCGAAGATCAAAGTCAATTCTTGAAGAGCTCGTTTCACAACACTTTGGTATTGAGAACTTAGACCAATTAAAGCACAAGGTCTATAACCCGCTTCTTTCTAAAGTCGAGGTCGGGAAATTAGCAAAAATTTGCACGGCTGCCTACGAACAAAACGACCAAGCTGCTCATGAAATAATTCACAAAGCAGTCGCTGATTTATTTCTTATGTTAAAAACTGTTATTGAAAAACTCGAGTTAGAAGAGAAAGAGTTTGACTGCATTTTTTCAGGCTCGGTTGTAAATCTTCCAGTCATTAAAGACCCACTTGTTGAAGAATTAACTCGAACATTCCCAAGCGTGAATATAGTTTTCCCAGAGAATTCTCCCGTCAACGGAGCCCTTGAAATTGCGTTGGCTAAGCTTAGAGAATAAACTTTATTTTTTAACTTCTAGTTCCTGGAATTGATTTCTAGAGAACATGACACCAATTACAGCATAAGTAGCGATATCGATCCACGTCTCTTCCACAGTTTCGTTCGCTGGTGTGTTTCCAGATACAAGTAAGTGCTTAATTCTCTCGACCTTCTCACTGATTCTCATAGCGATACCAAGTTCTCCATTAGCAAGAATGTTGCCTTTTCCGTAGTCTTTGTGTTTCTGCAAAAACATCTCAAGAAGCTCAGCATTCACTAGCTCGAATGCTGCGTCTAAGGTTTTTGGATCGTGTTTGGGTTTGTTCATGTTAGATAGTGTATCAGTTTGCGGTAGATGCGAGAAGAGCGTGAGTGCTACTTGTAATCGACTTATAATCGACTTATAATCGTCTTATATGTTTAAACCTAAATATACAATTTCGAATAATTTGTTGGCAAATATTAAGCGCATTAGCGCTTTGGTTCAGGAATTAAACACTCGACAATTTACAAAAATTGTCTTGGTAGACCTGGAAATGACTGCTCGTGCTGTTTCAGCTTTCGCATCAACAAGCATCGAAGGAAATCCCCTCCCCCTAACTGAGGTGAAAAAGATTCTTAAAAATTTGCCAGTTAACATTCGTGATAGTGAAAGAGAAGTTTTAAATTACAACGAAGCCTTGGAATTTTCCAGTAACGTCGTGAGGAATAATCAGGACAATTTAACATTAGACTTAATACTAGAAATTCATAAAAAGGTTGTCACGGGACTACTGCCCAAATATGATGTTGGTAAGCTCAGAAAAAAACCAGTAGTTGTTAATAATCCAAAATTAAGGAAAATAGTCTACTTGCCACCAGATGCTCAGGTAGTCGAAACACTCATAAAAGACCTAGTAAAATTTGTTTCTGATAATGAAAATACAATAGACTCACTAATTCTTGCGGGTATTTTTCATAAGCAAATGGTAGTCATTCACCCATTTATGGATGGCAATGGCAGGACTACGAGACTTATAACCAAGATTCTTCTCGCGCGCATGGGTCTTAATACGTTCAATTTATTCAGTTTTGAAAACTACTACAATCAGAACATAACAAAATATTTTGAAGAAGTAGGAGAGTATGGAGACTATAACGACCTTGGTCAATCAATTGATTTCACAAGCTGGCTCGAGTACTTTACCGGAGGCATAATCGATGAACTGCTTAGAGTAAAGGGTTTACTCCCAACCTCAATTCTCTCAACAGAACAAAGGCTCGAACAACGACACAAAGATCTCGTGGATTTTGTAAAGAGAAGTGGTTCAATAACAGATAGGGAGTACGCAAAAATAACTTCAAAATCTAAAGCTACAAGATCACTAGATTTCCAAAAACTTACCTTGCTTGGGCTGCTTGAAAGGAAGGGTGAAGGTCGAGCAACTTATTATGTTCTAAAAGATTTTAGATAAAATTGAATAAGTATCCCATCAAAATAATACCGATCGTAGTAATGCCAAAAAACGTCACCAAAAGTGGCCACTTCAGAATTTTTTTAAGCATCAGCGCCTCTGGGATAGATAAAGTCACAGTTGCTGTCATGAAAGCTAGAGAGGTTCCCATTGGTACACCCTTGTTCACGAGAGCCTCAATAATCGGAATAATGCTGATCGAGTTTGCATAAAGTGGCATTCCAACTAAAGCGGCAGCTGGAACAGCCCACCAACTTTTCTGTGACAGAACATTTGTTATAAGTGACTCAGGTACAAATCCATGTATTAAGGCGCCTAAGGTTACTCCCAAAATCACATAAGGATAAATCTTTTTGGTAATATCCCACATCTCACTTGTCCAAAGCTTCCACTTTTCTCCCCATGGAATGCTCTGGCTCTGATATTTTTGTTGTAAGTGTTTTTTTCCAGCAAAACTAAGAATTTCTGGTTGAATAAACCTTTCCATTTTCAGTCTTTGAATAATTAGACCACCAACAACAGCAATACCAACTCCAAGTAAATTATAAATAATTGTTGTAGATAAGCCAAATACACTCGGGAAAATAAACAGTGATGATTCATTCACTAATGGCGAGGCAATCAGAAAGGAAAACGTCACTCCCAGTGGAATTCCGGCAGAAAGAAAGCCCATAAAAAGAGGAATCGAGGAGCAAGAGCAAAACGGTGTGATCACGCCAAGAAATGCCGCCAAAACGTACTGAGCCCCATACCAACGTTTTTGACTTAGTAAATCTCTAACTCTCTCCATCGGAAAATAAAAGCGAGTTATAGCCATGAAGTAATTAATGACTACAAGAAGAATGCTAATTTTTAGAACATCATAAATCCAAAAATCCAGCGCTCCTCCCAAATAACTTTCGTGCGCGAGTCCTATCCATTTATAAGTGACTAAGTCGGCAAAAAATTGAAATGGCGAAAAAACATCCATGGATTACTTGCTAGAAGTTGCTTTATGAATGGCTTCTTTGATTTTTTCAATGTCTGACGTAAGACCAATCATGGCGATTTTATCTTCAACGACCAAGACAGGACTACTCATGGCCCCGAGCTCTATGATTCTCTGTGTACCCTCTACGCCAGTTAGATACTCAAGCTCAAAATCATCGCCAAGCTCTGCCACAGCTTTTTTTGTGATTTCGTACAGTTTTTTACACGTAGGACAACCAGATCCTAGGACTTGAATTTTCATATTTTTTCTAACAAATTATCGAGTCCACCGCCCACCCAGCGAGTGACCTCTTTACCATCGGAATCAAGAACAATTAAAGTATGTTGGGTTGTAACACCATATTTATTATTCATGGCCGTGTCATTATCATAGTCCACTTTTAGAATAGTGACATCTCTCGGAACATCCTGAATTCGCTCAACAATCTCATCTTCTAATTGAGAGCAAGTCTGACACCAATTAGTAGCCGCGAAAAAAAGAATTGAGCGACCTTTCGCCCTGGTATTAACTAACATTGCTTCAGAGTAATCAATATAACTGCCAATATCCATTGATAGCTCTGGCTGAGTTAATTCTAGAGGAGAATCCTCCATTTCAGATTCTTTAGTACCTATCTTAAAAAACAAAAATCCTGCGAACACTAAAATTAGGAGAATGATAATATATTTTTTTGATGATTTCATAATTACTCATTCTAACAGCTATCTGCATCTTTAAAACAATGATCATTAAGTAGTTATATTTAGGTACAATAGAAATATGTCTGTCGGTCTACGTCTACCAAACTACGATGTCCCCCCACCCCTCGCTGGAGAGAACTGGAAGATCCCATCTCCCGAACAGCAAGATTTTAATGATCTGTGCAATACAAGCCATCATGTGAATTTTGGGGAGGCTATGGAGATACCCCCATCTTCCGAACAAGATCCAACCACTTTTCTTACAATCGACATAACACAAGAAATGGTAGATAGAGGTGAAAAAGTAACCTTAGCGCTATTCCAAGGAGGAGCCATAGATACCTTTCAGTACTGTGATGATGACTATATCCCATTTGGAGCTAATGAGGGGGGTTCTAATACAAAAATAGAGTTTCAACCACCCAAATCAGGCCAGATGCTTGTGGGAATTTCAAGATCTGATGGAAACACAACCGTAGGTCTTTATCATACGGACGATAAAAAATATATTGACCCCGAAGCAGGCGTGGTCGGTTTGCCAAAAAAAATATTTAGTGGAGATTCATTAAGTCCAAACGTAGAAATAATCTATGGCGAAGGAGGAATGTGCACAATATTTACAGATGGCTCCTCGCTTCTAGGAACAGACAGTGTTCATTTTGAAATTTTTGATTCAACAATTCAGAAAACAATTCCAATTGAGATTCTCTTATCAGAAGGTGAAAATCTACAGTATTCATTTTATACACTTTGTAAAACAGGTATTAAAGTCACAACAATTTTAAAACAAATAGAAAATAATCGTCTCGTATTTTTGCCAATTGTTACTAACTACATTGTTGAGCCAGAAACAACTCCAACCCCCACACGTTCTCCAACACCTACGCCTACACCGAGGCCAACTCCTATATATGAGGAGTCTACAAGTAATGTCGTCCAGGTTGTCCTAGTTGCAGCAAACACCGAGCAGGAATCTCTTGCACCAGATATGACCTTTATCCAGAAAATGTGGTATTTAGTTGCTAGAAAATATTTCGGACTTTCTCCTGCAGAAATAGTTGTTTTTGCCGGAATGGACAATGACTATGATGAAGATGGGTTCGAAGATGTTGATATCACTATCCCAAAAAAAGATGAGCTATTAGGGCAAGTTGAGAAGTCAGTTTCCAACCTTGATGATCCTGAGAAAGCCTTACTTTTTGCTCTATCATCGCATGGAGTAAATGAAGGTTTTTGGTTAAACCATCTGCGGTACTCTCCGGAATACTTTGTAAAATGGCAAGAATTCATAGAAGCTATTGCTAGAGCTGGAAATTTATCATCCGGAAAAATTGTCATTGTTGCTGGAGAGTGCGATTCGGGTGCGCTAGTTGAAAAACTAGCCGAGTATATAAAACAGAATGGACAAATAGGAAACTTGCAATTTTATATTGTCACTGCATCCAGAAGTAGCCAGTGGGCATACACGTATCAAATAGGAGACGAATATATAACCTTCGATTCACTAGTAGCGATCTATCTTTCACAAGGCATGGATCCCTATGACGCAATCGCCAAAGCTAATGATGTCATGGAACAAGGTCGGAATGGAAACACACAAAACGGTCAGTTGCTAATTCCGAGCTTAGTAGGTCCAGGAGATATTACGGAACCTCTTTCCATACCGGGAATACAAGACTCTATACGCCTAGCTTTGAGAAATGCAATGGTGCCAGATGACGGCTTTGTTCCAGATCCAACGACAAGGGCTACTAATGTAAATAACGCCGTAACATCTGGAACCTTTAAACCTGTAGACAGAAATAGTCGTAGGGATCAATTGAAAAGCGATAGATCTAGATCTCAACAGCCAAGATAGCTAGGGGGCCCACACCATCACAATTTTTCCTCTTTCATTGGAATCAGAGACCTGAGTAAAAAGAGTGTTATAAGTATTAACAGCAGCTAGATTAGTTTCAGAAGTTTCTAACCAAAATCCATTGCTGCCTGCTGCGCGATAATCATCAGATTTCATGTAGGCTGACAGAGTGATATCCGTTATCTTTTTGGCAAGACCTTTCCCTCTGGCTTTTCCATAAAGTCTTATTGCAAAAGTCACTCCGTATAAGTCAGTATCAAGATCTTCAAATTCAGGTTTAAGAGTTACGGTGGGAAAAGCTTTTTTTCCAAACCATACAATACCTAATAGATTTCCCTCGCTATCCGTTATTGAATAAATTGAACGACCGCTCCTGAGCCAGTCATCATACGCCTCTCTGTTCTCGAATCTGTGGGGGTCAGATGTATTTTTGCCAACTAACTCATCAGTATTAGCGTAATCAATTAGTTGCTCAATTTGTTTCTCGGCTAATCCTTCATTAATAGATAACTGACCCAGGTCGTCAGTTGTAACTTCACAATTTTTAGACAAGTCGGTGCTAGGATATTGGCCTTTTTTCTCAGGAGATACGTTTGACATGGTGTGAATTATACACTTTGGAGGTTTAACTAATGATCAGCAAATGCAAAATTGATTTTATATATTGATATATAGAGGAATTCGAATCATAATACGTGGTTGAGATCCTATAATATGTTATAATTGTTATATGAGAGAAACCGATAAAAAAATATTCGTGGCTTACAAATTAACGGGCTCAGACAAAGCTGAGCTTCAGTCGCAGCTTGAATCAATTACAGATGTAATTCATGCTTTGGGTTACCAAACATTTGTTTTCTGGCGTGATGTGCAGAATTGGGAGCATTCAACAAATCTTTCTCCAAAAGAAATAATAACTCGAGCCCTGGAAGAACTTAGAAAGTGTGACATTCTTTTAGCACTAGTGGCCAACTCTGAAGGAAGTGAAGGTATGCAACTTGAGATTGGTGCAGCACTAGCTTTAAATATGAAATTGGTATTAGCAATACAAAAGGATTTTGAAGAAAAATTCATGAGATATACTCGTTCACAAGCTGATAAAACTATTGTGTATTCTGACGAATCAGATTTACTAAGTAAACTTTCAGATCTAGCTCTTGAGTAATCTGTGACCCTTCGTATTCCGCATCCGAACCAAATTATTGCTAATCTAGTAGATCTTTTCAGTACGTTCGCTCCAGATATGAGACAACTTGGGTTTGTTACTGCCTAAGGGGAATCGAAGTTAGAAAAGGTTTATATTTGTAAATACTCTATGAAAGTTGTCTAGGATTTATCATAATAGTTATTCCAAATGTAGCAGAGCTGTCTAACCCAACAATCTTTATTGGTACTTGAGTTGCACTTGAGTCGCTACCTTTCATTTCATATATTATTTCCGTACCCACTTCAAGTTTTTTACCTTGATAGTAAAAAGCATCATCTTTCTGTTGAAGATCTTCAGTGCCCAAACCCACTGTGCAGACTACTTCAGAGCCTCGTGCTGCGTTATCATGAGCAATTTTTACAATTCTGTCTAATGTAAAACCAACATTGCTTTGATAGATTTGATCGGGTTGTATCGAACCAATTAAATCGCTCATGTTCTCAGCATTGAAAATTATTTGAGTAAACTTAATTTTTCTTGCTTTTTTTTGCAGTTCTTTATATTCAGTCTCTGTAGTTATGATATCTCCAACAAATCTATTATGTTGACGTTTTTGATTAGTTCTAGCTCTAGCAAATCCTCTAAAAACAGATTCGCGGTGAAATGTGATTAGTTCAGGTTCCTCAAATAGTAGATCAAAATATAATTGAGCCTCATCTGATAGTTTATTTTTAATTTTTAACACGAGTTTCGCACCTTCAACATTTTAGCGCAAGCTCAGCTTTGAGTTGTTGAGCAACTGCTGTTTTGATCACCTCCCACTGTTGTTGGTAATGTGTAAGATCAGTGAGACTTCGTACAGCAGCGAGTTTGATCCAAGCCAATATCGAGAGAGCAATATGATTTCGTTGCGCTCGACTCGTACGAGCCTGACAGCGCTCCAGACCACAGGTCTGTTTGAGCTCCCGATGAAAGACTTCAATCTCCCAACGCTTCTGGGCAAAAGTCATAATCTCACCCGCAGTCTTGTCCTCAAAACTGCTTCCTAGATATATCGTGTGACCGTCTTGGTCAACAAACCGATAGACCATAATCCATCCATATCCTCGTAAATGTGCTCTCGTTCCAGACTCACTAACCTCAACGGTTTCCAGGTTTTGGTTTCTGTTCACTTTCCTGTTTTTGTTGAGTCGCATCACCCAGTTCCACCCAAGATCTCGAATACACTTGAGATTGTTTAAGCTTGAGTACCATGCGTCAGCTAAAACAGCTTCGGGAGTGATGCCTCTTTCTTTTCCAATCTTGAGCAGCTCTCTGAAGTGATCATTTTTTGTTTTGCCATCTTCCGCTGGTTCCCAAATACGGAAATCGATGGGGCTTACTGGCCCATCCTCCCGAATCCATAAAAAGTTCAGCAGCCCAATGCCATTGGTGATTCCATGCTCTGCTCCAGAATATTGAGGATGCACGAGCTCAATCTTTTTACTTCTGGATTTCGTGAGCACTGTCTCATCGGCAATGAGACATCCTTGTGTCTCAAGAATCTCTCCTTTCGCAGCATTCCAGACATCTTTTGGTTGCGTCTTTGTTTCAGAGAGCCACCGAGAAATACTATCGTGACTCAAATCAGTGGGAGCAACCTCAGACAAAGAAAAGGCACTATATCGCTCTGAAGTTACTTTCAGAAAGGTGCAGTACAGCTCTTTCGAGCAAAGATGACGACTCATGGGCAGTTCCTCCTACCCGTTCAGTCTATCTCACTCAAACTACTTGGAAAGTGCGAAACTCGTGTTTTAAATAGCTGTTTAGATCATAAATAAAATGATCGTCATTATCGGTTTCCCAACCTTGAGTCCAGCCACTAAATAATTTTAGATAGCCTTCCATGCTTAGGTTGCATAGTGCCACATGCCTTAATTCAGCATTGAATGCCCCTGCTGGAGAAATATCGAATGAATAAATTTCACTGGCTCCATTTCGAATGAATGCATGAGCGAACTCTCCACTTCCCGCTACTGTCATGATTCTTTCCCCTTTTTGTTGTAATTGATCCAATGAAAGTAGAGAGTCAGAAGAATTTAGGTAAAATGCTAAATGGTAATTGGCATGAACTGGTTCTTTTTGTTGAGAATCTTTTATTTCAGCTAAATATGCAGGCATAAAATCAGAGACATCACCAAGCTGTTCATAATTTGTTTCTAGAGTCTCTCTGGGTTGAAAAAGCTCCCTTATTTTTCTTACTATTTGAAGACAAGAGAGGCGACCCGAAAATGTTCTGCTATGTTCTTGAGCTTCTGAGAATTCTTTACTGGATAGCATATGTGCAACATTATACTAAGAGTCGTGATCTTTTTGTCTCTCGATTGGAACTCTTTTTCTAATAATCTTCTTGATGTTTATCAGAAATTAAATGAACAGTTTGCATTAAAATAAGATACTTTGTTTAGTTTACATTAGTAAACATAGCCGGGTGGAGGAAGAGGAGCATTGCGGTATAAACAGGTATTACTAAGATATCCGAATAAACAGTATTTTTCTCTAAAAAACTGAAACAAATATATTCCAACTACGAGGGAAACTATAATGGATAGTATTATAATATTTTTACTCATTAAAATTAATCCTATCAAGTGCCTAAGTAAAAGTATAGAGAATAAATTAAGTTTAAAGAAATGTTTTCCAGAACGGATAAATAGCGAAGAATTTATCCCTTTATTACAATCTTTTTGAGCTGGTGACCCTTCGTGTTCCGCATCCGAACCGAATTATTTCTAATCTAGTAGATCTTTTCAGTACGTTCGCTCCAGATATGAGACAACTTGGGTTTGTTACTCAGTAAAGGGAGTCGAACCTAGATAATTCTATTTGCTTACAAAAGATTTATCTGCATACCTATACTTCTAAAGTAGCAGTTAAAAAAATCAACCAGTTAACAAAACTTATGCTGGAGATCCTTGCACGAGTATTTTGGGAGCTTCGAAACAAAATTGATTACTTGTATTTAATCCTTGATATTTAAGCAACGGTATTGGCGGCATTTCAGCTGTACCAGTTTCATTAGAACCAACTATCTTATATTGAATTCCAAGTGGAGCGGCCCAGCCGCGTCCCTGAGGAATTACTATTTCTTCGTTGTTACTTGATATGATGGTCACACTGTTCCCGTCTCCTCTTAAAACCGTGAAATGAACTTGGATAATGTCATTATTTATGCTCAATCCTTTTCCAGAAATAACAGCTCTTACTTCAACATTAGCGGATTCTCCTGCGAGCAAGCAGTCGGGAACAATTCTTTCAGCTGTGAGACTGATGATAGCCTCTTTCTTTTGTTCTGGGCCAAATTGCTCACTTGGGTTAGGTCGTGCTGTTGCTGGAGCTGCGGTTGGCGAAGCTGCGGGCGTGACATCAGGGCTGCTACATGCGGCA
>Ga0100379_10000407_pt1 | contig 47108 bp, 42 predicted proteins | sample CryGeymeta201503_FD_80418 | JGI IMG/M metagenome (GOLD analysis project Ga0100379, IMG submission 80418) | Groundwater microbial communities from Crystal Geyser aquifers in Utah, USA - Crystal Geyser metaG 2015-03 | ecosystem: Environmental > Aquatic > Deep subsurface > Groundwater | place...
CTCGTTTAGCCATTTTTCGTACCAAATAATCGAATCCACCCCCGTTACCTCTCCAGCTCGCCACTTAAAACCAAGGTGTTTAGCCACATCTTTTAGCGAGTAAAACGGACTCGGAAAAATAATACTACCTCGCAAACGACCCAGTAGATCAATCATATTTTCAGAAAACATTCGTTCTGCAACTTCGGTAACACCGTATTTTGCAGATAATTGTCTAAATCTATCTACTTCGTACCAACCATAGTGATATATATTAGCTCCGGCGTATTCCCCAATAAAACTCAAAAAATCACGCCAAGTACTAGCTTCGTCTTCTGGGGTTTCGGCAGTAAATACGTGATAAGTTTCATTAGCACCATCAACAACCAGCACACCAAACATAAAATCAACATCTCGCAAGGAGTCACTTTCAATGTCGATTATCAGCACAACTCCATCCTCATTTGGTAGATCTATATCTCCAATTCTGATTATTTGTTTATCAAGAAGTGAGATTGCTTGTTGTTGCAAAAAATATAAACGATCAAGCGAAACGCCACGAACTTTTTTTAGAACTTCCGACTTTACCGAAGCTAACTTTGATACCGTATCTATGCCGGCATCCTCAAGTGAATGTGCCTCATTTCGCCAAATTCTATTCAAGACGGACAAACTGTCACAACTTTCCGAATCGCCCATACACTCAGAAAACCACGGCGACTGTTTGCAACCGCTAGTTAAAAAGTGCGGCTTATCCTCGCCATCTAAAATTTCCTGAATCGAATCTAAAGTCAGATGAAACTCCGTATAAAAATCATTTATAAGATAGCTGTCCACCACCCCATTAGCATGAATAACATAACCATTAACTGGCCTTACCCCCTGAAGTTTTCTCAAAATTTGGGCATAAAATACCCCCTGAAATTTGTATTCAGTTTTTAATTGACTCGAACGTTTAATATCGCTTGCAACGTAGTACCAATTTCCGAAATTTGACCGACCCTCTACCTTCTCTAAAACATCCGGTCGACCAACCCAGTGACCGTGCACCAAAACCCCTTTATAAATAGTTTCCGCGCCTTTTTTCATAAGCGTCAAAGTTTCAAGTGCAGCCTCATCCATGTCCTCACTTACAACCTCGGAGATATTCCGATCACGCAAAAGCTCGAGCTCATGTTCACGGAGAAGCCCTTCGGTCTGCAGTTTTTCAATCAAAGCCTCCTGAAACTGACCCTCGTTTTTAAGCTCACGAGCAATCCACGAGGGACACTTTAGATATTTATAAAAGCTTTGTTCTGTAATTATTGGTTTCATACGGTTATTATAACAGAGAGACGCCGAGGATGACAGCAATTATTCATCCGAGGCTCAGCCTTGCCAAGGCTAAGCCTCGGATTTATTTAATAGCGACCTTAGTCAAACAAAAAACCGCGAATGATGATCCGTACCCCAAAAAGTGGACACGAAAGTGTTCACTTTTTGGGGTACGGATCAATGAACGCGGTTTTTTTGAAATTATTTTGCTTCCTCGATAACAACCTTCTGCATTTTGTCACCACCCACAATCTGAAGTACAACATCCTGCCCCTCGATTACCTCACCGAAAATTGTGTGAGCTCCTTGTAGCCACTCTGTTGGCACGGTTGTGATAAAGAATTGACTACCATTTGTACCAGGTCCTCGGTTAGCCATTGCTAGCTTACCTGGCTCGCTAAAGTTAACTTCGTCAGAAAACTCGTCCTCAAAATTGTAACCCGGACCACCAGCGCCTGTACCAGTTGGATCGCCACCCTGAACCATAAAGTCCTCGATCACGCGGTGGAATGTAAGGCCATCGTAGTAACCTTCCTCTGTTAAATACACAAAGTTTGAAACAGTCTTTGGCGCAATTTCGTCTAGTAGTTTAATCACTACATCACCGTTCTTTGTGGTAATTCGAACCTGCTTATTGTGAATTTTTTCCGCTGGTAAAACACCTGGGAAAGCGTATGTTTTTTCTGTCATAGTATTTACATTAGGCTCTGATTCCTTCACCTCCTCTGAGTTAACTGAATCATCGTTTGATTTAAGTTGAATGTTGGTAGCTTCTAAACCGTCATCGGCACTAGGCACCCCCGTACAACCAGCACCAATAAACAGCAAAAAGCTGAAAATTGCAAGATATTTCATAATTATTGTTAAAATAAAAACTTCCAAAATATTATCATAGAGATGAGAATCTTGGAAGTATTAATTGTTTTATCGAACTTGTGACTGCAGTACAGCTATGTGATCCGCTTGAACATTAAGTGCGTAAACGGAGGTTAAAAGGACAGCTGTTAGCGAAAAAGAGAGTACAAGCAATAAACTTACCAGTTCCACACTACCAACGGGTAGTGCATTGCAACTTCGACAAACGTTTGCGGAAACAAATGTATTTGTCGGTTTTTTCTTAAGCGGAGTCGATTTCATTGTACTTTTAGCAGGCTTTTTCCGTGCTGCAACTTTTTTTGCTGGCGTTCTTTTTTTCGTTACCGATGTTTTTTTAACAGTCATACCTCCAATATTATCAATAATCGATAGGTAAATTATATCATAAAACCAAAATTCTATTTTGTGTATTTTATACACACCCTATTCGGTTGAATAAGGGTATTGATTGAAAATAACTAGGAGATGATCAATGTCCTCAATTGTTTTGAGTTGAATTAATACTTATTTATAATGTGATTCCGAGTGAGATTCTTCGGTGTGATCCACGTTCACCTCAGAATGACGGTTTGTTTAGATTCTTCGCCGTGATTCACGCTAAGCTATGAATGACGAGGCGATGAGATTCTTCACCGTGATTCACGTTAGGTTCAGAATGACGCTTGGTTTAATGGGCTTAGCCTTGAACTTCGTCCATCACATATTCCGTCATCCTGAAGCTGGCGACGATTCACGCTGAAGGATCTCCTTCGCCCTGTGCTGAATCGACATTCGCTTAGTGATTCAGTAATGAGATTCTTCGGTGTAGTTCACGTTCACCTCAGAATGACGGTTTTGTTTGATTTTGTCGGTGTGGTTCACGCCAAGGTCTGAATGATGGTTTAGTGGCTGTATAGCTTCTCCGATGTTGTAAAAAATAAATCGCAATCTCTGTATGCAAAAAATACTAACGAACTAAGACTGAGTCGCATCTGCAACTCAGTCTTAGATAATAAAAAACTCCAAAATCAAATCAAATCAAATCAAATCAAATCGTAACCAAGCCTTGGTCAAGGTAAATCACCAAATTGAAAAGCTCATTACACTTCGCAACCTATAGCCCAAAACCTAATACAAAAAAGATCTGCACGCGCAGATCAAAGTAGACGAAAGTGGTCGGGAGACCACGTAAGTGTTAGACCAGAGTGCCGCACAGCGACCGTATTTTTAGTCTCTGTACTGTTCAAAGGTTTACAATTACGTAGTCTCCCGCCACCCAAGTGTGCAGTGAGTGAATTCCGCCTATCGTACCGCCCCGAACAGTACAGTCGGAAAACCCCTCCCCAAGGCACCGCTCTCCAACGGTGACTCACTGCAATAATGAGTTCGAACGCTCCAGTCAGACTAGCCACTGAGGGGACTAGGAGGTACCGGACATGAGCTCAGCTGTCTGGGCGTTCGAAAGAAAAATTTATCAAAAGAGCAATAATGATCATACACTTACAAAATATATCTGTCAAGTCACCAATCACAAAACCGCCTATTTGGCGGTTTATTTTTCAATCCTTTCCCAACTCACCCCGGCTCTTCCAAAGTAACCGTAATTAGCAACGTCCTGATAGATTGGCTTACGTAGATCAAGCCTTTCCACAATTGCCTCTGGTCTAAAATCGTATTTATCTTTAACTAATTTCGACAAATTCTCGCCTTTTCCACCCACAGCTTCAATAAAAATTGGTTCCTGTTGACCAATACTGTAGCCAACCTTGATTAAAATATTACCGACCGCTCCTGAAGCCACTATATTTTTTGCAGCATATCGCGCCATGAGCGAGCCAGCTCGACTTGGCTTTAATGGATCCTTTCCTGAAATTGCCCCACCACCACTTGGCAACAAACCTCCGTAAGTATCAGCAAGCGTTTTTCGACCAGAAGCTCCGGCGCAAGCTGAAAAACCACCGGTACAAAAAGAACCACTTGAATTCACATACATTCTAAGGCCATCCACCTCACCAAGAATTGGTGTGATTACTGTATCAACCAAAGCCATTTGCATTTGTGCTAACTCCATCTTCGGCGCATGTTGCACTAAAACAGTGACCGAAACCGGTCGTTTGCCATCCATTGTTAGTTGAACTTTACCGTCCGGCAATAGCCATTGAAAAGCCTCATCCGTACGTCTGAGGTCATCAATTCTGCGCGCTAGTGCTGAAGCATAAACATACGCAAGTGGCATCATCTCTCGTGTTTCCCTGGTTGCATAGCCGTGAACAACAGTTGTCCCCTGAGATCCACCGGCTACCACAATCTTTGCAACATCTTCGCTTGGCCTTTCAATATTAATAAAAGGTTCAAGCTCATCCTGATTTCCAATATTTTTGTAAACCTTTTGAATAATTGAAGCTGAATCAAAATCCGCTCTTGAGTCCACACTTCCGCCAATCATAATCATTCCATGACTACCAAGCGCCTGGATATCAACGCGACTTTTCTCATCACGTCTTAGATATTCATCAAGAATTGCCTCCACTATTCGGTCGCACATTTTATCTGGATGACCAGAAAGTGGAATTTCAACTGTTTTCAGCATATTTAGAATTGTACGGATTGTTCCTGTAAGATTTTAAATCAACAATCGGTTGCTAAAACTTATCACTATTTTTGTTTTTGTTCAATCTTCACCAAACCTACTCACAGATCAAGAAAATAAACGCGTTTCAGCTACGATAAAACAGTTTACTACAAAATAAAATTGCTAATACATCACAAATTTAATTAAAAATATCACTTTATGCGAAAATATTTGATATTTTTAATTGAAAGCAACTTATCCACCCTCAAACCTTGCGTTCGGTTTTTGTTCGGTTTATAATAGAACAAGAAACGAACATTTATGAATCAACAACCTCCCCTTACGAAAAAACAAACAGAAGTGCTTAACGTTATTCAAACATTCATCCAAAGTAATGGCTACACACCTTCATACCGAGAAATTGCCTCCATTATGGGTCTATCCTCCCCCTCTACTATCCACCAACATGTTCAGGCACTATGTGAAAAAGGCGTTATAAATACTGGTGATGACGGTACAGCAAGATCAATTGAACTTTGTGATGCTGACGATCTGTCTGAAATGAGCATTCTTTTACCCTTGGTTGGTATTATCACCGCGGGTGAACCTATAGAGGCCATTCAAACCAATGAAACTATGGTCGTTCCAACAGATTTCGTAGTCGACGCAAGCAAATCTTTTATCCTTAAGGTAAAGGGTCGATCAATGATCGAAGATGGAATTTTTGACGGTGATTATGTTGTCATTGAACGTAATCCATCACCAAACAATGGAGACACTGTGGTAGCTCTTCTCGATAACACCTATGCCACACTAAAACGCTTTTATCGCGAAGCAAATCACATCAGATTACAACCAGCAAACAGCACGATGGAGCCGATCATTGTTAAAGGTGATATCGACATTCAAGGTACAGTAAGAGCCGTTATCCGAAAGTTCTCACAATTCTAAACATTCACAACTAGGATCCCCCCTTTATTTTCTACTATAGAACTTCGCTTCCTTTTTAGGATCCCAAGTGAAGTCCTGGAGTAGAGCCGTAGGGATCCGGCAATATTTCAGCGCGCCCACTACTCCTCTTGTGGGTGCAACTGGAAAACACGCCTTGCCCCATAAGGCGTGTTTTCTTTCGGCAATTTAATTAATCAGTCCTAATTTTTTCGATTCACTACCAAGTTGAGTATATATTTTATAGTCAACTACATAGCAATCTGAATTTTAGACTATAAAAAATTTGGGTTCTTATTATTTACTTTAGAATTTAAATTTTAAAAAATTGATCTTACCTAAGATCTCAACCTAATAGTTCATAACCAAAAGCCTAAAGTTTTTTCACCACCTTACTTATGTCAAACACAACTCTTCGCTTCTACAATTCAACCCTTTCGTACAGTGCAAATTTGCGTGACCGCAAACTACGAGGTATGAAAAAGCGCTTCAAAACAAGAATTAGCCGAAGACGGGTAAAACAGGTGGTAAATACTATGCTTTATAAATTGCAGATGTCATAAACATCTGCTTCAAACTTACTTAACCAGCTTCCATTTTCTATGCATCAATTACTAAACGAACCGATTGAAGTTCTCGTTGAGTTCAAAGGAAAACACGTAAAACCAAGACGAATACGTTGGGGAAATAATATCTACGATATGAACGCCTTTAATTTAGTTCACGGTGTTCTAGAAGGCACAAAACAGGTTTTCTATTTTTCAGTTTCAGACGCTACCAATTTTATGAAGCTAAGATTCGAAACTGAATCACTTGAATGGCGTCTGGTTGAACTTTATACCGACGGGTAAAACCAAAGAACTTAGAACAATCAACAAACGTATATCAAACAATAAACAGCACCAATACTTATTCCACCTAGTATCTATGCCTCAAAAAATTATTCTTCATCTTGATTTCAACTCATATTTTGCATCTGTTGAGCAACAAGCAAATCCATTTTTAAGGGGTAAGGCAATTGCTATTGCTGGAAAAGGCGTAGATTCTATTGATCTGTCGCATACGCATTATAAAAATATTCGTTTTAATGTTAAACAAGCGAGTTTACAGCGTACGGTCGTAACCACCGCCTCAAAAGAAGCAAAAAAATTAGGTGTTAAAACCGCTATGTCCAGCCTCGAAGCTCGCCGAATTGCTCCAGAGTTAATAATAATCCCTGGTGATCCAAAGAAATATAGCGAAGTTACCGACAGATTTTTAAAAATACTAAATAAATATTGCGATAAAGTAGAACAATTTAGTACAGACGAAGCCTTTGCTGATATCACAAACAATGCCGGTGATTACTTTGGCGCCACCATGCTAGCGCAAATGATTCGAAACGATATCAGACTAGAAATCGGTGAGGCTTGCACTGTTTCTATTGGCATTGCCCCAAATAAACTTGTTGCAAAGTTGGCTGGTGAGTCCGTTAAACCAAACGGAATTACAATTGTACCTCCAAAATGCGTGGATAAATTTATTTTATCCAGAAAACTAGACGATATTTGCGGTATAGGCCGAAGCACTGAACGACAACTTCATTCCCTCGGTATTACCACAATGAAAACCTTAAGAGAAACATCCCTCAAGGATCTTGTAGCGGTCTTCAAAGAAGACCGTGGTTATTTTCTGTACTTTGCTTCAAGAGGTATCGGAGACGATGAGGTTAATAATGTTGCCGAGGAGCCTAAATCAATTGGTCATTCCTACACCTTTCCTCACGACCTTGATACCGACATTGAACTACAAATGAATCTCCTTGCTCTTTGCGATAAGGTGGCTTGGCGAATGCGTCGAGATGGTTTTGTAGCTACCGAAATTGGGGTTTGCGCCAACTACAAAGAATCTGGGAGTATTGGTGCGGTCAGAAGATGTCAAACACCTATGGAGGACGGCTTAGCGCTGTTTAAATCAGCCTGGGCAGTGCTCGATAAAGCTAGAAATCCAAATATTCCAATACGTCTACTTGGTGTTTCAGCTCGAGGTTTAATCAAATCAGAAATGCCACAGGGGCTATTCCCAAAACAAGAAAAAATGCACAAAACTCTTCAGGCACTAGACAAAGCGCAAACTCGCCACGGTTCAGGTATTTGGCAACGCGCCTCAACAATGAAAACAAGTTTTAAAGAACGTGTTTCCGGTTTTAATTACGATCACAAAGTATAATTCATCAAATAATTAAAAACATTATTATGCTTGGTCTCAAACTTTTAGTGCAACTAAATTATTAAATACTTCATCTGGTTTTTAATATTCATGAACTACTCTTGTGATCCGTACCCCAAAAAATGGATTACTTATACACTTTTCTTGATTAATTAAATTTATTGTGTTTTTATATGTATCTATGCCTGAACTTCCCGAAGTTGAAACCGTTGTCCGACAATTAAACTCTGCAATTGCAAACCTTAAAATTAATGATGTTCAGGTCTATTTTGGTATTCGCAATCAACCAGAACAGAAGTCGTTCATCAGTACACTTGTCGGGAAAACTATCTTAAAAGTAGAACGCCGAGCGAAGGTAATTATTTTTCGTCTGTCAGACGATATGACAATGGTGGCGCACTTAAAAATGTCTGGTAAATTTTTTATCCATTTAGCAGAAGTAAAACCAGACAAACACACTCACGTTGTTCTAAGATTAGATAATGACAAGCAGTTATTTTGGCATGACGTGCGTAAATTTGGTTATTTAAAAATTATGACCAATCTAGAGGTTGATGATTGGTTTTTAAATAAAAATTTTGGACCTGAACCTCTGCTCGATACATTTACACCTGCCGTTTTTAAACGGCAATTGTTGACCAGAAAAAATGCAAAAATAAAAAACACGCTACTCGATCAATCGGTTGTAGCGGGTGTTGGAAATATCTACGATATCGAAGCACTCTGGTTAGCAAAGATTCATCCACTACGAGTTATCAACACACTAACCGATAGCGAAATTGAACTTCTACACCAGCATATCGTGGCAATCCTTCATAAATCAGTGGCCGCAAATGGCACTTCCTCCGACGACTTCTTAGATACCTCGAAAAAACGCGGTACTTTCCAAGATGAGCTTAAAGTTTACGGTAAGGAAAACACTCCTTGCCCACGTTGCGCTACGATATTTACAAAGATTAAACTTAACGGTCGAGGCACAGTTTTTTGCCCAAGTTGTCAAATATAAGACCAGTTTTCTGGTCTTATAGCTATCAGAGTATTTGAGCTAGCCCTGAAGTAATGCTGAATTTATACAATTCACCTTATTTTTTTGTATTTGTTTGTTACCGTCAATTGTTATCCGCCAGCCTGAAGCGAACGCTGACTTACGCTGAAGGATCTTTTTTGTTTTGTGTTTAATCGACATTTACTTAGTAATCCAACACTGAGATTCTTCGGTGTGATCCGTGTTCACCTCAGAATGACGAGGCGATGAGATTCTTCGCCGTGATTCACGTTAGGCTCAGAATGACGGTTTGGTTTATTTGGTGTAATTGTATTATTTTGACCCGCACCCATACCGTCATCCTGAAGCGAGCGACGACTCACGCTGAAGGATCTCCTTCGCCCTGTGCTGAACCGACATTTACTTAGTAATCCAACACTGAGATTCTTCGCCGTGATTCGCGTTCACCTCAGAATGACGATTTGGTTAGATTTAATAGGCTTAGTTTTGAACTTCATCCTTCTTCTCATACCGTCATCCTGAAGCAAGCGTTGAGTTACGCTGAAGGATCTCCTTCGTTTAGCCGAACCGGCATTTACTTGGTGATTCAGTAATGAGATTCTTCGCCGTGGTTCACGCTAGGCTCAGAATGACGGTTTTGTTTGCTGTATTTTAATGAATTGTCCCACACTCATACCGTCATCCTGAAGCGAGCGCTAACTTACGCTGAAGGATCTCCTTCGCCCATTACTAAACCGAGACTTGTTTACACTGTAACTCAACACTAAGATTCTTCGGTGTGGTCCACGTTCACCTCAGAATGACGGTTTAATTAGATTCTTCGCCGTGATTCACGTTAGGCTCAGAATGACGATTTTATGCGTCTTCTAGCTACCCCACTGTTGTAAAAAATAAGACTCCATAACATAATCAAAAAAATAACCCCGGGCTTAACCCGGGGTCAATTATTAAATCAATAATCTTTTTTAAGATATCAGATATTCTAAAATATAATCATTACAATTCATCAAACATCTAATACTGTTCCATCCTATCTCCTATGAAGTCCTGTTTTTAGGTTTTCCTCAATTTCCATAAACCGATTATACTTCGCCAAACGCTCCGACCTCGAAGGAGCACCCGTTTTTACATACTCAGCGTTAATCGAAACCGCAAGATCAGCTAGTGTTGTATCACAAGTTTCACCTGATCTATGAGAAATAACCAACTTTTGTTTATTAGCTCGAGCCAATTTCATTGTTTCCATTGTTTCTGAAATTGTACCTATTTGATTCATCTTAATCAAAATTGCGTTGGTTGCTTTCATTTCAATTCCTTTTTTCAATCGTTCAACATTCGTTACATAAAAATCGTCACCAATAACCATCATTTTTTTACCTAATCGACGAGTAAATTCTGTCCAGTCTGCCCACGCATCTTGATCTAGCGGATCTTCTATCGAAATAAGTGGATATTTATTACTCCACTCCTCTAGTAAATCCGTCATTTCTTCAGCCGACATTTTTCTGCGGTCAGTTTTTAAAACATAGCGATCCCGTTTTATATCATAAAACTCACTTGCCGCCACATCAATTCCCAAACCAATATCAACCCCTGGTTTATATTTCGCTCGTTTTATCGCCTTCATCAAATACTCAAGTGCCATTTCTGTTTTACCTACGTTTGGTGCGTACCCCCCTTCATTTCCTACATCCGTATCAAGACCATCTTCCTTCAAAACCTTCCCAAGTGCGTGAAAAATCTCAGCTCCAGCTTGAACTTTTCGCGTAAACGTTTTAAATGACTTCGGAATAATAATAAATTCCTGCATATCTAAATTCGTATCCGCGTGGCTTCCACCATTAAAAACATTCATCAGTGGAGTTGGTAATTTGAATTTTGTTTCCTGAATATCATAAATATTCCGCAAATGCTCATAAAGCGGAATGTTATTTTTCTTTGCCCCCGCGTGCGCCGCCGCCATCGATACACCTAAAATTGCGTTAGCTCCGAGCTTATGTTTATTTGACGTCCCGTCTAAAATTCGCATTGCGTCGTCTAGTCCCTGCAAATCCATTACATCCATTCCCTTTACTGCTTTGCTGATCTTCTTGTTTACATTCTCACAAGCCTGAAGCACCCCCTTACCATCGTAACGATCCTTATCACCATCGCGAAGTTCTAAAGCTTCGTGAATTCCAGTAGACGCCCCACTCGGTACTGAAGCCGATCCACGTGATCCATTTTTCAAAACTACCGTCACGTTTAGAGTCGGGTTTCCGCGCGAGTCTAAAATTTCATGAGCATGTACTAAATCAATTTTTTCTTTCATACTTTTCCTCCTTAAGATTTAAGATATATAAATTATACACTATTTTTCAATCAAAGGTGCAAGCCCTGGCATCTGTTCTCCGCCCAAAAATGCCAACATTGCGCCACCACCTGAGGAAATAAAGGTAAATCTGTCCAAAACTTTTGTAGTTGATAAAAAACTGATCGTGTCCCCACCCCCAATTACTAAACGTGCATCTGTTAGTTCACTGATAGTTTTTGCGATTTTAAGCGTGCCAAATTCACCTTTTGAATTTTCCGTCACCCCCATTGAACCGTTCCAAACAACACTTTTGGCCGGCGCTAAAATTTTTTTGTAAAGCTTAATCGTTTTTGGGCCAATATCAATAATTTCCGAGCTCGGTAACAAATCTTCAATGTCAACTACTAGCACTTTTCCTTGAGTTGTTACAGATACTACATCAATCGGTAAAAACACTTTTTCCTTAAACTTATTCGAAATCATTCCAGCAACCTTCTTATCGCCTTCAGAAATCGGTACCCTGTATGGGTTACAGACAACTCCTAAATAATTTTCACAAAAAGCTGAGCCAACACCGCCACCTAACAATACCGCTTCAGCCTGAGGTGCAAGTTTATTAATTAAATTAATTTTTGTTTCGAGTTTTATACCCCCAAGCACTAAAAAGAATGGCTTAACTAATTTTTTTGAAAGTTGCGTTACCTCTTCATGTAAAAGCGCACCTGCATAAGAAGGTAGAAATTTAGTGATCGCGTTTACCGAAGCATGTTTACGGTGACAAGTCGCAAAAGCATTATTAATATAAACATCTCCGAGCTTAGCAAGTTTTTCAGCAAAAATCTTACTGTTTGTTAATTCACCCTTTTGAAACCTTACATTTTCAAGCATCAGAATTTCCCCCGGTTTCATACTCGAAACTAAAAGTTCCACCTGTTGACCAGTGATTTCTTCGGAAAACTTAACTTCTCTACCAAGCAACTTTGATAAATAACCAGCGATTGGTTTTAAAGTATAATCTTTGTTTACAATTCCATCCGGTCGACCAAGATGAGAAATGATAATAACTTTCGCTCCCTTGTCTATCAGCTCCGAAAGTTCTGGAACCGTTTTTTGAATCCTTAAGTTTTCTCCTGTTTTTACCTTGCCATCAACAAGCGGAACATTAAAATCCGCCCGATAAAGAATTCGGGTTCCCGGCTTCACTTTACTAAGTGGTAATGTTCTTAACTTCATATTAGTCATTTTTCATTAAAGTACGGGTGCCTTTTGACCAAAATTTAATAGCCTGCAAAGCTGGCATGATCGTTAGGAAGTATCTTAAATCAATCAATCTTCTTAAAACAAAGGCAAAATATCCAGAAAATTTAAAATGTGATGCCGAACCCACACCGAATTGTCCACCAACAGTTACCGCCACTGGATGTTTTCTTGGCGGAAAATAACTTATAAGTTCCCCACCTTTAGTTAGAGACAAGATATTTTGTACCGCAACTTTACCAGCATCAACAGCCGCCCAACCAGTTTGTGGCAAAGCCTGAACGTTACCCGCTGGATAAAAGCCAGCGCAATCACCGATCACAAAAACATCATCAGCTCCTTCGGCTTGCGTAGTTTGCCTCGAAATAATCCGTCCTTTGTTGTCTTTTTTTAATTTTATCGATTTACTAATTTCACTAGGCACTATACCACCAGCCCAGATCAAAACATCATACGGAATTTCTTCATTTGTTGTAAAAACAGTTTTATCTTGAACTTTTAAAATAGCTGTCTCTGTACGGAGATCTACCCCCAGTTTTTTCAATCTATTTGTTGCCACTTGTGAAATATATGGGTCTAAAAAATTCAAAACTCTCGGAGCAGAATCAACTAAACTAACGCGTATTTTTTCTGAGATCTTAACTCCATTTCGATTGGAAGCTTGAAAAAAATTAACAAGCTCGGCAGCTGTCTCTGTGCCTGTTGGTCCAGCGCCGACGATAACAATATTTTTGACCCCACTCTCTCCTGCAATCACCTCTTTTACAAGCTCACCAATTCTCTCCTGAACCTGCATTCCGTCTTCGAGTGTCTTCATTGGTAGAGCAAATTTTTCCATCCCCGGAATACCGTAATAAGTTGTCTTGGCTCCAAGCGCAACCACTAAAAAATCATAAGCTAAAGTCATGCCACTTTTAAGCAGTACATGTTTTGTCTTTACGTCAACGCCCTGAATTTCTGCTTGTCTAAAACGAAGATTTTTAAACCCATGCATTTTTATCAGTTCTTTTATAGAAACTGCTGAAACTTTTTTTAGTAACGCGATCTCTTTATTTTTTGGTTTTACCAAAAAACTAGTTGCAACATCATAAAGCCAGGGAGTATACAAATGCTCACTGTTTTTATCGATCAGAACAATCTCAAGCTCGTGATTTTTCTTAGCTAATAAAATAGCTGAAACCAGACCACCAAAACCCGCGCCGAGTATCACTATTCTTTTAGCTTTTTTCATAATTATCCAAAAAAGATAGTTAACAACTTTTTCTTTTTTCGTAAATTACCTGAAATTAATCCATCAAGTCCGAACACGTGACCAGCACCACCAGCCATCAATAGAATTAACACAAGCGCGTAAATTATATGTTCATCAATGTATCCATGTGCTGTGTTTTGCTCAAACTGTGCCAGGTAATAGAGCGTCATCATAAGTGCCCCAAAAAAACCAGCTGGTCTTACCATCAATCCAATAATAAGCGCTAACCCAATTAAAATTAGCCCCCACAAGTTCAGCTGATCAACTAGCAAACTACCTGCCAATGACTGAAAAAACGAGGCTAGCGGACCGGTTGCCGAGTTTAAATATCCTGCAGCCGACCAACCCCCAAATTTTGCAATACCTGCTGTAAAGAACAAAACGCCAAGTGTTACTCGTGTTAAAACAAGCGCACAGCAAAACCAAACCTCATTCGTAGCGTCAGAAAATGTTTTAAAAGCTGTTTTTGATCGCATATTATTTTGCATTTTTGCTATAGAAAACAGCCATCTCTGCTAATCTATTTGAATAACCCCATTCGTTGTCATACCAAGCCAGAATTTTTACCAAATCACCACCCACTACTCGGGTCATTTCAAGATCCACGATAGCTGAATACTCATTGCCAATTATATCCGTGGAAACCAACGGCTCTTCTGTAATCGCCACAACTTTTTTAAATCTTGGTTTTTTTATTGCCGATTTGAAAGCGGTCTTAATTTCGTCTACCGTAACCTTCTTGCTAAGCACCATTGTAATATCAGAAATAGACCCGGTTGGTACAGGCACTCTAATTGAAATACCGTCGAACTTATTTTTAAGCTGTGGCAGTGTTTTTGTTGTTGCAATAGCCGCTCCGGTACTCGTTGGAATCATATTTACCGCTGCAGCTCGTCCTCGACGTAGTTCGTTTTGCGGACTATCTACCAAACTTTGAGTTGAAGTATAGCCATGAATAGTTGTAAGGAGTGCCTTCTTTACCCCAAACGCTTCGTCCATAATGGCCATAACTGGCGACGCACAGTTAGTTGTACACGAAGCATTATTTATTATTTTTGCTCCCTCTTTCTTCAAGCCTTCTTCGTTTGCTCCAATTACATAAGTTGGAATCGCTTCATCTTTAGCGGGTGCTGAAATCACTACACGCTTTGCCCCAGCCTCTAAATGTTTGCTTGCCGCTTCCACAGTTCTGAAAAATCCAGTTGATTCAATTACCACATCAATTTTGTCCTCTGCCCACGGCAAATTTGCCGGATCTCGCTCTGAGTAAACAGGTATTTTTCTTCCGTCAATAATTAAAAAATTTCCCCTTGATTTTACATCCACATTCCAAATTCCGTAGTTTGAATCGTACTTTAATAGATAAGCTAAAGTTTTTGCGTCTGTTAAATCATTAATCGCCACCACGTTAAAATCTGGTTTGTGAAAACCCGCCTTAAAAGCTTGTCTGCCAATACGGCCAAAACCGTTAATCGCAATTCGTGTCATATTACTTTTTTGAAATAAGTTGAAAACCATAAAGTTATGAATAAATTATAACACAAAAGAGCTCCGAAGAGCTCCTTTGTAATAATCTTATCCACCAATCTGGAATCGTGAGAATCTTCCAAGTTGAATATTCTCACCAAGAGACAAAATTTTCTGTTCAATTAACGCTTCGATTGTAAGATCTTCATCCTTAATGAATTTCTGTTTCATTAGCACAACCTCTTCGTAATATTTGTTGATTTTTCCTTCTGTAATCTTTTCGATCATTTCCTCAGGCTTTCCTTCGTTTAGAAGTAGGCCCTTAATGATCTCACGCTCTTTCTCCACCACTTCTTCTGGTACATCCTCAACATGAGAATATAGTGGCGACATAGCTGCGATATGCATAGCGATATCAGCACAGAAAGTTATGAAAGCTTCATTACGTGCCACGAAATCTGTTTCACAAAGTAGCTCTACAGAAACTCCGATCTTTCCATTTCCGTGAGTGTAAGTGTGCACTCGACCCTCTGAAGTTGTTCGATCAGCTTTCTTAGCTGCCTTTGCAGAACCAGTTGTTCGAAGGTGGTCAATTGCTTTATCAAAATCCCCTTCGCTAATTGTTAGAGCTTTTTTCGCTTCCATCATTCCTACTCCTGTTACTTGTCGTAATCTTGCAACATCTGCTGCTTTTATTTCCATAGTATTTTTTATAGATACAGGTTTATAAAAGGATAACCATAACCTTCACGTAGAACCCCTGGTGATTTTGAACCAGTAAATTATTTACTGATTTCAATTTTCACCTAAACCCAAATTCTGTCGTTAAGTTATTAATTACTTTTTGCTCTCTGATGCCTCTTTAACTAACTGATCCTTCATAGCTTCATCTAAATCCTCCACAGTTTCCTGAGAAGCCTTAGCTACAGCCACCTCTTCTTTTTTATCAGCCTTCTCCTTACAGCAGTTTCAACAGCTTTCTTGTTAGCCTTTCCTTCAAGCAAAGCCTGTGACATTAGTTTAGCGATCATTCGAAGTGAAGCAATTGAGTCATCGTTAGCTGGAATTACGTAATCAACCTCAGTTGGGTTTACGTTTGTATCACAAACTCCAATAACTTTAATTCCACGTTTCTTAGCCTCAACAATAGCAGTTTTGTCATTTCGAACATCTAGAACAAAGATAGCCTCTGGTAGTTTCTTAAGTTCTGAAATTCCACCGATCTTACCTTCAAGTTCTTCAATCTTTCGGTCAAATTGCAACTGTTCAAGTTTAGTGTACTTCTTTAGCTCACCCTTTGTTCGCTGATCAATAAGACCAAGGTAGTTTTTGATAAGCTTTTGAATTTCTGGGAAGTTTGTAAAAGTTCCTCCAAGCCATCTTGTATTTACGTATGGAGCTCCAGCTTCTTCTGCAGACTTCTGAATTAAATCCTGAATCTGTGGTTTTGTTCCAATAAGAACAACGTTACCACCTCGAGACACAATTCCGCTTGCGTAAGCCAAAGCTTCCTCAAGCATCTTCTGGGTCTGTTCTACGTCAATAATGTGAACACCACCTCTTGAACCAAAAATAAATGGTTTCATCTTAGGGTGCCAACGGCTAGTTCGGTGTCCAAAGTGAACACCAGCTTTAAGCATTTCCTCAAGTGTAGGCATCTTAGGCATATTTTTTCCTTTTTTACGACGGTTTGACGAATTTGGGCCCTTTGTAAAAGGGAGGATCTCAAATCGATCGCCTCAAACCTGATTATTAAATTTTGAAGGTAAAAGTCTGAATTTTGCTAAAAATAGCCACAAACAGTCCTTCCTGCGATGGCGATAATGTACATTATTTGCGTAGATTAGTCAAATAGTTGGTGAGTAAACACTGAGATTCTTCGCCGTGATTCACGTCAGGCTCAGAATGACGGTTTGATGAGATTTTTCGACGTGGTTCACGCTAGGTTCAGAATGACGAGGCGATGAGATTCTTCACCATAGTTCACGTCAGGCTCAGAATGACGAGGTGATGAGATTCTTCGCCGTAATTCACGTCAGGCTCAGAATGACGGTTTGGTGTGATTGTGTGGTTTATACATTCATCACCATCTCAAATAAACCGTCCACCACTCATTTCGTCATCCTGAAGCGAGCGTCAAATTATGCTGAAGGATCTCCTTCGTTTTTGTGCTGAACCAACATTTATTAAATGAATAATAAAAAGCAAAAGCGGTAGGTGGAAAATTCCAAACCTACCGCTCGATGTAGTCCGCCCTATGCCTACCGGCAATTCCCCGGCGAACCGTGGAAGCCGGCGAGCAAGTTTTCGCCGGAGTCGAAGCCGTGGAAGCCGGCAATTAACTCGCCGGCTTCCGTTGTCTCCTCACCGCCAAAAGTGGCGGTGAGGAGGAAAAAAAACAATGAAAATTGAAAACTCATTGTTACTCCCTTTCTTTTTGCCGACAAAAAAATCCTTCGCTTACCTCAGGATTTCACTTTTGCCGACTTACCATATTACCACGTTTTTAACGTTTTGTCAAGCTCCGCTTAACAAAACGTACTTAAAATAAAGGACCCCTACACTACGAATAGTGCAGGGGTCACAGCGCTTAATACGTCGCACCCACGTATGCGACGTTAAGCGCGTCGTAGTCCGTGCCGTTGGCGTACGCCCACGGCCGGACTTTGAAGCTCTGGCTCCCGCCGGTGACATACATGTCACCGACGAGGGTCATGTCGTTCTCCACCATGTGGCGCCAGACGCCATGGTGGAGAGCGAAGCCGTTGACGATGATCTGGTCATCGTCAGCGGCTACCATAACCACGCAGGGATCCGTCATCCCTGCGTAGAGGCCCCACTCCAAAAAAGTGGGGTCCTCCCAGTTGTACCACTGGGAGTCGTCTTGGACGACCCCCAGCTTGTCGGTAAGAGCCAAGAACAAACGGAGCTGGGTCACTCCGTCTGCGATAAACTCTGCGGTGTCAACGCAGAGTTTGACGCGCATGTCGTCCGGCACAGACGAGGTGCAACCCTCGTCCACCGCACCGTCGCAGTCGTTGTCGAGGCCGTCGTCGCAGACTTCTGCGAACGACGGGTTAACGGCTGCGCGCATGTCGTCGCAGTCATCGGGACGGGCCACGTAACCAGCTGGCTGGTTACACGCCACAATAGTTACGGCGTTTCCGCCGTAACTGTCGCCGTCGTTGTCTCGGTACCAGATCTTGGTACCGACCGCGCCGACATCCACCGTGCCGTCGCAGTTGTTGTCGATGCTGTCGCAGACCTCGGTGGCGCCCGGGTAGATGTTCGGGTTGGCGTCGTTGCAGTCGACGCCGGCAATGAAGCCGTCGCCGTCCGCGTCCGTGCCGGCGTCCGTGCCGGCGTCCGTGCCAGCATCTGTGCCGGCGTCCGTGCCGGCGTCCGTGCCGGCGTCCGTGCCAGCATCTGTGCCGGCGTCCGTGCCGGCGTCCGTGCCAGTACCGCTGTCGGTACTGGCAAAATACCCGATCCCACCTGAAGTGGGATTGGGCGCCCCGCCACAGCCCGTAAGGGCCATGACAAGGGCGAATTCAAACATGCACTTTCGCATGAATCCTCCTTTTTGAGTGCACTTCTGCACTCGGTTTCAAGATTCTCGGAAATCAGCAGAATTTTGAATTCTGCATTATCCCTTTAAACCCACAATCTAGTACTTTGACTATAGGCTCCAAGCGATTTTCGTTATTCTGGGACTTTAATTACTTCTATATTCCCTTTTTATAACGACCTACCATAATAGCATAAAATTGTCTTTCTGTCAAGGTCTTAGCTAAATAAATACTCTAATCTTAGCAAAAAAAAGATACTCAGAATCTCTGAACATTTATCACAAACCGCGCAATTTTTACAAAAAAAAGACGCCTCTCATTTGAGAAGCGTCGAAGTGATGATCCATTGACTGCGCTTCAGCCTAATGGATCGGATCACCAAACGCGTAAGCGGGCAGCCCGCTTAGCGTAAAGTCAGTGAGCGCCCCGTCGGCGCTCCGGTCGTCGAACGGGAGGGAGGACTGTGGAACAATCCTCGCGTGCTCGATTTGAACACTTCCGTCTTCACGGAGGTGTTCAAGAGTGACGTCTCCGAGGAGCGAGCGCTCCTCGGAGAGGCAGTGCCGGACGGTGTTACCCGTCCAGCAGAATCCGTTCACGATCACACCCTCGTTGGGTGTGATCGTGAACGGTGCGCTCGAGCACCGCTTCATCCCGCCCGTTCCGGGCGGAATGTTCTGAGCGACGAGGGCGTAACTGCCCTCGTCGTAGAACGTTGCGCCACCATCCAGCTCCCGCTGGGTGATGGCGAAGAGGTAGACGTCCGTCGTCACCTCCTCCCCACCGACGCGCTGCGCGCCGGTGAAGCAGATGTAGGCCGCGCCGGCGTCAGTGCCGGCGCCGTTGCCGTTGCCGTCGGTGCCGGCGCCGGTGTCGTTGCCGGTGTCCCACGTGCCGGTGGTGCCGTCATTCGGCACCATCACGCAACCGCCCATAAGGGCGAAAAGAATCATAAACTTCATTTTAACTCCTTTGGCCAGAAACTGGCCGTTGGTTTTCGGACTACCCAATACTGCCTATGCAGTTCATTGGGGAGTCCGCTTGCAGGACTCTTAAAATCTATAAATAATTTTATAAACTTTAAGAGTCCTGCAAAACAACAGAAGAACTTATCATCAACTATCACCCTTGTCAATAGCTTAATCTTTTTCAACTCTTCCTTTGGTGACGTGCAACATACATCACTTTTATTTTACCCAGGCATCGTGTTTTTGTTTCAGTCGATATAACAACATTTTCAGTGTATCCTGCGTAAATTTGATGTATGTTACCAGTCGTAACAGCACCAAAGAAAGAGTTAATTTTTAATAGAACATTTTCAAAGTTCTCATCGAACATTAAATTTCTTTAATATTCAGTGAAAAATTTAAAGGTGTGGAGCCGGGAAGAATGATTTCACTCATCTTCCCAGCTCCTAGGAGGAGCGCTTACTCGCGATCCGCGTGGCTGTTCCACAGCCACGCGAGGTTAGCACTCAGCTCGAGGCGCGTCACAGGCAGTGCCTGGTGACGCGTCCCCTGCAAGCCGGCGAAAACGCCAGGCTGCAGGGTGAGCTGAAGCTCGCTCCCGACCGGGAGCGAGTACCAGAGGCCACCGTGGCCTCCGATACTCGCTCCGGTGTAGCTCCAACCTTTGCCGAGACCGGAGTGGTTACCAACCACTCCGGCGTAAAAGCCGAGGTCATTCGACTCCTGTGACCAGTAGGTCACGGAGTCGAATGACCCTCCGACGTGGTCGGGGCCGAGCTCAAGGCTCGGGATGAAAAGGTGGCCCACCTTGGCCCCCTCCCATCCCCAGATCACTCCCGTCCGGAGTGATCCTTGGACCGCTCCGGTGGCGCCGGCGATGGGCTGGCCGAAGCCGGCGCCGAGGCCGGCGCTCCAGCCGGCAACCATCCGTCTGTCATCCACGCGCCCGTTAAGCGCGTAGATGGCGGCGCGGTTACTTGCCACCCCGTCGCCGAGATTGGCGACGTCGGCCTCGAGCTGACCGATTCGCACCAAAAGTGCGGTGCGCTCAACCATCAATTCCTCAAACTGTTCCACGATGTCGTGGAACTCCTGACCAGCATACCGGTCAAGTTTTCCGAGGTACACTCGGGTTTCGTTGAGCTTCCGCTCAACGGCCCCGAGTTGCGCCCGAACGGCACCGATGTCGGTGCTGTTCGTGACCGAGGTTTGCACCTCCGTCACTTCCTGCGTCGCCGGAGCGACGCAGGGGTTCACACAGTCCTCCGGGCCGCCAGCGAAAGCGCTGGTGGCCGGAGCGATTACGATCATTACGAAGGCCATAACGGCCTTCGCGGACTTCCTCATTGTGGCCATCATGACCTCCTTCTGTTGTTTTTTGGCTACTTTCTGATCTCATCATTATTACCGACTTTAAGAAAAATCGGCAAATGCTAAGACCAATAAGTAACCAAAAAACTTTGTGCAATGTCGGCTATTCTGAAGCACGACGACGCAACTTAACACAAGCTAAAGTATTTGTCAATAGTCTCTTAGCAAAATAAAAAACCCACTCGGAAGGCTCGAGATCTAGTCATAATAAGGAGGAGGTATTACGATTTGACACTCGAGCCATCGAAGCAGGCTTTTCAGTGCTGAGACCTTAGCAAAGCCTCAAAAATCTGTCAACGGATTTACATTTTTCAGCAGATTTTTCTTAATTATTTGGATAAAACTCGCCATTTTTTACAATCTTTTCAAAAAAACGCTTTAAAACCATAACTGCAAAAGGAGTTTCACCAACATTGTCCTGCATCACTAAAAGAGCGTCAGCCGACAATTTATAGATGTTTGCATAACGCTTTAAACGCCAGTGAACTGCTTCTTTATTTAGTTCTGGATGAAAGGTTAGCGCGTAAACCGGTTCGCCTGGAAAAGTGAAAGCTTGAACGCTTGAACGCACGCTCGACGCTAAATTAACAGCTCCAACCGGTAAATTCATAATGTGGTCTTTGTGGCCGAGTTGAGCTTCAAAGCTCTCTGGAATTTCGCTAAATACTGGGCAATCCTTAGCCTCAACCTTTTTCGTAATCAAAAAAGTGCCAGTTTCCTGATTTGCTTCGTCTAGCTCAACCACCCCACCAAAAGTTTGCGCTAAAATCTGCGCCCCAAAACAAATTCCGAGTGTTGGAATTTGTTTACCTCTTGCCAAACGAATAATTTCCCCCACCAATCCAACTTTTTCAGGAATATCGCCGTTTGAAAGCAAATAATCACCGGAACCACCAATAACCAAAGCGTCAACACCATTCAAATCTGTCTCGCTTGGTATTTTTTCTAAAACATTAAGTGAAACAACATCCTCAGCCTTCAAACCAGACTGATGCACGAAACATTCAAGTTCGTGCTGTTCGGTTTCTGAATCAGGTCGCAACTGAATAAGCAAAACTTTCATAATATGCTAGTACTTCAAATCTTTAAAATCAGTAAAAGTCACCTCTAAACTAATTAGCGCCCCAGAACGCAATACTGTTAACACTCCCCTATCCCCTACTTCGTGCAGTGCGATAAGCTCTGCGAGCGACATATTTTTTTCGATATTTTTGTTATCAACCGAAATAATAATATCACCAGCTTCTAGACCAGCGAGCTCTGCTGGTGATTTTGCCAGCACTTCAGATTCATTAAGTACTAGCGCCCCAGCTGTCATATTTTGAAGCAGTGATTCATCGATATTTAAAGTTGAATCAATTTCAACAACTCGAACTCCAAGCCCAGCACGACTACCCACACCGTCACGAATAGTACTTCGTATAAACGGTAAAATTTGATGCAGTGGAATTCCGCCACCCTCTCCAGTGCTAATTCCCACAAGTTCCGCCAAAGTATTAAATAGTGGTGCACCTACCGGGTTTTTATTTTCTAGCTCCCAGTTAGTAGTAAAAAATTCAGCAGGATCGGCGACTTCACCAACTCTTGCGCGGTAGTTTTTTATATTTTCGATAATAACTGACTGATCGTTTTGAATCGCAAAAAGCAAATCGCCACTATTCATCCCTGTTGATGTGCCAAACGCCAGTGAAGTTAAATTTTTCGATTCAATCTTCACCATCACTAAATCTGTTAAAGTGTCCTCCACGTAATTTGTTATTGCAAACCTGTTACCACCGATCCAAACTTCCGCCTCGGTTAAAGGGTTTGTGAATTTCTTGAAACTTATTTTATTAAAAACAATCCAGCCGTCATTGGTTACTACAGCTCCAGCCCCCAGCATCGAATCGTCTTTTATCATTAGTGATAACTCTTTTGTATCCTTGCTAACAGCCCTAACTGTAGCCACACCTGTAAAAGCAACCTCTCTTACTCTTGAAAGTGACTCTTCGTAGGTTCCCGGTAGTGGTCTTGGTTTTATTTCTGAGAGTGTTACGAACTTTGTATCTTCCTCTAAACTGCGAGTGTAATTATTCAGCGACTCGTTTACATTCACCGCCCCAATAACTCCAGCTAAACCACCGGCAATAATCGAAAAGAATATAGAGAGCCCCAAAACACTACCAATTTTTTTATTTTTTTTATCCATATAAAGTTTAATAATCTATATCCACCTTGCCGAAGCGAAGATGATTGCTAAAAGTATTACGGCCGTTCTTAAATATCGCATCAAAACTTTTTTCGAAATTTTTTCAAGCACATGGACTCGTGTGAGGCCAAGGTACAAGTATAGAAAAACTGAAAAAGCGGCTGCGCTCGTTATAAAACTAGTTGGCAACATTGCGAGCGCTATATATAGTTCGGTCATCAGCAGAGCTCCGGAAAACGCAAAAAGATTACTTACACTGCTTGAAACTTTGCTCACCCAAAAGACCGCGGTGCTCGAAAATAACACCACCCAAAAAACTGCCAGCGCTGGCACCCAAACCGGAAGCTGTAAAAAGATCTGCACGGCGTAGGCTCCACTTGTGAAGAAAAAACCGCTCACCACAAAGAGCACTAGTGACAGATACTCTAAAGCGTAGGCCTGATACGTACTTGGTAAATGATAAAAAGCAAAAACGTTTTCTGCAAACAACCAGATACCAAAAGTTACAAATACCCCCAAAGCAATCTTTACCGCCTCAACTTCAAGAAATAAAAAGAAAAAGATTGAGGATACTAAGAAAAATAACGGTATACCTAAAAATACCCAAAAAGACGCAAGTTGCCATTCCCATTTCAGAAGTCTTGCAAACAGCATGGGTGAAGCCAGAACCGTGAAAAGCAGTGGGAGACCGATTGGTGTGTGCGAATAAATAAGGATACCAAAACTAGCAATCGTTGTGATTGCAATAATCATTGGAGTTATTCGATGTAATAGAATCACAGGCGCCTACCTTACAAAAAGTTATTGATTTAGCCAAGGGGTAGCTTTTTTCAACAGATCTAACCTTGCTTGACCACTTGCGGTGTTGCCTAATTTAAAATCGCCAAAAGCAACCACTAAATTGAAGTGAAATTCCTTAAATTCAGCCGGCACCCTAAGGTCAAGAAGTGAGGTGTAGGCGCTTTCAGCACTACCTGTTGTTTCAAAAGTAATAACAATAGTATTAATCTCGGTCTCGTATTGCGAAGTGGTTGGTGACATAACTACCGGTAACTCAACAGGTGGGATTTGTACCGTTCGCGAAATAGTTGGTTGCCAAAAGGTAGCAACAAACAGAGTAAACGAAACGGCTACACCGATCAGAATAAATGGAAACCAAGTTCTATAAGGCATGTGCATACTATTTATTATTTTTAGATAATTCATCTATTAAAACGCTTATTGCAATTACGGTTGGAATCGCAAGCAGACCACCAAAAAATCCCGCAACTTTAAGACCAATTAAAATTGCAAAAATGCCAATTACCGGATTAAGTCCTGTAACTTTTTGCATAATTTTTGGTGATAGTACATCTGCCTCAAGCTGTTGAATCAGAAAATAAAACAGTGCCACAAACACAGCCTGAAGTGGAGAAATTGAAAGCGCAATTATCACCGCTGGTATCACCGAAAGAATTGGTCCAATATATGGGACAATTTCGAGCAAACCAGCGATGAGCGCCAGCACGAGGGCAAACGGAACCTGAAGAACCGAGAGTACAATGAAGGTAAGCGCAAAAATTATGACCATCACCAGCAACTCAGCTCGAAGCCACGTGCCTAGCCGATCCCGCATCCTTGGCCCAATAGTCTTTGAAAACTTGTTGTATTTTGTGGAGGCTAGCCATTTTACAAAACCAGCCTTGAAAAAATCCTCCTCCATAACCATATAATATGCCAAAACCAGAACAAGGAGGATTGTTAAAATTACCTGAAAAGTTTCGGTAACATAGGTTGCCAGAACCGGTACAGCACTTGAAATACCAGATTCTTGAATATGCGAAACAACCTCGGTTAAATTCTGCTCAAATAAATTACCATCGATAATTCCCCCGATAATTGGTTCAGTTTCTTTGAGTTTATTGATTGCCGGCGCGTACCTCTCGGCGATTTCCTGAGTTTGTGCTAAGGTTCGAGGGACAATTAGTAAAAGACCACCTGTAAGCACGATCAGAATCCCAAGATAAACTAGGCCAATCCCAATCCCTTTTGAAATTCCGCGCTTTTTAAACCACGCAGCTGCCGGTTCAATTAATGCTGCGAGCATAAGCGAGGCTAAAAAAATTGCCAGCAAGTCTCTTAAAAAGAAGATCAGTAGTCCGCCTGCAATAATTGCAAAAACTTGAAAAATAGTGCTGGTCGAAATTTTGACCTGCACCTCGCGAGCACTTACCCCCTTTGTTTTTGACCTAGGCATAATCTATCGCTATTATATCATATATTGAATAAAACCTATGGGTACCTTGGCGAAAAATAGAAAAGCACATTTTAACTACGAACTCCTCGAAAACTTCGAGGGTGGTTTAGTGCTCTCTGGCGCTGAAGTAAAAGCTGCAAAAAGAGGTCATATAAATATGAAAGGAGCCTTTTTATCGATCGTGAATAACGAGCTTTGGCTTAAAAATATGCATATCGGTAAATTCGCACCCGCTGGTAAGCAGGAAGACTATGTGCCAACTCAGAACCGAAAGGTTCTAGTTAAACGCCGAGAAATCAAGTCACTTACTGGAAAAGCTGATCAAAAAGGATTGACAATTGTGCCAATTAGTGTTTATACTAAGGGAGATTTGGTGAAGCTTGGCTTTGCTTTAGCGAAAGGGAAAAAGAATCACGAAAAGCGTGATGCGATCAAAAAACGCGACATTAGCCGGCACATTCAAGAAGAAATGAAGCGTTAAGGCTAGGCGACGCTTGTCGTCAGGTGCTGTTATCTGCGAAAAGATTTTAAGCTCTTCGCATATTACAGGGCCTGCCAGGAATCGATGGCAGAATCAGACTACTTTTACAATCAAGTCTGGGGGTGTTCACCCAGTTATAGCCGGACACAAATGACTACACGCAAACGTATTCACACAGGCTCGTAACGCATTTAGCGTTCAAATGCCTGCTCTAGCACTCGCTTAATAGCTGAGGCTCATCAAACTCGCGACATCTACTAGTGAGATCTTGGTGTTATATAAGTAGATATGAGCCTTCCCTGCTGACTTTGGAAGAACTCAAGATTTGCAAGTCAGAACTATCCAACATTTTTTCTGCGCTTTATATGTTGGGTTGTAAATAAGCGCGGATAAACTTGTAAGCAATTGTTTGGGGGTCTCTGACCAGACGGGAGTTCAATTCTCCCCAGGTCCACCAGTTAGATTTTTACTTTGTAGAAGCTATTATTTACAAAATTCAATGTTTTGATGTAACCTCTACCAAGTAAACATCTTAAATTAAGAGTTAATCTATTTAATCCAATCACGATGCGCATCCACCGACACCGAAATCGAAAGCCGAAATTTGACATACCTCAGTTTAGAGTTAATAAAAAAATTACCTCGCCTGAAGTGCGTGTGGTTTTGGATGGAGAGAATAGAGTTTTAAAAACTGAAGAAGCAATTGCGCTCGCAGAAGAGCAAGGTCTGGATCTTATCGAAGTTTCACCAAAAGCAAACCCACCCGTTTGCAAAATAATGGATTTTGGTTCGTTTAAGTACCAGAAAGAAAAAGAAGCTAAGAAGCAACGAGCTACTGCAAAAGAAATAGAAATTAAGGGAATTAGACTTTCAATGCGGATTGGTCAAAACGATTTCGATGTTCGGTTAAAGCAAGCTAAAAAATTCTTAGAAAAAGGGCAAAAACTACGGCTTGAGTTAATTTTACGAGGTCGCGAAAAAGCTCATCGAGCTCGCGCAAATGAGGTTTTCAATCAATTTACGGAAGCTTTGAAGCTAGATTACGACATTAGAGTCGAGTCACCAACAAAGAGTTTAGGTAACCGAATGCAGACAATCATCTCCAGAGTTTCATAAATATCCTCAGTCATACACTCAGAAGCTTGACGAAAATAGCTAAATAAACTACAATCCTGCATACAATATAGGGTTACCACCTTTTTGGTCACCTTTAGAATCAAAATATGACACTAAAGACGCATAAAGCGCTTTCAAAGCGTGTAAAAATTACTAAAGCTGGTAAAGTTGTAAAGCGAACTGCTGGACAGGACCATTTTAATTCTAGAGAATCTGGAAAGGTACGTCGAAATAAGCGTCGTGACAATGAGATGCCAGGAACCCTAACTAAGGCAATCAAGACATTGATGCCACACGCGAAATAATTATATGCCACGAGTAAAACGAGGTACACAACACGTAAAACGCCGAAAAAGCCTACTTTCTAAAGTAAAAGGCTTCAAATGGGGGCGAAAGAACAAGATCAGACAAGCACGTCCTGCCATGCTAAAAGCTGGAGTATATGCCTACCGAGATCGTCGAAATAAGAAACGAACTTTCAGACAGCTCTGGAACACTCAGATTGGAGCAGCTGCAAAGCTAAACGGAACTTCTTACTCACGACTAATTAACGCTCTTAAAAACGCAAACATTAGTCTAAACCGAAGAGTTCTATCTCAGATCGCCGGAGAACACCCAGAGGTTTTCACAAAGATTGTAGAAACTTCAAACAAATAAATAAAAATTCAGCCGAAAGGCTGATTTTTTGTTGCTTGTCAGAACCTGTTCTTGACAACTAACTCAATTTTTGTTAGGTTAAGTCGTCATGTTCACATGGCTGCATTTAACCGGGTGTATATGCACCCAAAATAGGGAGGGTTGATGAAAGAAGAAAACGAATCTGGCCAGGAAGGGCCGGAAATCAAGATGCCGGAAGCCTCGGCGCGTATCCCGCGCCGAGGTCCCGACAACAAGGCCGACGACGTCGGCGCCATTGACCCTAGCCGAAACGCTAGGGCTAACCACACCATCGCCTCGGCGATGGCGGTCGCGGTCTTCGTGATCATGTGTATGCTCGCGATTGCGGGCTTGCTCATGTTCGCTGAGCCCCAGAGCGTGGCCGTGGCTCAGGCAACGGCCACCGAGCCAGCGACCTCGCCGGTCGCTGACGCGTCAGTGGTCACTTCGGTGACCACTGACGCCTTCGCGGTCTCGGAGATCGAGCCCACGGAGGCGAGCGCTCCGCTCGTCGCTCCGCGGCCTCGGATCGACGTCCTGGCCTCCGGCCCGAACGAGGCCGGGGTCGAGTACCTGAGCGGCGAGAGCTGGGATCAGCTCTCCCGCCAGTTCACCATCAGCCGGGAGGACTGCGCCAAGCTCTTTGGCGCAGACTTCGTCTGCAAGCCGGTTGTGCTCAGCATGGCCGCCGTTACCGCGGCCTACGCGGTAACGGGTGAGCAGCCGGTGCTCGGCGTGAACGACTACGTCGTTTTCGCCGAGCCTGACGAGAACGGAACGCACCAAGCAGTGCTCCGTTCTTGTGCGCTCGCGGCCATCACTGGCCTCGCTGTGGCCGAGGGGCAACAGTGCCCCTCGGCCACGATCACCTGGCGCCATTATGGCCAGCGAGAGGCCATGAACTTGGCCGAACGCAACAAGGCGGGCGCTAAGTCCGGGCAGACTTCGACAACGCCGAAGTCTGCCCCGGCGCTCAAGGCCTCACCGAACTTCGGTGAGGCCTTGAGCGTCCACGAGCGCCGGCTCCAGGCGCTCGAGGCCAAGACCTTACAGGGAAGCTAGCAACTGCTAGCTTCCCAAATAACCCCGTGTATCGAAAGGTACCGGGGCGTTTTTTTTGACTAGGATTTAGATCTTTGGTACAGTCTTACATCACGATTAACAAAAAAAATCGTGAATGATCTTTCATGAACAGGAGTCAAAATGTCAACTATTCCAAAGTTGGTTGCCGGTTTGCGCGATGCCGCTCAAATCATTTTCGAAAACCTCGACACTGATCGCTTCAACATGATTTTTAACGATCTTGAGAGTTCGGCAGACACGTTTTCGCTAAGTGACCTAAAAACTAAGCTCCAAATCTTGCGAGCACAGATTAAAACCTTTCCTCTAGACAGAGCAACAAAATTAGAGCTTTCAAATCAGTTGAAATTACTAGCTGGCAAGCTGGCAAGTAGCCACAGTCTCCTTGAGGAACCGCTCAGAATTCAAAATCTGAACAGTTCTCTAGATTATGTCGATCCACCATCGCTATCGGCGATTCAAATCAGAAAGAGACCCGATGAATTTGAAAAGCCCACCGAACACGCACCCATTCGTGTTCCCCGTACTTTAGCTACGGTAGAAATTAATGAAGACTTAGTGGAAGCTGAAGAGCGATGGCATAATACAGACGAAGTAGAAGTCGCCGAATTCTTCGGTGATCTTCCCCCGCCCTCGGACGAAGAGCGTCTGCTTCCGCCGGGCTTTACCGAGGATCCGAGTAACTCTTCGCAACAAAAAGCGCTCGAAGCACAAACCCTAGGAGCTTATTTTGCTGAAGGAGACGCTATGAACAGCTCTCCGAAGAAAAGGAATGAAGATCGAGCACGCGACACTACCCGACTACTTTTGAACTTTTCGCTCCTTGGTTTAGTGGCAATTATCGCCATCTGTACCGTTCGTATGAGCACTTTTCAAGACACTCTTAGCTACATCCGGGCTCAAAAGCTGGTACATCTATCATCAGAACCACGGATCTCACTCACTGAGAGTCTGTCTGAAGTGCCAGTTCTGGTGGCTAACGTAGCGGAGCAGTCGCCTATCGAAACTGAAATCGATGAAACTGTGACAGCGGTCATTGACTTCATTACAGCTATCGAAGAAGAACCGGCAACGCGTGGAGAGGAGCTAACAAAAACCCTCACCACCGTGGTCGTCTATGTACCTCAACCAGTTGAACAAGTGCCCCTACTTCAGACCGCTGTCTCTGAACCCGGAGCTCCAACTAAGGTTCGTATCAAGCCTTCGAGCGACGATCAGCCAGTTCGGTGTGATGGTGAATTTGCCTACAGTAACCTCCTTTGGCAAAACGGTCATTGGTGGGGACTGCGCGACGTCGAGTGCAACAATGGCCTCTACACCATCACGGTTGGCGCGTACAAGGGCGAAACTATCCGATCGTCCTGCCTAAACGCCGAAACAAACGGCACCCCCTGGTGCCGTTTGATCGAGCGCTTTTAAGGCCTCACCCCTTTGCTAGTTTGCTGGCCGAGGGGATTTTTTTATTAACTTAGCGAATTAAGTTATATTCAACCAGCTATTGCACGATTTTTAATAATCTGATACTCTACCTGCACGAATTACCAAGGACCGGTAGTTCAATTGGTTAGAGCACCGCCCTGTCACGGCGGAAGTTGCGAGTTCGAGTCTCGTCCGGTCCGCCAGAAAAATGCCTCAGCGAAAGCTGGGGCTTTTTTTGTTGAGTTAAGAATGAAATTAATTCAAGATTCAAGACCTGACCCCCTAGTTTATTTTCTCTGAAATTAAAAATATCCAAGATCGCAATAAAATGATTTATTTTGCACGAATAATAGCAGGATATTCAATCACCGACATCTCTCAACATCTTCAACTACACCGCTCAACCGTAAGTCGAATATTTAATGGAAGTCACAGGTAACGACTTGACCCCTCTACTTTTAGCTCAACTAACTATCTGTTTAAACATTCTAGTGTAGTTTAGTGATAAGATCATTGAGTATATATAATTTTCGCGAACTTTCGCAAAACTAATGAACAGTTGGCGTTGTGTAGCCACACTACAAAGAATAGAATGTAGTTATACAGTCTATAAAATATCTATCTCAATTTATTTTATATAGATGTTGCCGTTTAACTTTCAATAATTAACTCTTTAAAACATATGACAAAGATCAGCAAGATTTCATCAATCATTCTGGGAGTTGGACTTGTTCTTGGTATCGGTGCGCCAAGCAGTTCGTTTGCGGCAACAGACCCTGGATTAGGTGCGGCCTCGACCTTTTCAATCATCGCCCAAACAGCAATTACCAGAACTGGAACCATTGCTAATGATGTGGGCTTAAATAGCACAGGTGCTGGTATCACAGCGCTCACGGACCTAATGGTTGGTGGGACTATCTACTCTTCGGATGGAGTGGCACCGAGTACCGCTACGCTTGATCCGAGTGTTCAAGCTAACCTTATAACGGCTAACGGTAATATTTCAGGACAAGGTTCGACTGCAAGCATTGGTCCAGCGCTTGATGGTTTAAGTCTTGTTCCTGGCGTTTATGACATCGGAGCTGGTCGTCTAAACGGTGGCGTGCTTACTCTAGATGGAGCTGGAGTCTATATTTTAAGAGCCTCGAGCGACCTTATTTCCTCTGGTTCAATTAATTTTATAAACGGAGCAACAGCTTGTGATGTTTTCTGGCAAGTTAATTCCCTGGCAACTATCAATGGTAGTTCGTTTGCTGGAACGATTATTGCAGGAACAGGTGTTCATTTTGGGCCTAACGTCACTTTAGCGGGTAATGCGCTAGCGCTCGGTGGTGACGTAACTTTAAAAAATACAACAATTTCTGCACCAGTTTGTACCGCTGTAGTGCCGTCAACATCAGATATTTATAACACAATTACAGTTATTAAAAATGTTATCAACGATAATGGCGGAACATCTACTTTTAATGATTTCCTTCTTTACGTTGGTGGAACACACGTAACTAGTGGTCAAAGTGTTCCTTTTCAAGCGGGTACTTATGCTGTGACTGAAACAGGTGTATCTGGTTATTCAGCAACATATAGCGGTGATTGTAACGCAAGCGGTATGATTCTTCACGGTGGAGCTAGTACTCGTAACCACATTTGTTTTATTACAAATGATGATATTGGAGCACCCGTAGCGATCCCACCGGTACCACCACTTATTGATATCATTAAGGTTCCAAGTCCAATCAATCTCCCAAATGGGCCCGGTCTTGTAACTTATTCTTTCGCACTCACTAATATTGGAACCGTGCCGGTTACAGATATTACTGTAATTGACGACTCATGCAATCCGTTGTTCATTTCTGGCGATCTGAATAATAATAGTGCCCTGGATCTTACCGAAACCTGGAGATATTCTTGTTCAAAGACCCTGACTGAAACCTACACCAACACCGTTGTAGCAACAGGTTGGGCAAATGGAATTAACGTTAGCGATGTTGCAGACGCAATTGTTACGGTTGGCATTCCAGTTGTGCCACCAATAATTCACGTAACAAAAGTTCCAAGTCCACTTATACTCTCAGCTGGTGGTGGCACAGTTACGTACACTAATAAAGTAACTAACCCAGGTATAGTTGCTTTAAGTAATATTTATCTTGCAGACGATAAGTGCGAACCTGTTGAATATATCTCCGGTGATATTAATAACGATTCAAAACTTGATGTAACAGAGACCTGGACTTACACTTGCCAAACAAATCTAACTACAACTACTATGAACACAATCACCGAGAGTGGTGATGCTAATGGATTGACTGCCAGAGACTTTGCTAGGGCAACTGTTGTAGTAAACGCTGCTGTTCCGAAGTTACCAAACACTGGAATAACTTCTGCAAAATCAGGTAGCTATACGGGTCTTGTAACCGTAAGTCTTTTGACACTCGCTACCCTATTCTACTTGGGTCGAAAGCAACAGCTAATTTAGTTGCGGTATGTAAGAGTCAGTTTATAAATGCCAGGCATAATTTTGCCTGGCATTTAGCTAGATTTTGAAAAAATATGCGATCAATAATTACACCAAAAAAAGCTACATATATATTTTTCCCCTCAGGTATAATTCTTTCTGTTGCCCTTTTACTAAATATTATTCCCCAGAATTCTGTGAATAATAATATAAATCCGACCATAGAAAATAACGTAGTAATTTCTGATGTGGTGCCGGTAGTAAAACAGATGATTAGTATTGGCTCACCCGTAAGACTTGAAATCCCAGCAATTAACATTAATACTAATATTATTTCCGTAGGATTAACTCCGACTGGCGCAGTTGCTGTTCCCGATAATCCATTCGAAGTAGCCTGGTACAATCTCGGATCTAAGCCGGGAGAGACCGGTAGTGCAGTTATTGATGGTCATTACGGCTGGATTAATAACGAACCAGCTGTATTTGATGATTTGAATAAATTAAAAACAGGTGACGAAATTTTTGTCGAAGATAAAAACGGTAGAATTATTAATTTTAAAGTCCGCGAAATAGCTATTTTCAAAAAAGATGATGATGCCGTAAACGTATTTTTATCAAACGACGGCAAGGCGCACCTCAATCTAATCACCTGCACCGGTGATTGGAATAAATCAGAAAAAACTTTTTCCGAGCGACTTGTAATATTCAGTGATGTTGCTGAATAAAAGCTAATTTGAATATCTCCGTTCACATATTACATATCCAAAAAAAAAGAGCATTTTTGCATCGGGGTCAAGTCGTTACCTGTGACTTTTTTTGATATAATCAGTTTATGAGCCGAGCCCTCCGATTTTAGACAAGCTGGATGAGCAATGACCTTTTAGCAACATTGCAGAAGGAACAATATTAGGAAGTCCCCAATTTATTTCTTGGGTTTGGGAAAACTTTAATGAAAAAGAAGAAATCACTGAAATTAAAAAATCTGACAGGATGATCAGCAGACCGAGTTTGGAAGATATTTTCTCTGAAATTAAAAATATCCAAGATCGCAATAAAATGATTTATTTTGCACGAATAATAGCAGGGTATTCAATCACCGATATCTCTCAACATCTTCAACTACACCGCTCAACCGTAAGTCGAATATTTAATAGAAGTCACAGGTAACGACTTGACCCCTTTACTTTACAATTGGTTAGAGCATTGTTTTGTTATGGTGGAAGTTGCGAGTTCGAGTCTCGTCCGATCCGCCAGGACTATTTCTTATAGTGCAACCCGAGTGGCTTGCAAAAGATAGGAACGAGTCTAAGCCACAAAATCGCCTTAGGGGCGATTTTGTGGCTTAGGGTAAGTGTAAGTACCTTTGGAAGTGAACTGGCTTGTTTTGGTTGTTAAATTATAATCTATCCTCTGATATTTTTTTTAATAAAAAAAAGACCCCGTCACCGTCGTTACGGTTCAGGGGTCTAAGCTGTTCAGTCTCGGTCAGTAGACCTGGAGCTTCGAAGCTGAAGGCACAAAAATACCTGATAGCAACATTTGTCCATGACCTAGAACAGCGTAGGTTGAACCGGACCAGTGCTCCCCAAGAATACTCGAGTAGGAGTTGATCCAGTTGTCGTAGGCCGTCGTCTTACCGTCGATCGTGGTCTTGTTCGCGGTCGGAAAATGGAATCGATGATCACAACCACCCCACTCACAGGCCCCGGTGGACTGCCGGTCCATCCACGTGCCAGACGTACAGCCATAACCGCAGCTTCCGCCGTAAAGTGAGGTCTGGTAAGCTGGGCTCCAAACAGTGCAAGTGCTCTGACCGGGCAGGCATGACCGGTACAGGTCACCCTCTAACGCATCATAAACCACCTGTACGTCAAGATCGAACGGGGCGATACCTTGCTTAATGGCCTCCTCAACCACGACGTTCGCGATATAGGTGTTGTCGACGTCCGCCCCCTGGAGGCGCATAAGCTCATCCATGAAGGAGCGGAGCTCGTTCGGGTCAAGGTTTCGAACCTCGTCGTTGATATCGACAGCCTCCTCGTCGGTGACCTCGAGCTCGAGATAGCGCCAGGAGAGATCCAACACATAAGTGTTGTTGCTGGTCTCGATGTTGGATTCGATCTCATCATTAATAGTTGTCTGCACACTGCAAGCGGTCACCAAAAGAGCCAGGGAGAGAAAAAGATAGTTTTTATTAAAGAGAGTTTCCTTATTTATTCAAGCACAGTTTATCTATGCGCGGGTAAACATAACAATAACTGCTCATCGAGTCAAGCTTGAACAGAATATCTTGTGATGATAGTGTGATCATACTAAGAATAAATTATATTAAAAAACAAACATACGCCATTTTTGCGATATTGGGTTCAGCTATTTGGTTATTTAGCGAAATTTTTATCCTTCTAACAATCAATGAGGGAATCGAAGTATCAAACCTAGCCTTAATAGGAATTGTATATTTTTTTGGAATGATTTCGTTATATATTGGCGCCCCCTTGAGCTTTCTAGTAGGGAAAATTGTTTCTATATTCGGAGCCAACCCTTACGCGGTTTACCCAACTCTTTACCCGCTACTAAATACTCTCTCTGTTTTGATTTTAGTTTTTGTAGGGTTAAAAATCTATAGTCGATACAAAAAATCATAGAAAGTAATAAAATCGCCTATATACTAGGTGAGCGAGGTGAGATTGACATAGTAGTTCTATTTACTAGAATTAAAGATGAAGATCCCGTTTGGTACCAGAATTGAATATAATCTTTAGTTCTTTCTACATTTTTACCGTCCTTTTTTTTCGGATGAGCCCTATTCTTATTCTGATAAAGTCGTTGACTTTCAGGTCTCTTCATTTGCTTTTATAGGAAAACTTTCATATCTGGCTTGTAAAATAGTCGACGTCCGCCAACTCTAGTGCAGCCGATCATTCCGCTTTGAAGCATTTGACTGACTCGTTGCTCGGTTGTGCCGAACAATTCAGCGACCTCTGACCCCAGTATGTAAAAAAAAGAACATAATTGTTCTTTTTTTCTGTAAACATTTATTTTGACTACCTCTGAAACAAAACCGTGAAATAGCTCGTTGTAGAGTGAATATCTTCATTTAAGATAATTGCCGAGTTTGAATGATCCAGTTGAATTTGATCATTAGCTCCAAGAATATCCATTACCGACAGAAGTGTAATTATTGAAGGTGGTGAATCTAAATAATCACTATTCATTTCTGAAAGTTGGCCATAGTCTTTTTTGAGCATGGCGTCGTACGTTATCTCATCATTAATATTCGCCTGTTCAAGATTCAAATAATGCGAAAAATCAACGGATGCGATAATCAGAGTATTTTCCCTGGCAAGGACCTGCGCAAGCTGTGCAGATTCTGAAATACCGTGCCTTGAACTGAGAATAATTGAGACAACCTCCGCCTTCGGAAAATATTCCTGCACATAAGGCAGTAATACTCTAACTGAATACTCCTCAAACATCACAGAATCGTCCACAGACATATATCCTTCTCTAACAAGCTGTTTTCCAAGGCTGGTACTGAGCGTATCACTATTTATGATCGCATCAGTATTGCCAAGTTCATAGTGATTCGGGCCGATTAAGATAATCGTTGCAGGATCTGCATTCTGCCTCATTTTCTGAAATGCCTCTTCGATCAAACCTTCTGCAAGATCGTGGTGAGGCACAATAGCACCCACCACGATTTTACTTTCGGCTCTACTTTCACTATTCAGATTTTGTTTTGTTTTCTCTATCCTGACTACCACCATAAGTAGCAAAACAGCTAAAACAAAGACAATTAATTTCTTCACACTATTTTACAGTTATCTCTAGCGCGTCAGAAAAGCTCTGAATGCTAGGAACTTTCATTGAATTAATCATGATCGGTTCAACTGTATAAGTTCCCGGATTTGTAACTCTAACGTAATACTTGAAGTAATCACGGCTAGCGTTGTAGCTACTAGAATCTGCAGTGAACTTAATTCTTTGACCATCAATTTGGTAAGGATATCGAATTGCTCCCTTTGTTGTATTATCACTATATCTATATGGTCTTGAGATAATGCTCATACCGCTTGGAAGAACGTCGGTGATCTGATATTCACCTTCAACGGCATTTTCGATGAATTTAGGGTAAACTCGTACCTCAACAATTCCCCCTTCTTTAAAGGCATTTGTCTCTACCCCGTCCACGAAATACTTCCTATCTACATCCACATGACTATCATCTATTGAAACATCTTTTAGCGGGACTTCATAGTGACTTGTTACACCAAGATTTCCTTTAATGTCTAGTAACCGTATTGTGCGTCGCTGTTCCGGAGAAACGCTAATCGTGTGGGTTGAGCCTTTTTCAAGCTCTACGGTTTCTGTTTTACCATTTACCTCAACCTTAAAGCTCACTGCTCCAGGAACTAGAGTTGGTAGAGTTTTTCCAATAAAGATCGCTCTTTCTAGACTAACAAGTCGCTCGTTTGATCTTGCAGTTGCAACATAATTCCATAAAGAATCTTTATGCTCAGCCTGTAATCCAGCTGCCAGCATTGAAGCTAGTGCCGAAGCTTCAAGAGTCTTATCTTTGTCATCCTCAACGTTAATTCGGATATAGTCTTCATAAGCCTCGCCATTTTCTGCCATGACTTCAGCATATAATGTTCTTGCATTTTCTTTATCACCAATTTCCTCTAGCGCAAGCGCAATATAAAGTTTTTCTGTAACTGAAAGATCTTTGATTGCAGCCATATTTTGGATCTTCACAAGCACTGGCTCGTTAAGTCCTGCTAATCCCCAAAGTGCCGTAGCAATTTCATCCGTATTCGATTTTTTATTTGCTACAACGTTATAGAAATAGCTCGCAAGCGCTTCTTTATCAACGTATTTTGCCCCAGCTACTGCTACTTTGGCGCTTAGCACAAGTTCACTGTCAGAATATGGTAGAAGTGAAATACCGCCGCCCTGTTGATACAGTGACATATCTACTACATCACCAGTTTTAGGTTCTGCGAAATATGAATCAAGAAGATCCTGCCCGATTTGTCTGCTTAATTTTTGATCAACTCTATCTCCATATCCCCATTTTAGTGAACGTAAACTGTTGTACAAACGTCCCTGATTTTCGTCAGAAAAGACAACTGTTGTGCGACCATCTTCCGCTCCGTCTACAATCAGATCCTCACTACCAACAGCGAACTTTTGAATAGTTTCCATTAATCTTGATTCTACAACTGAAACTCTGAGTCGTAATGCGTCATTATAATCATAAGTTGAAGCTCCAAATGTAATACTATGCTCACCAAGTTTATCCGTAAGACTTGGTAGATCAAAGTATGTTGATTTGAAAGCTTTTCCATCCTTCGTCTCTTCAAGACCCAATGAATCTGACAACACGTTAAACGAGACAGTATCACCAGTTAAAAGTGCCTTACCAAAAGCTCTTACAGCAAAACTTGGCTTATCTGTGGTTAGATATTCGTCTGCAATAACCACATTAGCAAATATTGGTTTGGTAACTGGTAATTTAGTTACATCAAAACCTGCTTTGATGTCGCTTGAAATTGCCTGAGTTGTAATTCGCCAGGATGTAATATTGTCTGGCAAAGTGAAAGTAATTTCACCATTTCCGTTTTGATCTGTTTCCAAAGTTTTGAAGACAGCTGCATCCAAGAATGTTTCGCGAACACTTCCATCACCACCCTTGTCGTTATGAACATAAATATCGTTTGCAAGATAAGTGTGATATGTCTCCACATGGAAGTTGTATACGTAAACCGGTTCATGTTTCCATTCGATTGAATCAATTCTCACCGGAAATCCTTCAGAGTTGATTAAAATATCTCCAACTTCAGCGTTTCCAATCACTTGCCAACCGCCGTTCATATAAACTTTGTGAACCGGAGTTACTTTAAGTGATCCGTTGATAATCATATATTCAGAAACATAGTGCTCAAAAGTTTCAAGAACTCGGCCTGGAACTAGTGTATTTGATTTTTCACTAAGTCTTGTGAGAATCATATCGCCAGCCTCTATATTCTCAATATTTTTCTTTGAGCCGTCTGCCATCGTGATCTGTGTTTCTCCTAAGAAGCAACCACCACCCTCGGCTCCACCCGGAATCGTTAATAATCCAGAATACTTATGAGAGAATGAATCGATTATTTCACCTCCTGGAACTGAAGCGTAAAGATTATCTAAGGTATTAACAGATTCGTTTGAAACCGCGTAATAAGCTTCGTCGACTACATTTACGTTTACGTTAGCTTTTTTCCCCGCGCCATTTTTATCTACAACTTTTACATTCAGTTTAACCTCTTCGCCCGGTAAATATTCTATTTTTTCAGTTTTTACCTGAATATTTAGTTCGCTATCCGCAGTATCTAGTTTCGCACCGCTGTAATTGAATTGGTTGCCTGCAATTTTGTAAGTTTGTCCATCAAAATATACAGCCTTTAGCACAACGTTAGGTGCGTGTTTTTGTTCGAAGGTAAACGAATAATCTGCCGAAGAATCAACTTCGTAGGCCCGCAAACCTCTTTGAAGCTGATAGTATAAGAATTTATTTTCACCATCTTGAACTCGTTCCTCATTATTTTGTAGCTCAAACTTTGCAAGATCGCCTAGTTTATAGGTCATATCTTTATCAAAGTTTTTTAAGAAGTAATAATCACTACTGTATGCAGATCGATATTCAATTGGTGCGTATGCATAAGATGTAGCTTTGTTCATTCTGCCCTCGGCATCGACTACACTGATATTTACTTTGTAACTTTTATCCTGTGTAATTGGGAAATTGTAGTGGTATTCACCGTTACTATCCGAGGTACCACTGAAATTTCCGATCTTATTTTCAATTTTATTATATCTATAGGTTTTTCTAACAATTTTATTGATAAAATCGTAATATTCACCAGTTTCAACCCTATTGTATGTGATTTCGATAATGTCTCCTTCAATCCGCAAATCAGAAACAAGTTCGCCTTCACCACCTGCAAGATCAACGGACCTAACTGTCGCGTTAACTAAAGCAGTTCCGTTATTCCTGATTACCTCCTGATCAATGACGGCGTTTGCATTGTAAACATTTACGCGTGAGTATTCATTAATTTCTGCAACTTCTGAATTAACTGGACTAACAGATAGAGTCACACTGTTAACCAGGGGACAGTATGAGCTAGTTAAATTACAGGTTGAGATAACAGGAGTGTATGAAACACTCATCTTTCCGAACTCATCTGTTTTCAGTACCTTATCTACTGCTGATTTTGAAGTTCCAGAAACACGAACTTTAAATTCTGTATCTGGTAGTGGTGTTCCCTCAAAAAAGTTTGCAGAAATATCAAACTTTACATCTTCGCCAGCAAACATAGCAGCCTTCGCTGGTTGAATATCGATACTATAAGCGGGTTTCGTGTAAGTTTGAACGTTGATATAACTACTCTGGATCAAATTGTCACCAACGAAAAATTGAAGGTCGTAGTAGCCAGGTGTTGTATTCTCGAGATTAATCGAACCTTCGAAAATTCCATTATTCAAGATTATTTCCTGTTCCTGCAAAACAACATAATTGTTATAAAAATCCCTATAACCATTACTTACGAGTTTCACGTGAACTGAATCTGTAGCTTTTAAATCACGATTCTTTACAAATCCCCAATATTTTATTTGATCGCCAGGGTGGTACAATGATCTGTCGGTATAAATATACTTCCAATAATCAGATGCAGAGGTCGATGTATTATTATAGTAATAACCATTAAAACGGTTAAGTACCATAATTAATTCATCATTTCCAGCTTTGATGCTCATGATTTTTTTAAACGCATCTTGGCTGTTAGCATCGATAAGCTTTTCAGTTGCAAAAGTTGCGATACCAGTACTATTTGTGGTTGCTGTTGTATTATTTTCAGTGAAAGTAAGCTTCGCAGAGACCGTTGGTTGATCTGATTTTACATTATTTACCCAAACAAGTGTGTCGGTTTCAGTTACCGTTGCGTAAGCTGAAAGATCCGTAACCTGAATAAATGCTTGTTTATCAAATCGGCTCGCTGACTTATTTTCGAGGACGTAAAAACCTTTTGGTAAAGACTCTGGCAAGACGAGAAAATGAATCCCGTTATTTACTTCACTAATTGTTTGTATTTCAAGAGTTGCGGTGAATATGCTAGACATTTTTGATGTATCTACCAAAAACGCAGATTTTTGGTAGACTGACCAGTCTGGCACTGACATTTTGTCTGAAAGATCTGAAATAAAATCAGTTGAATTGTTGTATGCGAAAATTTCAACTTCAACTTTTTTTGCTTCTTCGCCGTACGCATAAACTGGGATTGCAATAGTATCTTCAGTTGAATATTGAAGTTCATTTTCAATAAATGAGACCTTCTGGCGATCATGTTGATTGGCATTATGGGCGCTTGATAATGTTTCAAATTGAAACACGTAATCTTCACCTAGAGTATTTTGAGAACCAACAACATGTGAAGCTCCGCTAACCGTAACGGTGTACACTGTCCCTTCTGCCAATATTTGAGGTACAAAAACAACTGTTTGACCATGTGTTTCAAACCGACCATTCACTTTTGGTGAAATTGTAATGTGATTTTCTACATCTTCAACATTTTCGTGACTAAAAGTAACTTCAATCCCAGTTGAAAGTGGCACATTACTTGAGTTCTTTCCTGGTAGCGTGTGTTTTACTTTAAAACTGTCCTTCACTTGAAAAGCCCAAGAATAATCTCTTTCAAAAGAAGTTCCATTTTCTGCAATAAATGATGCTGAAATTTCAATATTATAAGTAGTATTGTTTTCAAGTGTCTTAATCGGTGTAACTTTAAAGGTGTGATCGTCGATTACCTCAAAAGTAAATTCAGCTCGTGGGCTAAGCGAAATATTTTCTTTTAGTATTTCTGAATCCAAAGCCCCTTTGCTGGTGATAATAAAGCTGGTGTCCGCCTCGACTCCGGTTGAATCACCGCTTACTGGTTCAATTTCGAAATTATCCTGCGCGTAAGCAGGATCAAGAATCAAACGAGAAAACTCGCCAAATGGGCTAGATGGATTATTCCTTACTCCTGGCCAGTATTGAAATGTTGTGGCCACAATTGCAACGATTAACAAGCTAGAAACACCAACAACAACTCGCTGGTGGTGAAAACTTGCGAAAAACGACATTATTTGCTTATTCATACTTTTTTCTGTTGAAGATGCTCTTTCGGTTCGTCTTGCCCGCAATATGTCCTGTTCTAGCTTTTCTTTGAAGTTAGAAGATGCGAGATGCGAATCCTGAGCATGCGTTATTAATTTATCTCTTACATTCAATAACGCACAAAGCTCAGGATCATTACAATCCTGCATTTGTTCCTTTGCCTTTAGAGCTTTTTCAAGCTTTTTTGCTTTTTTATTAAACATATTTGCTATATTCTTCCTTAAATCTTGTTAGTGCTCTGTGAACCTTCACACCAGCGTTATTTCCTGAAATTTGCAGAACGTTAGCGATTTCATCATTACTGAGCTCGCCAAAAAACTTTAATTGTATAATTTCTTGCTCTTTTTCCTTCAATCTACTCAATACTTCCCGGATTTTCACGTTTTCTATCGATCTATCTGTAAGCAGTTCCGGCGCAAGTTCACCTGACTCAAGATGATGTATTTCCTCAATATCAACCTCTATTCGCCGACCTTTTTTCCGATAATGATCAATAATCGTGTTCGTAGCGATACGATACAACCAAGCTTTAAACGAACCAGTGCCTTTTTTGTAGGTATCAAGCTTTGTAAAAGCTTTCATGAACGTTTGTGAAACTAAATCTTCTGTTGTTTGGCAGTGCCCGACCCTCTTTGCTGTATAGCCGTAAATTTTTTTAAAATAAAATTCATACAAAACACCAAAAGCTTCGTCGTTTACCCTTGCTCTTTCAACAAGTTCTTCTTCGTTTTCAAGCACACTTTGATTTATATTTTTCTCCTCCATAATCTTAAACGTATAAAAAGCTTTTTGATTACAATAGTATACCAGAATATTATGGAAGTAAGTTTATAACCATATTAAAATTAATGATTTAGAAAAGGCCACGTCCCGTGCCTAATTTTTGCGTAAATAAAAAATCACAGGCTTCAACCTGTGATTTTTAAATTATTTTGTTTCGTCTATCTGGACTGTGTTTTCGTCGATTGGTGGGATTACTATTTCCTGTTGTTTTGCTTGCTCAATCTGCGCCATTATTTCACTGTAAAGTGCTGACTGCATAACTAGAAGCTCACCATCTTTTGTAATTTTCAGCTCCTGATCTACCGAACCATCCGCTCCGTCTAGAACAAACTTTATGTCATAAAGACCATTCACTTCTTCAATACTTGTAAGAGTATACTTCTCAGCTCCAGCGGTACTGGCATCTACCAAACTAGCGATTCTTGTTGAAACTTCGTCCTGGCTTAGTACTTTCACATCTGAGCTTGGCATTTTAGCCTGAACTAGGAGAACCACAGCTACAACCGCGATTAAACTGCTAACTGCTGAGATGTTTTTCCAAAAATTTTGATTATTCTCCTTAACTGCCCGTGTTTCCATCTTTACTTCTTCAACGTTCTCTGTTTTTACTTCATCTGTCATATATTTATATTAGCTTATTAAAATCCTCTTAAAATCAATTTCTTAACATCCTCTACCCAATCTTTCATAAAGCCACCATAATCCGAACCTTCTAGCATGTTATGACCACTACATTAATCCCCGCCATTTGTGTTTCATATACCCCTACCCTGTGCATCTCTGCTTCCATACTGTTTATTGGGCTATTAATTAACGCCTGTATTATATAAAAAGCGATTTTATGCGTCAATCTTTCTTGACGAATACACAAAAATATGGTAAATAAAGGCCTCAATAGTTAGGGTTACTAATAGTTATGGATCAAGCAGAACTCCAAAATATAGCAAAACAAATATTTTCTACTATGCCAACTATGTTTCACGCTGTTATGCGAATGGCGCGTGAGGAAAATTTTGGTTTAGCGCCGAATCAGTTAAAAATCCTGAAGTTTCTGCAAGTTAATTCCGCTAAGCCTAATATGATTGCAAAAATGCTTCAGGTGAGCGCCCCGACGGTTTCTGGGGCAATTGAAACCTTAGTTCAAAAGGGTTTAGTTCATAGAGTACCATCTACAACTGACCGGCGGGTTATTAATTTACACTTAACGCAGGCAGGTGGTGATCTCCTTGAGTCAGCCGAAAATAAAATGATGATCGCCGTTTCAAAAAAACTTGGAGTGCTTTCTGACGAAAAATTAGTTGAGATCGCTGAGTCTATTCGACTTCTTGAGAAGGTTTTCAGAAAACCTGGTAGCTCAGGATCCGAACTTGAAAACGAGTGCATAAACTAAACTCACACCAAAATCAATATTCTAGATCAATTAATATGAAAAATTTCCTAAATTTACACTCAAAAATAATTATAGCTACTGGAGCACTTGCCGTTTTAGCTGTCATAATATTTTCGTTTCTGAATTCAGATAAATCTGTTGATGCAGAAACCGATGCGAGTAATAATCTTACAACCCTCAAAGTTGCTGATTATCAGTCAGCCGTAGACACCGTGTACTCAAGCGGTGAAGTGATTTCTGAAAATCAAGCTACGATTAGAAGCGAGGCCTCTTCGCCCATTGAAGACTTTTACATAGAAATCGGCGACCGGGTGCAGACTGGAGATTTACTGGTTGCTTTCAGGCACGATGATTTGAACGCACAATTAACCCAGGCCAATGCTGCAGTGACGCGAGCTAAAACCGCGCTTGAAGCTCAACAGATGGGAGCTAAAGAAGAGGACAAAGAAAAGGCCAGACTTGCAGTTGAGCAGGCTAAGCTTGGGTTAACGCAAGCGACTTTGAATTTGAATCAAATTAAATTAGCGCAAACTAGTTCTGAAAATGCTGTTAATGAGGGAATTCAACAATTGTACAAAACAAGTTTAAGTACGCTTGACGCAAGTGAGCAAACACTGGTCGATTCCTTGGCAACCATCTCGGATTTACAAGTTGATTATTTTAACTGTTCCTCTGATCAAATCTGCTACGTAATTGGCAAAGAAAAAGGCACAGCTATTAAAACCTACTTTGCTAAAGAAGGTGCTGATAAATGGAACGCAACTAGCGTTCGCGGGATAAACTCTGGCTACGCTGAGAAATTAGCTAATTTAAAAATAGCCGAAGCGCCAGACTGGATACTTCGTAGTGAAATTTTAGCTGCACAAATTGTAACTTTGAAACACATTCAAGCATCACTCACAGCAATTCAAGAAGGTTTTACCCAACCAGTCGCTAACCAAGCGTCTGCTAGCGCTCAAGCCAATACGGCCACAACTTTAGCTACAGTGAATGCTAAAATTAGTGTTCTTGAAAGTTTACAAACTTCGATAAACGAAGCTGAAGGTTTTGGTTTAGTTGGAGGTGAACCAAAATCTATCGATGACGCTAAACGTCAGGCCTACCTAGCTATTACTACCGCTGAAACAGCGGTAACAAACGCTACGGTAGCTGTACAGATGTCAGAGCAAACACTTGCTCAAATTGAAAATGGTCCGCGAGCTATTGATCTTCGACCTTTTGAAATTGGTGTGATTGAAGCCGAGGCAAATTATGCAAATGTTACATCTCAACTACGCCGAGTAATGGTACGTGCGCCTTTTGACGGTATTATTTCAAGTTTGTCTGGCAATGTTGGTGAGCTAGTTCCCGCTGGACAGCCACTTGTTACAATTGTTGAGCCGAATTTGATTGAAATTAAAGCTTACGTAAGTGACAAAGATCTTGGAAGTTTTGATCTGCATTCTTCGGTTAAAATTAATGGTAAGAACGACGGCGTGTTAACTTTTATTTCACCAAGTATTGATCCGCAAACTCGAAAAGTTGAGGTACATATAGCTGTTTTAGATGAGGCTTCGCTTCTGATTGGTCAATATGTTGATATTGAAATCGGAAGTACAAATAAAGAAAAAAGTAAATATTATTTACCGCTTGAGAGTGTAAAACAGTCTCAACTTGGTTCTGTGGTCTACCGTATAAATTCAGATAATTTAATGGAAGAAATTCCCGTTGTGACCGGTGACGTGATTGGAGAAACTATCGAGATTACAAGTGGGCTTAATATAGGCGACGAACTAGTTGTTAATGCTAGAACCGCCAAAGCTGGTAACAGGGTAAGCAAGTAAGTATGTGGAATTTTCTAGTTATACATCAAAAATTTACAATCATAATTATTCTCGCACTAACAATTGCGGGGCTTGTTTCCGTAAACCAGCTACCAAAAGAATCAGCTCCGGAGGTAAATATTCCGTTCATCATTGTCTCTACGCCATTTCCAGGCGCAAACGCTCTTGATGTTGAAAGTTTCGTTACCAACAAAATTGAGGACAATGTTTCTAGCATTGAGGGACTGAAAAATTTAACCTCAACTTCAGCACTTGGTATGTCGAGTGTAGCGCTTGAGTTTAATGTTGGAGTTGATATTGATAAAAAACTCACTGAAGTAAAGGATGCGACAGATATAGCTAAGCTTGAATTTCCAAGTGATGCCAAAGATCCGCTTGTTGCCAATGTTAACTTTAACGATACACCGATAAAAACTTACGCTTTGGCTGGCCCTTACAGCCGTGGTGAATTGCAACTTTTTGCTGAAGAATTAAAAAGTAAACTTGATCAATTGCCAAACGTAGACAGTATTAGTCTAAGCGGTGGCGATAGTGAGCAGGTGCAAATCCTGATTGAGCAGCGCAGACTTGATCAGTTCGAGCTTTCACTGAACCAAGTTGTGCGAGCTATTCAGTCAGCAAACAGCAATATTCCAATCGGAAGCATTGAGTCGAGCAATAGTGATATTTCTGTTCGTTTTGATGGCACAATCAATACTATTAACGACCTTAAAAGAATTCCGCTTAGCCTGAAAAATGGTGCGCCAATTTTTGTTTCCGATGTCGCTGAAGTTATTTACGGAACTGAAGATAAAACCTCGAGTTCATATTTAAGTACCGATAACAAAGTTTCAAACCCTGCCATATCAATCAGTATTGTGAAATCGCCAGGTGGAGATATTTTAAAGCTCGTTAAAAAAGCAGATGAAATAATCTATAGTTCAATTGGCACCACCCTACCAGAGGATCTTCAGGTAGAAGTTATTGACGACAGTGCCGAACAAATTAAAGCTGATCTAGGTAACCTAAGTATGAGTGGTCTTGAGACCACTCTGATCGTTACGCTTCTGATTTTCTTCACACTCGGTTGGCGCGAGGCAATTTTGACTTCACTTTCGATCCCGCTAACTTTCCTGATTACTTTTCTAACCCTGGATTTATTCGGCTACACTCTTAACTTTTTAACTCTATTCGCATTAATTCTGGCGCTAGGAATTTTAGTTGACGGTGTAATCGTGATCACGGA
>Ga0100379_10000450_pt1 | contig 44364 bp, 40 predicted proteins | sample CryGeymeta201503_FD_80418 | JGI IMG/M metagenome (GOLD analysis project Ga0100379, IMG submission 80418) | Groundwater microbial communities from Crystal Geyser aquifers in Utah, USA - Crystal Geyser metaG 2015-03 | ecosystem: Environmental > Aquatic > Deep subsurface > Groundwater | place...
GATCCTGTTGCCTTTCAGGAGAACAGCATCCGCTGGAATGTGGATTTTGTGGACAATCTGCTGTACCTGCGTTGGCAGGATGCAGTAAAAACTTTGCACGCGCGCCGTGACCCGCTGGAAGCCGGTTTCTTTGCAGAGCAATCAAAGGTGGATTCCACTGCACAGGAATTAATTAAAAAGAGCCCTGAAAAAGCAAAGAAATACCTCACCGATCTCACCATTAAAAGAATGGAACAAACTCAGAAATTGTTTCAGGACCTGCGGTTGGAGTTGATATCCAAATATACCAATAACAAACAGGGGATATAGATCGAAAATATTCCGGGTGTACTTTTACTTAACCTGAATAATTCACCAATCCGAATTAGTGAATTATTCAGGTTAAGCTTTATTGGTACAACTACCTAAGAAACCTCTTTGTTTTGATTATCCCCATCATAATTTATTTTCGCAAAGTCGTTGAAAATGAACTTTTTTGACTTATATTTACTTCCATATTTTAATTCTGAAGATGCCATGAAAAAATTCATTTTGTTGGCTCTCACCATGCTCCCTTGTACATTCAACCTGTTTTCACAGACTTCTGACTTTGTACCTGTCTACGATTCCATGCATGCAAGGTTCCAGGTTTATTATGTTTTTGGTGATTGGAAAGCCATTGATTGGGTTGCCCTCTCCGGATAAAGACTTTCAAATCCAGCTCGACAGCGATTCAAACAGGGTAGGAGGGGTGATGCCCAATATTCGTGTCCCCATAAATGATACAGTATTGGATCAGCTTTATATCGACAGCATCGATGTGGAGTTGAATTATGCCATAAATGAACTTCACTCCTGGCTTGGGATAGATGAAACACGCCCGGGCGAAGCAAGACTTTTCTTGGATCCCATTTTCCCCAATCCCGTCACATCCAATGCGACCATTTCTTACCTGCTGGAGGTGTCCACCCATGTGACTATTGTCATTTATGATCTGTGTGGCCGGAGGGTAACCACCCTGGTGAATGAATCGCAAATGACAGGACGATATTCGGTGAAGTGGAGTATAGGAGAACTCTATTCAGGAATTTATTTTTTTAGAATCACCACCCGCGATGGGAGTATCACACGCAAATGCATTGTTATGTCACACTGATGTGATACAACCGCGTGAGCACCATCGTTGATGGTTCTGAAGAACCTGTTATTCCAGATTCAACAGCTGCTTTAGTTGTATTAAGTAATTCTCAAATTCATTTTTCCCTGCATCTGTGACCCGGCATTCGGTATGAGGGTAGTTTCCTTTAAAAGATTTCTTTACCTCTATATACCCGGCTTCCTGGAGTTTTGAGATCTGTACGCTCAGGTTTCCTTTGCTTGCCTGAGTGACTTCGATAAGTTTCATGAAATCAACCCATTCGGCATTGACCAGAAAACTGATGATAGAAAGACGAAGTTCCTGATGCAATATGGGATTAAGCTTTGTCATGCTCTGATTTTCGTAAGATAATACCTGGAATAACATAGCCAAAAAGGAAACTCCCGGCGAAAACCAATCCCTGATAGGGTTGATCAACAACAAAAGCACAAATAATAGCACCCAGCTCCATCACCAGGCCCCCCAGGATAAATGGATTAAACTTAGATATACCTCCACTGATGAATGTGGCCGAACCTGCCAGCATTAATATTAAGGCGTGTGGAGGAAGCTGGTGGTGCATCGTATAAGCTATGGAGAAGATCATGGTAAAACCAAATGCACCCCAGGTAAAGGAGGTGATCCGGTCGCCAGAGGTTTTCACGCCTGAACGCTTACTTTCCTTCATCCCATAAGCGAATGAGATAATTCCACCCATAATTCCCATAGCGGGCCAGATCATCCAAAAACTGGGATGCCCATACAGCAAGTATTCGGCTATGCCGGTCGGGATAAGCAAAATTCCCCACATGATAAAATAAAAGGAATTCCGATGTAGTGACTTCTTGTTCTCTTTGAACATGGCCTCAATAATTTCAATACTCTGGGTTGTTTTCATACGTACTAAGTTTTTAATTAATAATTCGTGGCAAATATAAACTAGTTTATAAAGTAAACTAAATATTTTCTTAAATATTTGTAATAATTCTGATTATTCATTCTCTCATCTTCTGTTAATTTTCTTGGTGGATTCTCCAATGGACATATAATCAGTGATTTTGGTCTTGAATCAATGCTAAATCCTGGTATAAGAAAGAATCATTTCACAATTGATTCTAATTTTAATCACGTTGAACTATAATTACTTAGAAAATACGGTAAAAGTCGTAGACTTTTTACTTTTCAGCCTTGTACCTTTGTTGTAAGAAATTAATAATTCCTTTTTGTCTTTCATAGTTGCATGTGTAAAGTATTGTAGCTTAGAAATATCACCTTAAAAAAGAAAGCTAATCAATCGTTATCATTCCTAGTTCTAACTAAAAAGTCTCAACTCATGAAAAAACTTGTACTGTTTATGTTTAGTTCATTTGTGTCCTTATGTGTACTTGGACAATGGACTCCAATTCCCATCGGTACGGCTTCCTCCGAAGCTGTTGCAATGGCCAGTTTTGCCGACACCGTGATGGTTGGTTTCGCAGGCGACGGGATCTTCCGTACCCGTGATTTGGGTAATTCATGGGAGGATATCAGTGGGGATTTGGCCAATAAAAATATCAATAGAATATTGCCGGGTCCCTGGCCTACTCTGTTTGTGTCCACCGACAATGGTCCTTATTTTACTATGGATCAGGTGTCTTATATAAACACCACTTCCACCGGATTAACCAATACCGATATTAGTCTGTATTCCATTGGGGGTGAGTTAGATATAAGCCATTTCATTGTCGGAACGAAGGGCGGTGGCTTTTTTACGGGTCCGGAGTTGGATGGACCATGGTCAGCAGCCAGCGATGGTTTGTCAGGCGGTGCTCTTTTTATAAATGACATGGGTGGATATCATGATGGTGACACCAGTACCTATATCCTGGCTACTGATGGTGGAGTTTATTATTCCAACGATAACTTCACCTCCTGGTTCTCAAGAAACAATGGGCTGGTGGGTGATCAACTTATTGTTACCGGTGCCATACTGCTTAATACATTTTCATTTATAACCACCGAAGGAGGTGCTTTTTATAGTCTGGATTATGGCCAAAATTGGATGGGTGTTATTGAAAACGAAAAATTCAATTTAATACAAATGCAGGTAAGCCAAAGCGGGGCTTTTAGCATTTTTATCTTGGGCGAAACATCCTATGTGTCAAACGATATGTTAAATTGGATACCAATTTCAACACCCGGTGAAGTCATCTCTGCAGCGCTAACTTCAAGTGATTTATTTATTGCAACCGAAGCAACCAAAGCCGATTTCAATTCAACCAGCGGGCTATACCGACAACCTGTTAGCTGGATTCTAACTGCATTACCGGAAAATGAGGCGGAAACCAACGTTTCATTAAAGCAGAATTATCCAAATCCATTCTCAAACTTAACGACCGTCACATATTCATTGTCTGAGGAACAGCTGGTGGATATCAGGGTGTTAGATTTGCTTGGAAGAGAAGTTAAAATGCTTGTGAATTCGGTTCAAGAAGAGGGGAACCATGAAGTAATCCTGGATGCCAGTGACATGTTAAGTGGTGTGTACATGGTTGTTTTAAGATCGGAGGAATCGACAGCCACTATAAAAATAATGAAAGAATAAAGCCCATTATTTTTACGCCAGCAGCAAAGCCAACGCGTGCTTTACGCGCCCTGCTTCAATTAATTTCCTGGCAGTCTGGTGTCTTTTCTCGGTATCCCCATTGGTGAGAGTAAATTCGGGCTGCTCGCGAATAAATGCTATTTCCTGTGCTGAAGGCAGGTGTTCCAGGTTTCCCAGTCGTCCCAGGTCGTTTCCGGTTAAAATCCTGCTCCATCGGACGTGATCGGGTAAGGCATCTACTCCGATTCCGATGGTACTCAGTGGTTTCGGGACAACAAATTTTGAGTTGCCCGAGGTGCGTACATAATAATCTCCTCCCATCCGGCCCACAAGATCGATCTTGTCCACATCGATATCGCCCTGATCATCCAATACTTTTTCATCCAAATGCACAAACAGAATTTCACAAATGACGAGGTTTCCTGATCCTGCTTTGCCGCTGGTTTCAATAATTTCGCGTACTTTACATTCAAATTGCAAGGGTGATTCTTTTACCCTAAATGGTTTCACCAACTTACTTTGAAGTGGGGTCAACCCCGATTTTTCAAATTCGTTAACTCCTTTTGCATATTCGGTGCTGCTCAGGCTTACCTGATGCACCATGTTGTAAGTCACAGCGTTTATCACCACTTCCGGACGGGCCTTCAAATTTTCGAGTGTATGTTTGGTCGTGTTGTCGCGTCCACGACGTGCAGGCGAAAAGATGAGGGTGGTGGGATTGATGCCAAAGGCATTGTAAAAACTGAACGGCGACAAATTTGGGTTCCCAAATTCATCCATGGTCGAGGCCAAGGCAATGGGCCGGGGGGCTACACCGTTTTGTAGTATTTTCGACAGTTGTTGGTTGCCAAGATTGGCAGGATCTATTTCGATCATCTGTTTTAGTTTGCAGGAAGAATTTTCGTGAGGCATTCACCAAAACCGATTCGTAAGCGATTGTTTTGGCAATGCCCACGCATGGTGATGGTGTCGTTGTCGTGAATAAATTTTCGATCGCCACCCTCGTTCAAAGAGATGGGTTTGGTTCCTTGCCACGAAAGTTCCAGCATCGATCCATACGAATCGGGAGAAGGACCTGAAATCGTACCCGAACCATACATATCACCAATGCGGATGTTACACCCATTCACTGTTTGATGTGCCAGTTGTTGTTTTACGCTCCAATAAAGATATTTGTAGTTGGAACGACAGAGCGTTGTTTCAGCTCCATTGTCAGGTGTCAATGAAACCTCCAACTGAATATCATAATTGTCCTTTCCCTCTGATTTTAAATAGGGGAGGACAGGAGGATCTTGTTTAGGTCCCTCAACGCGAAATGGTTGCAAGGCTTCCATCGTCACGATCCAGGGCGAAATAACCGATCCAAAACTTTTTGCCAGGAATGGCCCAAGAGGCACATATTCCCATTTTTGAATGTCGCGGGCTGATAAATCGTTGAAAAGGACCATACCGAAAATATATTCTTCGGTTTGTTCGATGGGGATGCTTTCGCCTAATTTGGATTCTTTCCCGGTGATAAATGCCATCTCCAGTTCGAAATCCACCAGTTTGGAAGATCCAAGCACAGGTTTTGAGGCATCCTTGGGCAGGGTTTGTCCTTTGGGCCGGTGAATGTTGGTGCCACTCACCACGATGGAAGAACTTCTTCCATGGTAACCCACCGGCAAGTGTTTCCAGTTGGGAAACAAGGCGTTGGCCGGATCGCGAAACATCACCCCCACATTGGTGGCATGTTCGATGCTGGAATAAAAATCAGTGTAGTCACCGACCATGACCGGCATTTCCATCACTACATCCTCAACCGGAATCAAAGCCAGGTTGCGGGCTTCTTCATTTTGCAGCAGCTCGGTACTCTCTAACCTGAATAAATCCGACAATGTTTTTCTGATGGCCGACCAAGCGGGTTTTCCCAGTGCCATCAATGGATTGAGAATGGGTTGGTAAAACACACTTAAATCATCGATATCCAGGTGGTCGAAAAAACCAAAATCGGCCAACACACTCAGGTCGATGGCAATATTTCCGATGCGGGTGGCCGGTCGTGGATCGCCGTGCACCGGGCGGATAATCCCAAAGGGAAGGTTTTGAATGGGGAAATCACTATCGGGTTCAACTTCGATCCAGGATTTTAATTCCGGGTTATTTGCTTCAATCATGGGTTTAACAGTTTTTATAAGGTGCCTCTGTTGCCTTGCTCCAGTTCGATGGCCTCGAACAATGCCTTAAAATTTCCCTTGCCAAAGGATTTGGCTCCTTTTCTTTGGATGATTTCGAAGAAAAAGGTGGGCCGGTCCTGAACGGGCTTGGTAAACAATTGTAATAGATAGCCATCTTCATCCCGGTCGATGAGTACCCGTTGTTCCATCAATTTGGACATGTCTTCATCAATTTCACCCACTCTTTCGGTCACGGTTGAATAATAGGTGTCAGGAACATGCAGGAAGTCAACACCACGTTTGCGGTGTGCGGTTACGGTGGCGAGGATGTCGTTGGTGGCCATTGCTACATGCTGAGGTCCCGGACCGATATAAAAATCGAGGTATTCTTCGATTTGTGATTTCTTCAAACCTGTAGCCGGTTCATTGATGGGGAATTTGATCCTCAGATTTTTACTAGCCATTACCTTGCTTTTTAGAGCAGTAAACTCTGTGGAGATATCCTTGTCGTCGAAGGAAATCAATTGATCGAAACCCATCACGGTGCGGTAAAAACCTGCCACGTTATCCATTTCGTCCCAATCCACATTCCCTACAATATGATCTACATACAATAATCCGGTATCTGCGGGTTTATATTCGGGTTCCCACTTGATAAATCCTGGTAAGAAAGGTCCGTTGTAATCTTTGCGTTCTACAAACACGTGCAGGGTTTCGCCATAGGTATAGATGGAAGAAGTCACCACTTTTCCGTGAATATCCTGCATGGTTGCAGGCTCCTGATGGCTGCGTGCACCCCGTCCGGTGGTTTCGGCCCAGGCTTTTGTGGCATCATCAACATTTAGCGCAATCACCTTTACGCCATCGCCGTGTTTTTTATGGTGTTCTGCCACCGGAGAGTCAGGAATAAGGGTGGCTGTGAGTACAAAGGTGATTTTGCCTTGACGGACAACATAGGAAGTACGGTCTTTTAGTCCGGTTTCGAGTCCCGCATAAGCAACCGGTTGGAATCCAAAAGCAGATTGATAATAATGTGCAGCCTGTTTAGCATTGCCAACATAAAATTCTACATAATCAGTTCCTGTAATGGGGAGAAATTCAGCAGTATTTGTCATTTTTATTCAGTTTAGTCTAATTTAATCGATTATTTTCCGTGATTTATTCGTGCAGCCAGCTGAGGTAATACTCAGATATCTCGAGGTTCAAAGCTGTTTTGGTTAGTTTCAGGGGTTTGAAAGTATCAACCATCACTGCCAACTCATCGGTCGATTTTTTACCGATACTTCGTTCGATAGCACCCGGGTGCGGTCCATGGGTGATTCCCATGGGATGCAGTGTGATTTGACCATGTTCGATATCGTTTCGGCTCATAAAATCACCTGCTACGTAATATAACACTTCATCCGAATCGATGTTGCTGTGGTGATAGGGGGCAGGTACCGATTGAGGATGATAATCGTAAAGCCTGGGTACAAAAGCACACATCACAAAACCGTTGGCTTCAAAGGTTTGGTGGACGGGAGGTGGTTGATGAATGCGGCCTGTAATGGGTTCAAAATCGTGTATGGACAATGCAAATGGGTAGAGACACCCATCCCAGCCAATGGCATCAAAAGGATGGGTTTTGTAGTGGTACGGGAAGAGCGTTTGCTGTTGCTTGATTATCACCTTGAAATCGCCCGTCTGATGGTGAGTAACCAACTTCTCGGGTGTGCGTATGTCGCGTTCATGAAAAGGACTATGCTCCAATAACTGTCCCGATTTGTTTAAATATCTTTTTGGGAAATTCAAAGGGGACATCGATTCGACAATGAACAGCCGGTTGTGTTCGTGAGCAAAGGTGAGCTGGTAAATGGTGCCTCTTGGTATAATCACGTGGTCGCCTTCATGAAATGGCAATTCTCCATAGATCGTGTCCAATATGCCGCTTCCTTTGTGGACAAAGATCATCTCATCTGCCTGGGCATTTTTAAAAAACCAGTCACCCATCGATTTTTTCGGGGCGGCCAGAATAATCTGTACATCCTGATTAAAAAGAACAACTTGTCGGCTTTTCAAATAATCATCCTCTTCAGGCAAGTCGAATCCTTTAAAACTTCGGTGTTGCATATTTTTATCAACCGCAATTTCAGGACTTGCTTCGATAGGCAAATCAATACCAGTTACCTGTGTTGGAGGAAATTCATGATAGATAATGGAATAGATGTCTGAAAAACCTTCCGATGAAACCAATTCTTCGGAGTAAAGGCTTTCATCGGGCTTTCTGAAAATAGTGTGTCTTTTCGCCGGAATTTGTCCCCTGACCTGATAGTGTGGCATGTTTATTTAGATTTAATTAACAGAATGACAAAAGTATAAAAATATCAGGAAATTCACGCTTCATTTTAATAAAGCTTGCATTGTTGCAATCGATTGTTAACAAGAATTAACACGTAAGCATACTATAATCATCCCGGGAAGGCTCGCTACAGGTTTAAAATATACTGAAAAGTGATATTCCGCATGGGCTCTGCCTTTAAAGGTCTCAGCGAATACATCCGGTTAAGCAGGTTAGAGCTGATGAGGGCAAATTCGTGCCGAATCATCCATTTATAGCTGATCCGTGCATCAACAATAACATTTCCGTTGTTGTGATGCTCGTAATAGTTGCGGTACAAGATGGGTTGCATGGTGCCCCCCGTACTGACCGTTGCATCCTCGAAATCGAATATGGCCCTGTCCAGGTTATCGGTTTTGCTAAAAAATCGCACGCTGCTTCCCACACTTAGGTTTTTATACACAAACTCAATATCGGCTTTGAGTGTATGAAGATAGCGGTATTTGAGGATTCGTTTTGACGGATTAACGCTCGAACTCTCATATGAGAATTCAGTCTGACCGCCCGGATTAAAATCATGAGCAAATATATAATCCGGTTGCAGGGTTACCGGCATCACATAAGTATAGCCAAACATGGTGTTGATTTCGTAATATTTGCCAAACCTGGCTTGTCCGTTCAAACTGATATCGATTCCTGTGATTTTTGATTTTCCGGTATTGACGAATTTAAACCCTGCGGGTGCGAAGGTATAGGTTGAATCCCAAAACCCAAATAAATATTCAATGGTGTTGTCATATTCCTGGTAAAACAAGGCCATGTCGAGATAACCATAATAGTTTTTAAATTTAAATCCCTGCTTGATGCCAATTTCTGAGTTCCAGCTGGTTTCGGATTTCAAATCAGGATTGTCGAAGACACCAAATGAGCCAACGGTAGTACGGATATATCTTTCAGTAATGGTTGGAAATCGATACCCTTGTCCCAGTGAGGTTCTTAGATAGGTTTCTTGTCCAAGTTTGATGGAGGCTCCAACGCGCAAAATTGGTTTCGTATCGGTGATGGAATCATTAAGTTGATAATTTTCCATCCTGATTCCTCCTGACAAGTTGAGGGCATCGCCGAATTTTTTTTCAACTTCCATAAAAACAGAAAGATTCCAAAGGTAGTTCAAGGGTGCTCCGGAAGCTTCATACATATTCGCGTAGGAACGTGTGTACTGACTGGTGACTCCTCCAATAAAATCCAGGTTTCCAAGATTACTGAAACTTTTACTAAACTGGTAAGCATTATATATATACAACGATTTGGTGCTCTGGTCATTGTTTGCCTTGTTGTCGCTGTACAAAACACGGTTCGAAAATTCGTGCTTCAACCCGAGGGAAGAATAAAAGTTGATATAAGGATCAAGATAGAATGTGATGTTGTCCGATAACAAAACGGCTCCCGGATAGGCTCTGTAAAAGTTGATGGTGTCATCAAGCCAGGCAAAGACAGTACTTGCTTTTTTGGCCATGAAATTTCCATTTAGACCAAAATGTAATCCTGTGATTTTGTTCGATCTGCGCCTGAAGTTGAAATTGATCCGTGCTTTGCGGTTTTGCATTTGGTTGTCGTTTATAGGCACGGAGTCGATAACCAGAGGCCCTGGTCTTGGAGCTCCCAGATAGCTTTTATCGGAAGAAAACATGCCACCAATAACCAAATCGGTATGTCCGTTGCCCAGTTGCCGTGAATGCAGAAAACTAACTCCACTGGAATAATTCACACCTTCCCACCACCGGCTTGCAGGCGACTGAGGTGGCGACATCCAACCGGCGTATGTTTTAATCTTTGTCTTTGGCTGAATGTCAGGATAGTTGGTGCGAATATAGATGGCTCCACTCAGGGCAGAGGAACCGGATAACACCGAGGCGGCACCTTTAACCACTTCAATTTGTTTGATGTTTTCTACCGGGATCAACGACCAGTCGGGTTTGCCTGCATCGCCTGATATCACAGGTAAATTGTCGATAAAAACAGCCACTTTGCTGCCCACGCCAAAAGTAAACCCACTGCCTCCTCTGATTTGAGGCTCTTCGTCAAGGATGGTCAGACCGGGTACCATATCAAGTATGGTTTCAATAGATGTGGTATTGCGTGCATCGATTAACCTGGGTTTAATCACTTCGATGGAGACAGTCTGATCTTCCAGCCTTTTGTCAAAACGTCCGGCACGTACCACGACTTCATCGAATTGGGTACTGAAGGGTTCCATCTCCACAACTCTAAAAGGGATTTCATTTGTCGTTGCATCTACTTCAATGGTCTGCGATTTCATACCTGTGAACGAAACAATAAACTGATACTCGCCCGATGCAACTGGTATGGCAAAATATCCGTTAAAATCGCTTACCGAGCCTATGCCCATGTCTTTTTTAAGGTAAATATTGGCGCCAATGAGCGACTCTTTGGTGTATTTATCAACGACCCTGCCGCTAAACACCGTGTTTTGTTGACCGGAAGCAAAGTCGAAAACCCCCAGCATCATCATAAGCAGAATAATCCTTACCCGGATAAACAGGTTGATGTTATGCCTGAGATAGAAAAGCCTCGATATGCAATAATTCGCCCTTGCAATCATGAGCTATTTGTTAATGAAGAATGATTTTACGGGTGATCACTTGCCTATTATACTGAGCTACCATAATATACAAACCTGAATTAATTTGGTCTGTATTGATTTCAATGCGGTTTCCTGACTCGGCTTTTTGGTTGAAAATGACCTGGCCATTCGTATTTAGGATGCTCAACTGGTAATAACGGGCAGGGATATCATCGAGTTCAACATGTAGGGTATTCTCATATTGAGAAGCAAAGAAATAATGGATGGAATTTTCATCAATATCACTTGATTTGTACACGAAGGCAAAATCATCATACCAGACTTCACTTCCATCAAGTGCATCAACACCGTTGCCTGATGTGATCACACTTAAAAAATATTCAGGGGTTTCTTCTGAAACATAGTTAAATGGAACCGAAAAGCGTGTCCAGGTAGTTACCACGACATGGGGAAGCTCATAATATGCGGTGGCAATGAGGTTTGCTTCATCGCCCGGTAATTTCAAATAGCCTTTGTGAAGAACAAATTTCACAGTACCAAAATCCCCTTCTGCAGGGTTGCACTTAAACCATCCGGTTAAACTATCGGGCCGTTGGTCGAAAGCCGTATGAAAGAGGTCGTTTTCAACATTGGTAAACACATATCCCAGGTTTGGATTAAAGTCGGCGTGGACTTGTCCGTTGGTGATTGTTCCTGTGGCGACAATACCAAAGGTGCTTACATTGAAGAGTTTCAAACTGTATTGTCCCGAATGGGCATCGGTACTCTTTTCCCAAACCACGGGAGCCAAAGGGTTTAAATTGATGTTGTCGCTGGTTTTTATTGAGCTCCAATGGGTAGGTTCGTCAGTCCCGATACCTACATCCTCCCATGTTTCAAATCCGGGATTGTTTATTTGCTGTTGAGAGAATGCCCCAACACCCATAATAATCGAAACAGCAGTCAAGAGTAAAAATCTGGTCATATTTGGTGCTTTTAGTGATGAATAAAAAGATATTCCCTGAAAAACATCTGATCAATGGTGTTCTTAACAGCAAAGCTAGTATTTTTCCGATACCGGTCAACGGAGAAAAAAGTTCAAATTATTGTATGGTTTCTGTTCTTCCCTGGCGTTTTCCCTGAAAATTCAAAGTGATGCCTAAATATACGTTAAAGCCAAAATAATAGATGCTCATGTCGTTTTTCAATGGACCTTGCAAAATCCGGTTATCGATGGGATCGTATTCTACCGGGTTGGTAAAATTTGCTACCTGTTCCAGGTGGGTATCATATCCGAACGATAACTCTCCTCCCGCGATCAGCTGATATTTTTTAAGCACCAGAAACTGAAAACCGGCCGTATAGTGATAAATATCGAAATTGGTGGTATTGATTTTGTTCAGGTCATTCAAATCGCCATAATTAACATACTTTACATTATTAAAATCGGTTCTGAATCCATTCAGAAACAACAGGTCATTTTTTAACCGCCACCGATAAGCTACGGCGAAATTGACAACCTGGTTAGAGGCATCTGCTACCGAAAGCCAATCTTTGTTTTTTAGTCTGTCATAAACGATTGAGGAGGTAATATCATCTCGTATGGGTGCATCCACCATGCGGTAGGGTTCAATTTTTGAGAAGTATTCCACCGTAAAATACAGCCTTTTTTTTCCTTTCTTGACGTCATAGATAAAACCGGCAGAAACTGACCTGGGGTATTTGAGACTTGTATTCACATCATTGCCTATCAATCCATTGGTGATCATGTACCCATTCAAAAATTCCCCGTTTTCGGGATTGGTGATGTCGCTCACACGCTGTGTACGAAGCGCTTCATTTTTAACTGAGAACAGTGGAAACGATTCGGTAGTAATGTTGAGTCCGAACCTCCATCGATCGGCGACATAAGAAAATCCCAATTTGCCTATTAACCTGACGTGGTTAAATCGGTACGATTCATTGTAGCTGCTTTCGGCAACAAACGAAGGGTTTGGAACTCCATTCACCCAGAGTGTGTCGGAAGGTGAAAAAGCTACTGCTGAGTATTGATTTTTATAATTGAGTTGTGCGATAGAGACAAATAAACTGGCTCCTACTTTAAAATGTCTGGAAATATCATACGAACCTGCCATGCCAATCCAATTGTCGATGAAATTTAACTCATAACCATAGGATGTACTGTAGTTCTCTTTTCCGGGAATTTCGAGCAGGATATCAAGAGCCCGGGAGTTGTAGTAGTTGAGGTTGATATTTTCTTTTAGCCGTGTTATGGCAGTAAGTGCAAAACTAAGTTTGCTGTCGTTGCTTCTGACACTATAGGATAAAAACTGAGGAATTACATTGAAATTAGTTCCATTCAGGTGAATATCATCGCCCAATGCATTTCGATAAGAATATATCCCCCATGAAAAAAGGCTGGCAGCAAACGAAAGGTTCGATCCTTTTTCAATTTCAGAAATGGTGGCCGGGTTGAAATAAATGGAGGCATTACCAGCATCTCCTGCAACAACAGCACCTGAAAGAAGCGAGGACTCTGAGTTGAAATTTAATGTCCAGTAATGATTCATAAGTTGAGCCTTTGCCGGAATGGCAAAAACACAGAATAATACTAGCAGGAAAACAAGAAGTATAAACCCCGGGTGTTTCAATTGGACTAATTTTTTGACCAAAGTACGAAAAATGTATAAGACAGGAATTCCCTGAAGGGAATTTAATTGGTTCGTTAATTGATCAACCTACTGCCTCAGTTAATTTTTTAATTTTAAACTTGCCTGCTTACCATGCCTCCATGCCTCCATGCCTCCTGCCTTCGGCAGGTGAATCGGCAGGCAGGTAACTTTTAACTTTTAACTTTTAACTTTTAATTTTAACTTTTAACTTCCCCTCCCCAACTATTCAATTCCCGAAAAATATTTCATAAACTGAACGCGTTCCCAGGAAGCTGTGTTATTGGAGTTTTTAATGCTCATGATTCCCCTAAAATCATCAATGGTTTTGAAGTCTTTTTTCTTCATCCAACTTTCAATTTCCATCAGCATGATGTTGATTTCCTTGAATCCCTTTTTGTAAAGCACAGAGGCAATTTGTACTACTCTGGCACCGGCCAATAATTGTTTAATCACAGCAGTACCATCGTGTACGCCGGTAGAGGCGGCTATATCACATTTCACAACATCCGAAAGCATCGCTACCCAACGAAGAGAGAGCGACAAATCAGAGGGTGAACTGAATATATTAGAACTTGTTATTTCCAGTTGGTTGATGTCGATGTCGGGTGAGTAGAACCGATTAAAAAGCACCAATCCTTTGATATTGGTCCAACTTAACATGGTCATGGATTTGGCCAGGCTCGAGAAATAATAACTCAGTTTCAGTGCTACAGGAATTTTGACCAGGGAGGTTATTTTGTTGGCGATGTCGAAATATACCTTTTCGTTTTCGATGCTGTTTTTCTCCAGGTTAGAGGGTAAAACGAACACGTTGAGTTCCAGTGCATCTGCTCCGGCCTGCTCGATACGTACGGCAAAATCCATCCATTCGCTGTCAGAAATACAGTTGATGGAGGCTATAACCGGAATGCTGACGTTCTTCTTACAATCTTTAATCAGGTTCAGATAAATATTGAGCTCGTTTTCTTTGTGGTAATGGTGGATGTAATCCTGGGCTTCGGGATAGTAATTGGTAAAATCGCCTTCTTCAAATGTTTTGCTTGAAGTAAAAAGGATTTGTTCTTCGAATAGAGATTTCAATACCACAGCACCGGCTCCGTTTTTTTCGAGCTCAATTACGTTGTCAACTGAATTTGTTAATCCTGAACTGCCGACAATAATCGGGTTTTTAAGTTTTAATCCCATGAAAGTTGTTTCCAGACTGATCATATTTCGTAACTTTTATGTGCAATATAAATCGGAAGCGTAAAAATAGTAACTTATATACATCCTGGTTCAGGATCAGAAAATTAAAATCAATTCTAAATAATGAGTCCGGTCTAAAAAGGTAATTGAACGATTTCAGCCACTTTAACCCCTCCCTGCCTACCGGCAGGCAGGAATCCCCTAAAGGTGAAGTGGCTGAAAATCAGAACTCCCTTTAGTCCCGATGTCAATATCGGGAGGGGTGAAAACTGATTTTCAATTATTTTCATGATTCACCTTTTTAGACCGGACTCAATAATGCAATTTTGCTGATTTGTGCTATTGAAGCATAGCGGGGATTCATCTTTCATTAATTTTGCAAAAAAAGCAATTGAAAAGAATACTGATTATACAAACTGCTTCGCTGGGGGATGTCATTTTAGGCACACCGGTCATCGAAAAGTTACACCGGTTTTATCCAACGGCCAAAATCGATTTTTTACTCAAGTATGGCTATGAAGAAGTCTTGCGTTATCACCCATATCTTCATCAAATAATCGTTTGGAACAAAAAGGAGAAAAAATATACACATTTAATTGAGTTGATTCGGTTATTTCGCGCCAGGCGATACGATTTAATTGTAAACGCACAAAGATTCGCCTCATCAGGATTAATCACCATTACTTCTCAGGCAAAAAGCACCGTGGGATTTAGTAAGAATCCCCTCGCTTTGTTTTTTAACCATCGAATTAAGCATGTAATTGGGAAACAATCATTTCTGATACATGAAGCGGAGCGTAACCTGAAGCTTATTGAACATGTCACCGATGATTCGGTCGGTTATCCTGTTAAATTGTATCCAACACAACTTGATTATGCAAAAGTAAGTCAATACAAAACTCGTCGTTATATTACTATTTCACCGGGTTCATTGTGGTTTACCAAACAACTGCCCAACGATAAATGGATCGACTTTATAAAAGCGATTGATAAGGATTTGGTAATTTATCTGTTAGGTTCAGGAAAGGAGACCAACTTATGTGCTCAAATAATGATGGATTCAGGACATGCAAACAGCCTTAACCTGGCAGGGAAGCTTACCTTTTTGCAATCGGCCGCCTTGATGAAAGATGCAGCCATGAATTATGTGAACGATTCGGCACCCATGCATTTTGCATCTGCCATGAATGCGCCGGTCACGGCAGTTTATTGCTCAACCATTCCTGAATTTGGATTTGGCCCGCGATCAGATAATTCCCTGGTAGTACAAACAAGTAAACCTTTAAGCTGCCGTCCCTGTGGATTGCATGGGTTTCATTCATGTCCGGAGAAGCATTTTGAATGTGCCACCACCATATTAATAAAACAATTAATTCAAACACTACCTACCTAAACAAATCCTTGTTAATTTTGTGGGATGAATTTGCAGGAGGAAATACTTAAATCAGTTGAACTATTTCGCAAGGGGAAGGTGCTACTTATTCCAACGGATACAATATGGGGAATTAGCTGTGATGCCACCAATGCCAAAGCCGTACAACGAATATTCAAGATCAAGGGACGTGAAGAAAGCAAAAGCATGATCATTTTGCTTGACACGGTTGAAAAACTTGAGAAATATTTAAAAAACGTTCCGCCTCTTGCATATGACCTACTGGCCAATTCAAGATCGCCCCTCACCATTGTTTATTCGGGTGCAAAAAACCTGGCGAGAAATGTCATTGCGAAAGATGGGACTATTGCCATCAGGATTGTGAGCGGCGAATATTGCAGTGAAGTGCTGCGACTTCTTGATCGGCCTCTTGTGTCCACCTCAGCTAATTTAGCGGGGCAGCCCACAGCCACACTTTTTGAGGATATCAATCCGGCTATTATCCATCAGGTTGATTATGTAGTGGAAGCCTTTCGCGACAGGGTGCGCTCGGTAAAGCCATCTACCATTATAAAGCTCGATGAAAATGGATTGTTTAAAGTATTACGGCCCTGACCAACTTATACAACCGACTGGTCCGTAGATGAAACTCTCTTGTTTCGATACACGGTAGCGAAACAAGATATTGGAGCGCCCTGATGAATCAACCTCAATTTAAAGTTATATTTTTTTATGAGCTAAATATCTGTCATCCAGCGAAGAAGAAAATAATTTAAAAAAGTGTTAAAAAAAACCAAAGATTTGTTGACAGGATTGAAAATACATTGTATATTTGCAGTGCTTGTTTTGTTTGTTTTTCATAATTGGGCCCACCCTAAAGACCGCCCGGTCGAGGGTGGGTTTTTTTTTTCGTCATGTTTTTCGGAACAGAATGATTGATATAGCAAGCATCCGCTTATGGCCATTTGATAAATCGCATGCACATGTTAACACCAGTTGGCAGGAGGCTTGCTCGATAATGTTTTTAATTGTTATTCAATTTGATAACAAGTGCCTTCTTCGCTAAGGTAAGTTTCATGAAATATTTCGCGGGCTTCGAGAAGTAACGGGTTGAGGTCTTTATAACGGGCTGAGAAGTGGCCGATCAATAATTTGCCGACTTTTGCTTTTTGCGCCACCAAGGCGGCCTGGCGTGCTGTGGAGTGGAATTTTTCTGCTGCAAGTTGTTCCAACGTGCTATCAAATGTAGCCTCGTGGTAGATTAAATTAGCGTGTTGAATTTCGTTGATGATGGGTTCATAAAAGGCCGTATCGGCACAGTAGGCGTAGCATCTAATTGATGGAGCTTCCCCGGTGATATCTTTGTGCAATAAATTATGCCCATGGCTTGTATTGAATCCTTCGCCCAATTTTATCGCTTTAATTTGAAGAATGGTGGGTCGGTATTGCTCGATAAAGTCTTTCTTTATCTTTCTGCGTTTTGGCTGTTCGGTAAATTTAAATCCCCAGGTGGGGATTCGGTGATTTACCGGGAAGCATTTTATATTTAATTGTTCATCGTTTATCAAGGATTCGCTTATAAAGTCTTCCAGGGCAACAAACTCAATAGGGAAGTTAATCCTGGTGTCCGAAACCCTGAATACTTCCTTAAGGAGGGCTTCAAGTGCTGCCGGGGCGTAAATAGTCAGAGGCTTTTCTCTTCCAAATAAGTGCAGAGTTGATATTAAGCCAAACAGGCCATAAAAATGATCTCCATGCAAATGACTGATCATTATCTGATCCATATTCGTTTGTTTCACATGTAATTGTACAAAGCGGTTCTGGGTGCCTTCTCCACAATCGATCAGGAAGCGCCGGTTTTCATATGTTACTAACTGGGCTGTCAGGTTGCGGTTGTTAGTAGGGGCGGCTGAACTGTTTCCTAATATGGTGACAGAAAAAGGCTGAAATTTACTCATGAATCAAAATTAGTGTTTTACATGACCAGTGGAAGAGCAAAGCAAAAAAAAATCCTTCCCGTTGCGGGAAGGATTTTGAGAGATAAAAGAATCGGCTTATTTAACTTTGTCAGCTTTTTCTTCTTTTTCAAGATCTGTTTTTAAGTTGGCAAGCACATCCAAGTCACCAAAAGTGGTTTTTTCCAATTTTTCGGTTACTTTTTTCATGGTGCGCTGTGTTTTCTGATCCTCAGCTTTTGCAGTTTCTACTTCTTTCACCTTGGCAGCTCTTTGATCTTCTTCAAACAACCTTGAGTGCGACAAAATGATCTTTTTGTTTTCTTTCGAAAATTCGATTACTTGGAAATCGATCGATTCATCAGCTTTGATGTTGGATCCGTCTTCTTTTTTTAGATGACGTGTTGGAACAAATCCTTCAACACCATAAGGAAGGGATACAACAGCACCCTTATCGTGAATGGCCGTAACAGTTCCCTGGTGGACAGAATCAAGGGTAAAAACACCTTCAAAAATATCCCAAGGATTTTCTTCCAGCTGTTTGTGACCCAGACTTAAACGGCGGTTTTCTTCATCAACATCCAAAACAATTACTTCGATTTCTTCACCAATTTTAGTAAACTCGGCAGGATGTTTGATTTTTTTCGACCAGCTCAAGTCGCTGATATGTATCAGTCCATCGACACCTTCTTCAATTTCAACAAATATACCAAAGTTGGTAAAGTTACGCACCGAAGCCTTGTGTTTCGATCCTACGGGATATCTATCGCGGATACTACTCCATGGATCAGGCATCAGTTGTTTCATGCCCAGCGACATTCTTCTTTCTTCGCGATCGAGCGTCAAAATAACGGCCTCTACTTCGTCTCCTACTTTGAGGAAATCCTGAGCAGTCCGCAGGTGTTGCGACCATGACATTTCACTTACGTGAGTAAGACCTTCAACGCCGGTGGTGATCTCAACGAATGCTCCGTAATCAGCCAATACCACTACCTTGCCTTTAATTTTATCACCTACCTTAAGTTCTGTATCGAGAGAATCCCATGGGTGGGGGGTCAATTGTTTTAATCCAAGTGCAATGCGTTTCTTGTTTTCATCGAAATCGAGGATCACGACTTTCAGTTTTTGGTCGAGTTCTACCACTTCTTCAGGGTGTTTTATACGTCCCCATGACAAGTCGGTAATATGGACCAAACCATCTACGCCACCCAAGTCGATAAATACCCCGTATGATGTGATGTTTTTGACTGTTCCTTCAAGTACCTGACCTTTTTCGAGTTTGGCTATAATTTCTGAACGTTGTTGCTCGAGTTCGTCCTCTATAAGGGCTTTGTGCGAAACAACTACGTTTTTATAATCGTGGTTGATTTTAACGACCTTAAACTCCATGGTTTTGTCAACATAAACATCGTAGTCGCGAATTGGTTTAACATCGATTTGTGAACCTGGTAAAAAGGCTTCGATGCCAAATACATCCACAATTAAACCACCTTTGGTTCGGCATTTAACATAACCGTTGATGATTTCATCGTTATCATGCGCGGTATTGATGCGATCCCATGATTTGAGTGTGCGTGCTTTTTTATGAGAAAGAATCATCTGACCCGTAGCGTCTTCCTGATTCTCAACATAAATATCCACTTTGTCGCCTACTTTCAATTTTGGATTGTATCTGAATTCATTGAATGGAACCACGCCATCGGATTTGTATCCAATATTGATGACAACTTCCCGTGAGGTGATTCCAACAACTGTACCATCAATCACTTCATGCTCTGTTATTGAGCTTAAAGTATTGCTGTATATGTCCTCCAGTTTTTCACGTTCGGTGAAGGAATAATGATCTTGTTTCTTTCCAATGGAATCCCAGTCGAATACACCTGGAACCTGAACTTGTTTTTCTTTAACTTCATCATGCAAAAGGGTGGTTGTTTCTTCCACTTCTTTTTTCGAAACTTTAGCAACTACTTCAACAGGTGTTTCTTCAACTACTTCAGCAGGGGTTTCTTCAGCTACTTCAACAGGAACATCTTCAACAACTTCAATTGGAGCATCTTCAATAACATCTTGTGATTCTACTTGCGCTTCAGGGGCTGAGGTTTCTTCAACTACAGCGGTTTTTACTTCCGGTTCGGAAGATTCAGAGAGTTTTTTTTCTTCTACTGACATGTAATAATACTTGTGTTTCATTGCCGACCATCCGGTACTTGCGGTTTTGAAACTGGTTAGACATTTGATATTAATGTTTTTATGAATCTGATTCAGATTTCCTGATCAAATCCCGGATACCTTAAAAACGGGCGCAAAATTACAACAATTATTTGAAAACTAAAATTATACCGGCAAAGAATTTATGCCGGGCTTTTTGTTTTATCTTTGCGCACGCTTTTAAAAGTAAAAAGCAATTATAACACATTGTAATTCAGTATATATAATAGGAGTACGCTATGGCGCTAAACTGCGGAATCATTGGGCTGACCAATACAGGAAAAACAACTATTTTTAATTGCATGTCGAATACCAAAGCAGAAAGCTCCAGTTATGCTTTTAGCGCGACAAAAAGCAACATTGGAGTGGTGGATGTAATCGATCCGAGACTGGATGCCCTTGATGCTCTGGAGCATTCAGAGAAATTAATTCCGGCAACAGTAGAAATTGTGGACGTTCCTGGTCTGGCCAAAGGTTCAAGCCAAGGAGAGGGTGTGGGAAATAAATTTCTGGCCGATATCCAGCAAACGGATGCCATTATTCATGTGTTACGCTGTTTTGATGATGAAAGCCTGCCCCATATTGAAGGATCTGTGGACCCTGCCCGGGATATGGACATCGTTGATTTTGAACTTCAGGTACGTGATCTTGATCTCGTAAACCGAAAAATACTACGTACCGAAAAATTGGTAAAAACCGGTGATAAGGAGGCAAAAAAAGCACTCGAAATCCTGGAAGTCTATAAAGGCTACCTGGAAAATTTTGGCAATGCCCGTACTGCACCTGTGGGCGAGGATGATACCTATGTGATACAGGATATGTTGCTGTTAACAGCCAAGCCGGTTATTTATGTGTGTAATGTGGATGCCGCTTCAGCGATTAGTGGCAATAAGTATGTTGAACAGGTGAAAAAACAACTCGAAGGATCAAACAGCCTTATGTTGGTTATTGCCGGCGAGCTGGAAGCTGAGATTGCTGAATTGGAAGATATTGAAGATAGGAAAGCCTTCCTGGAGGATGCCGGCTTATCAGAACCTGGTGTAAACAAATTGGTTCGTGCGGCTTACGATCAGCTGAACCTTCATTCTTTTTTTACCGTGGGACCAAAGGAAATCCGGGCCTGGACCATTAAAAAGGGTATGAAAGCCCCGGCGGCGGCTGGTGTTATTCACAGCGACCTTGAAAGGGGATTTATTCGTGCCGAAGTGATGAAGTATGCCGACTACATCCAATACAAAAGTGAATCAGCGGTTAAGCTGGCGGGTAAATTCCATGTGGAAGGCAAGAATTATGTGGTGGAAGATGGCGATATTATGAATATTAGGTTTAATGTATAGATAGCTTAATGTAAAACAACATCGTTGTTTCAGATTCTCCCTAAAGCAATTGTCTGTTCATTTCGATGATGCAGGAGGGGATGTCTCGTCGCTGCGCTTCCCTCGACATGACAGCATTGATCAATGAATTATCGCACTTTTCTTTTATTTATTCCTGAACACCAGCTTATCTCCTTCAGCATCTACAAGGATATGATCGCTGCTATTGAGTTTTCCGGCAAGGATCATTTTAGAGAGTTCATTCAGCACCTCGCGTTGGATAACCCTTTTCAGGGGACGTGCACCAAAATGTGGGTCAAAGCCAATCTCAGCTAATCTATCGGCAGCCAAATCGGTGAGGGTGATGTGGATGTTGTTTTTCTCCAGCATCTTCTGTACACCTTTAAACTGAAGAGTGACGATTTCCCTGATTTCGTTTTTTGTCAATGGTTTAAACATGATGATTTCGTCTACCCGGTTTAAAAACTCGGGACGGATGGTTTGGCGAAGCAGGCTGAAAACTTCTTTGCGTGTTTTTTCTTCCACCTCTTCCATATTGCTCTCGGTTAAACCGGATAGATTTTCCTGGATGATATGTGATCCGATGTTCGAGGTCATGATGATGATGGTATTTTTAAAATCCACCAAACGACCTTTATTATCTGTCAGTCTTCCATCATCCAGAACCTGAAGGAGTATGTTAAATACATCCGGATGGGCTTTCTCGATTTCATCGAGAAGGACCACCGAATATGGTTTGCGGCGCACGGCTTCAGTCAGTTGACCGCTTTCGTCGTATCCCACATACCCGGGAGGTGCACCAACAAGGCGTGAAACAGAATGTCTTTCCTGGTATTCTGACATATCAATCCGCACCATGGCGTTTTCGTTGTTAAAGAGGAAGTCAGCCAGGGCCTTGGCGAGCTCTGTTTTTCCCACACCGGTTGTCCCGAGAAAAATAAAGGAACCAATGGGGCGCTTTTCATCCTGCAAACCGGCACGGCTTCTTCTGATGGCGTCAGCAATGGCAGAGATGGCATCTTCCTGTCCAACCACACGGGTATGCAACTCGGCTTCCAGAGACAGTAGTTTTTCGCGTTCGCTTTGCAACATCCTGCTTACAGGTATACCGGTCCATTTGCTTACGATGTCAGCAATATCTTCTGCGCCTACCTCTTCGTTGATGAGTGGTTTGTCACCCTGAAGTGTTACCAGCTGTGCTTTGTAGGCATCGGTATCGGCCTGCGCCTGTTGTAGTTTTCCATAACGAATCTCAGCTACACGGCCATAATCTCCATCCCTTTCGGCGCGTTCTGCTTCTAGTTTTAATGACTCGATGTCAATTTTTTTCATCTGGATTTTATCGACCAGATCTTTTTCAGCCTGCCAACGGGCACGCAGGTCGGTACGGACTTCATTTAGGTTAGCCAACTCCTTGTTTATAGTTTCCAGCTTGAATTGATCATTTTCGCGTTTGATAGCTTCTTTCTCGATTTCAAGCTGGCGTACCCGGCGGTCTGAGGTCTCCAACTCTTCGGGCAGTGAGTTGATTTCCAATTTTAATTTGGAAGCTGCTTCATCAATCAGGTCGATGGCCTTGTCGGGCAAAAACCGGTCGGTGATATAGCGTTGCGACAACTCTACGGCGGCTACGATGGCTTCGTCTTTGATCCTCACCTTGTGGTGGTTTTCATAGCGTTCTTTCAATCCCCTCAGGATCGAAATAGCTGAAATGGTATCAGGCTCATTTATCAACACGATTTGAAACCGGCGTTCCAGGGCCTTGTCTTTTTCGAAGAACTTTTGGTATTCTTTTAATGTGGTAGCTCCGATGGCGCGCAATTCTCCCCTGGCCAGAGCAGGTTTGAGGATGTTGGCTGCATCCATGGCACCTTCTGATTGTCCGGCTCCAACCAGGGTATGTATTTCATCGATGAACAGGATGATTTCCCCATCAGAACCAATCACTTCCTTAACGACACTTTTCAGTCGTTCCTCAAATTCCCCTTTATATTTGGCTCCTGCGATCAACGACCCCATATCCAATGAAAAGATCAACTTTGATTTTAAGTTTTCAGGCACGTCGCCATTCACGATGCGGTGCGCCAGCCCTTCTGCGATGGCTGTTTTACCCACTCCCGGCTCGCCGATGAGGATGGGGTTGTTTTTTGTGCGACGTGATAGAATTTGCAGCACGCGCCTGATTTCATCATCCCGACCGATGACAGGATCGAGCTTGCCTGAGTTGGCCAGGTCGTTGAGGTTTTTCCCATAGCGGCTCAAGGCGTTATACTGGTCTTCAGCACTTTGGCTGTTGGCCGTTGCGCCCTTGCGTAATTGTTTGATGGCTGCAATCAAGTCATTTTTATTGACCTGATTGTCTTTTAATAGGGTCTGTGCGGTACTTTTCTCCTGGAGCAGAGCCAGCAAGAGATGTTCGATAGAGATAAATTCGTCATTGAACTCTTTGAGGTATTTACGCGCGGAATTTAGAACCTGGGTGGCCTCATTGGAAAAATATGGTTCCCCACCACTTACTTTTGGGAGTGATTCGATGATTTTGACAACAGCTTGTGAAAATACGGGGAAATTTACATTCAATTTCTTGAGCAAAAACGGAGTCACATTTTCATCAGATTCGATGATTCCACGAAGCAGGTGGATGTTTTCAATGGCCTGATTCTGATGACTTACAGCAATCTCCCGGGCTTTCTGGATGGCCTCTTGCGATTTGATGGTGAATTGATTTAAATTCATTTTATATTTTTTTTTCTGAAATAGATTCAAACATTTTTCTTTCTTTTTTGGTGCAACAAATCCGAAACCAAATAGAAAACAAGATTGTTTTCGGAAGTTATGGCGTAGAAAATTTTATTTCCTGACAGGATGACTGATTATTAACCCATTATTTAAAAAATAAAATCATTAAAAGGTCGTTTACTGAATAGTGTTATCTTTGCCGTAGCAGATGACAAAGCTGTGATAATTCTTACTTTATGACAAAAAAAACGTTGGTACTTGGGGGAAGTTTAAAACCTGAACGTTATTCATATAAGGCGATTAAGCTGTTGATCGCCAATAGACATCCGGTTGTCTCTATCGGGCTTAAACCGGGCCGGGTGGGAGAAGTGGTTATTGAGACTGGATTCCCTGACTTTAGGGACATCCATACTGTCACCATTTACCTGAACCCGTTCAACCAACAGGAATATTATCAGTATGTAATCAACCTGCATCCAAAACGCGTGATTTTTAATCCGGCCACTGAAAATACGGAATTTGCAAAGAAATGCAAAGCTGCTGGAATTGAAGTTGTTGAGCATTGTACCCTGGTGATGCTCGACTCAGGAATTTTCTGAAACGCTTAACCATGAACCCTGAAAATATATTTTACTACCTTTGCACCGCATTTTTCAACCATTAGCCGGACATTTTTATGACCATAAAACGAAGCATATATAGCGCCTTTAAAGTTGTTTTTAGTTTCGCTTTGGTAATATTTGCCTTTTCTGCAAAAGCAGAAGTGTATTGTGAAATTTCCATTGATACGCCAATGCCGGTTTGTCCGGGGACCTATTTTGAATTAAGTGTTTTCGAAGGGCCAAACCAAGTGTTCGACTGGCAACGTCAGGAGGGAAGTGGTTTTGTTTCGGTAGGCAATGAATCGATATTGGGTCTGCAATTGCAGGATAGTTCCACCTTTCGGGTTATTGTTATTGATACCCTTACCAACGATACCTGCCCGAGTGAATTGTTTGGAGTAAGTGTTCGTCCTCTCATCCAAATTGAATTTTTTCAGCTCCAGCTGACTTGTACTAACGGAGATACGACCAATGGGAGAAATGCCAAGGTGAAGGCTACAGCCTCCGGAGCATTCCAGCCCGATGAGTATCACTATGTTTGGGATGTGTTTCCCCTTCAACTGGCTCCCGGGGATTCTTCGCTCGCCATTGGATTGAAAGCCCATCAAAACTATGCCATTATGGTAATGGACAATTTTGGTTGTATGGCCCGCGACACGTTTTATACCAGGGCATATCCGAATCCGGTCATCGAAATTTTTACGGATCCGGGTGATACCGTTTACCTTCAAAACCCTTTGATTACCTATTCGTTTGATAACCTTTCTGTTGACAGTATTCCGTTAACGACCCATTCCTGGGAAATTATGGAGGGTGATACTGTTTTTTCTTCCGAATTAGATGAGCCCACCTACAAGTACAACAGTATTGGTGAATTTTACACCTTTCTTAAAGTCGTCAACCCTCAGGGCTGTGATACTACCTATTCGACTCAGGTTACGGTAAAACCTGTAGAGTTGTTTATCCCAAATGTCTTTAGCCCGGGCAATGGAGATGGATCGAACGACAAGTTTGAGATAACGACAGCGGATAACAAAGGAAAAGTTACGGACGAAACTTTAGCGCGTTATTACGAACAATCGAGGTTGGTTGTTTTTAACCGATTGGGAAAGAAAGTGTTTGAATCAAACAATTATCAAAATGATTGGGAGGGCGATAACCTTCCTGATGGCGTGTATTATTATGTACTTGAATGCCATGGTGCAAAAAGTACAGATATATTTAAAGGTTCAGTTACCATCATCAGAAGTAATTAAAGGAGTGATACTATGAAAAATTGGATTTGGTTAATGATTTTGGTGTTTTTTTCCACATCATGTGGCAATTCGGGATCGAAAAAGATGAGCACCGATTTGGTTAACAACCCCAGTTCAGCGGAAACATCCGCTACCGACTCGCCGCAGATAAAATTTGAAAAAACAGAGCATGATTTTGGCCGGATTATACAAGGCGAAAGGGTGACCTATCAGTTTAAATTTACCAATACCGGTCAATCTGATTTGTTGATATCGAAGGTCAGCACCAGCTGTGGTTGTACTGTTGGAAAATACCCGAAAACACCCATCGCCCCGGGCAAAAGTGATTATATAGAAACCTCCTTCGACAGCGGTGGACGCAAAGGAATTCAAAACAAAACGATTACTGTACTAACCAATACACAACCCAATATTACTACATTGAGAATTAAGGCTGAAATTGTGATGCCGGAAAATAATTAAACTAAATAAATTTATTCGTTATGAAATTAATGCTTATTTTATTGCAGGCAGCCGAATCATCCGAAAGTAGCTGGATGTCGATGTTGCCCTTGTTTTTAATTTTGATCGTGTTCTATTTTTTCTTTATCCGTCCTCAAACAAAAAAGACGAAGGAACAGAAAAAATTCAGGGAAGCACTTCAAAAAGGCCAGAAAGTGGTTACCTTGGGGGGGATCCATGGTAAGATAGTAGAAGTAAACGAAACTACCGTGGTTCTTGATATTAGTGGAGGACAAGTGAAAATTACCGTTGAAAAGAGTGCTATTGTTGTGGACATAACCGAGGTAGGCCAGACCAAGTAGTTTATTTCAATTTTATTGAAACAAAATTAACCTCCCGGAGTATGACCATTCAGGCTCCGGTTTTTTTATGAAAGAAAATACCAAATACACTTTAGTGACAAAAAAGGCCACGGATTATTTTCGCTTTTTCAGGAAAATTAAACGCGATCATTTCATATTTTTCATGTGTATCGTTATTGCTTCTCTGTTTTGGTTGTTGATCAAACTTTCGGAAGTATACACGGTAACCTATATTTTTAATGTTAATTACAACCATGTGCCTGTAAAAAAGCGACTTACATCGCTTGTCGACAGTTCACTAACTGCTGATGTAACTGCGCGTGGTTTCGAGTTGATCAACATGGGTTTCGGAAAGGAAACGATCACTTTATCCATTGACTTGAGAAAATATCAACTTATTCACGACAAAGGTACTTCCTACTATATTTATGCCCAGGAATTAAGAAAACGGCTTGCGGAACAATTGAGCGTTGATGAATCGAATATTCTGTTTTCAGAAAACAGGGTTGCTTTTGTCCTTGAAGATTTGAAGAGTAAAAAAGTAAGCGTAGTGCCACGATACACAATTCATTTTAAGGATGAGTTTGGTGCCTACCTTGATGCACGCGTTGTGCCCGATCAAGTGGAGGTGTTTGGACCGGCATCTGCCCTCGACACTTTATCATCGGTTTACACACGCGAAAGTATTTTTAACGACGTTGAATCCGATATAAAAGCGAATCTGTTACTAGAAAATAAGCACCCGGATGTATTCAATTACAGCATTAGTAATGTTTCGTTAGATGTTGATGTGGAGCGTTTTACAGAGTCATCACTGGTGGTTCCAATCGATCAGTATGCCGGTTCAATTCCAATAAAGACATTTCCTTCCTCCGTAAAGATATTATATAAAGTAGCCCATATTGACTTTAACAAGATTCAGGTAAGTCAGTTTAATGTGTCCTTTGATCTTAGGGAAGTAAACTTGAAAGAGGCTACAAAATTGCATTTGATACTTGATAAACAGCCGGCTAGCGTGTCGAATATCCGAATGGAACCTGTAGACGTGGAATTTTTGATTATTAAATAGGAATGAAGCGCATTGGTTTGACCGGAAACATGGGGAGCGGCAAGTCGACAGTTGCCAGGATTTTCGAAGTACTGAAGGCACCTGTTTTTTATTCCGATGAAATGGCACGCCAACTTTATCAAAGAAGTGATGTGAAAAAAGAACTGGCCCTGTTGTTTCCTGACAATGACTTTTATATGAATGGAATTTTCCAGAAATCGGAATTAGCGGCGTTGGTGTTCTCGAACCCGGAATCTCTCCAAAAGATTAACCAACTCATCCATCCGTTGGTGGAGCAGGAGTTTCAGACGTGGGCGATTGCTTTTAAAGATAAGCCTTATGTGGTTCATGAAAGTGCCATCATTTTTGAGAACAAACTCCAGAAACGATTTAACAGCATCATCCATGTAGCTGCCCCGGAGGAAATTAGGAAATTCAGGATCATGCAACGAGATCAGGTAGATATCCAAAAAGTAGAAGCCAGGATGAAGAACCAACTTCCTGAAGAGGAAAAACGCTTGCTTGCTGATTACATAATAGAAAATGATGGTGACCAGTTGCTTATTCCCCAGGTAATAGAATTGCATCAGGTGTTTTCAGCAGCTTAGTTATTTGAATACGCTTCAAGTAAAAAAGCCTGCAACTTATATTGTCGCAGGCTTTTACTATCAATGAAACTTTTTTTTAGTTCTGTGGGATGTAAATGTTCCCTGTTACCCGGTAACCTGTCAGGTCTTCGTACCAGTCGTTGTATTGATCTCCACCCGATTCTGCCCATGCGGCAAAGAAATTATAAGCATCTATTATTTGAACTTGTTCGACAGGATATTCAAATCTAACAGGCAAGTCAATGGCCCAAGGCAGGTTATTTACTGTTTGGTAATACCTCTCTATGGCAGGGTTGCTATCATCGGCCCATGTGCCAAATAATGCAGTATTTACAAGGTCGGTTGGTTCTTCACCGGCCAGGTGTACTTCTGTACCACGGTCTTTGTTCACAATAATAAATGGATTGTAAGGAGCCACCCTATTGCTTACAACTCTGGTTGAGGTATTGCTGAAAACAACGTGGATTTGATTTATTTCTGGTTCAACATAAGGTACATCGGGCATGGTGTTTATAAAACCACTTCCTGAAGAACCAATCATATTAAAGGCATTGTCGAAAAAGACAATTACGGTGTTGGTCTGGTTGTTTTCGGTTCCATTGGCCGCAATGTCAAGATAGCCTTCTGTGAAATTTTGTCCTGTTACCGATTCAATATCAGTTGGATCTCCATCAAGCATAATTCCAAAACCATTGACCAAACTTGCACCTACGGCACGCACACTGTAATCGGTGAAAAATTCAACAAGGCCATTATTTGAGTTTAATACTGATTTATACTGATAGTCAATCACAAGGTCATTAAAGTCGTAGTCACCTGTACCAGGCCATAAATCTTCAAAAGCAAATGTTCCCCAGTCGGTTATGTTGGGATAGTATACATTAAATGCACGGGTTGCATCCTCAGGGTATTCGTCTAAATCATCGTCAACGCCATCACCATCGGTGTCAGTAACGGGGCCTGTAACCACTACATTATCAAAATACATGCTGCTGGTGGTAGTGTAGTCGTTTGTCCATATAAGTATCTGGCAGCTTGTAGTTCCCATTGGCATGGAAGCCGCAATCATTTTATTGACCCAGCTTGAGGAAAATGAAGTTATAAATATGTTGTAGTAGGCGATGGGATACCCATTTCCGTTTCTTGGTATCAGGTATAACCATGCATAAGTGGTTCCGCTTGTTCCAACACGCTTGATGTCAGCACTAAAAGTGATCAAATCCCCGGGGGCAGCCTCAACAAGTTGCGAGGTGCCGCCATAGAACTGTGAAGTAGAATTATTAGTTCGGATATAGCCATTCGATCCATCCTGCCCCCATTCCATATAACCAGTGCGGGAGTCTCTTGAGAACCACCACTTACCATCAACGGTCATATTATTCGACCAATTATTCATGGTGCTAAAGTTATTTACGGCGAAATCACCATTTTCAACCAAATTACCGGCAGCCAATTGTTTATGCGAACTATGGAAGATTAAGGGATTTACCTTGCCTGATTTTTTTGTGGGGGCAACCGAATCTGGAGGAGCATACCCATAATCTTCTCCAAAATCTATAATCACACCACCTTCTTTATAACTCACCGGTAATACAACAGGCACGAGCACTGATCCTGCCATGGTTTGTACATATACTTCGTTTAGTGTTGATGGTACAACAATACTTCCGCTAAACGCCCCATTATGATCAAAACTTCCTGAAGTGATGAGTTTGCCTCCTTCATTAGGATCGGCTGTAAAAATATCAAAACGACTTCTTAATTCTGAAAAATTGATGCTTGTCGGCATCTGAATGTTGAGGGTCACTTCTTTTGTTGTTTCGAAGTAAAATCCATTGGGGACTTCCAAATCGTTCATGCTTTTTTTGGGATCAGTAGGAGAGGTTTTTTTGCATGATTGAAAGACTATTCCTGATAAAATTAAAAAAGAAAGATAGAGCAATAAATGATTTTTCATGGTATATTTATTAAGTTTGTATTGATTATCCCAATATACATGCCAAAGATATAGCTTCTGTATAACATATTGAAAAATAATTGACTAATATGGGGTTGTAAAAGTTTTGTTTCCCACAATGGGAATTAACGAAGATAAAGTGCAATATGGAGACATTAACACCAGGAATCGGATCACGTGTTTCGCACCCCGAATTTGGCAATGGGGTGATAATTCAGGTATACAGCGATAGCTATGAAATTACCTTTATGGATTATGGCGTAAAAACGGTGACCAAGTCATTTGACAAGTTGAAAGTGATAGATTTTCACGGTAGTGATACAGACCTGATTAGTTACGAAAAGGTGGAACGGGTATTTCGGCGGTTGTTAACTTCCATCAGCGATATTCAGCATCCTGTTCATCTGGGAGATAAATGGAAAGGAGGGAAATTGATCCTCAAACCCGGCAACGAAAGCCTGAAGGAGAAGGAAATTCCCATCGATCAGTTTTTTCATAAAATTGTGATGATACGCGATCGTGTTCGTGTAATGGAACAAAGAATTAATGCCGCTTCAGGTCTTGATGATGAAGAAAAGGTTTCACTTCAGCAATACATTACCCGCATTTATGGCAGCCTGACCAGTTTTAATGTGCTCTTCGCCGACAAGGAGGACTATTTTGTGGGCGACAAGTCTTCGTGATATGCGTCCGGTTTATCTGATTGGGTTTATGGGAGCCGGGAAAAGTACCCTGGGTAAGCGTCTTGCCTCCAGGATGGGAGTTGCCTTTCTTGACTTGGATATCCTGTTTGAAGAAAAATACCGGCTTACTATCCATTCGTTTTTCGAAAAATATGGCGAATCCTTATTTCGACAGTTTGAATATGACCTCATCAAATCGACTTTTGAGTTACAGGATGTGGTGATTTCAACAGGAGGAGGAACCCCTTGTTTTTACGATGCCATGAACCTCATGAAGTTGAATGGAACAACTGTTTATATGGAAACTACACCCGCCGGACTTGCCAGTCGGTTGATTAAATCAAAGCGCAAACGTCCGCTGGTAGCAGGGAAATCACCTGATGAACTGCTGGAATTTATCACTAAAAAGTTGCACCAACGCGAATATTGGTATCAGCAGGCAAATCTGAAGGTAGATGCGATCAACCCTGATTTGGAGACCTTGATTAATGAGATCAATTTACTTGGTAAAGTAAAGTAAGGTAAATTCAATCTTATTTTCTCTCCAATAGAACCACATTTTCGACATGATGTGTTTGGGGAAACATATCCACTGGCTGTGCTTTCACGGCCTGATATTTTGCATTCAGGATAGCAATATCACGCGATTGACTGGCCGGATTACAACTGATGTAGATTATTTTTTTTGGTTCCATCTCAAGGAGTTGGTAAAGAACCCTTTCGTGCATGCCTGCTCTTGGAGGATCAGTGATTACCACATCGGGTTTGCCATGTTTCCTGACAAAGTCACGGTCGAGTACCCGGGCCATATCGCCTGCAAAATAGGTTGTGTTTTCAATGCCATTGATATTTGCATTGATGCGTGCATCCTGAATGGCTTGTTCCACGTATTCTATGCCAATTACGTGTTTTACCGATCGGGCGATAAAAGCGGCAATCGTTCCGGTTCCGGTGTATAAATCGTACACCAACTCATTTCCTGTGAAACTGGCAAAATCGAAAGTCGCCTGATATAATTTATGTGCCTGCACCGGATTGGTCTGGTAAAATGAGATAGGGCCAACTTTAAACTGAAGATCAGGTTGTCCCGCCACCGGTGCTTCCATTTTTTCCATGATAAACGGATCGCCTTTGTAAAGTTGTACTTCCAGATCGGTGATGATATCGTTTAGTTTTTCATTTATCACATACATCATGGAGGTAATCTCTGGAAAACGAACCGTGAGGTATTCCAGTAATTCCCTCTTATTCAGGTCGTCATATTTGAAAACCACAATCACCATCACATCGCCGGTGGTTGAAGTTCTGATGATTAAATTGCGGAGCAGCCCTTCGCCGGTATGAAGGTTATAAAATGAGAAATCGTGTTCAATGGCGAATTCCTTCACTGCCAAACGGATGGCGTTGGAGGGGTCGCGCTGCAAATAGCATTTGTCGATGTCAAGCACTTTATTAAACATTCCGGGAAGGTGAAATCCCAAACCTTGCGTGTTTATTGGACCTCCTTCTTCGGCCGGGGTGTCGATTTGGGTGAGCCATCGACGATCTGTAAACGTAAATTCAAGTTTGTTGCGGTAAAACAATGACTGGTCGCATTTAATGATGGGCAAATATTCGTCAACTCCTACTTTCCCGATGCGTTGAAAATGATCTTTTACCTGTTGTTCCTTGAATCTGGATTGTTCTTCATAGCTGATATGTTGCCACTTGCAACCTCCGCACAAACCAAAGTGTGTACATGTGGGTGTGGTTCTGGATTCAGAAAGATGGTGAAAATGAATGGCTTTTCCTTCAAGATAGCTTGATCTTTTTCGGGTAACCTGCACATCTACGATATCGCCCGGAGCTGTATAGGGTATAAATACAACCTTCTCGTTGTAGTATGCCAGTGATTTTCCTTCTGCACCGGCTTTCATCACTTCGAGGTTTTCGAGGATTGGCAGTGGTGGCTTTTTTATCCGTCCCATATGGTTATTGTTGGGCGGCAAAGGTAACAAAAAGAAGAAGTTAAAAATTCGGTTTTAAGGAATAGGTTCTGTAATAATCGTCAATAATTTGAACAGCTTCCTCGATGCTGTCGACCAATTGAAAAATTTCCATGTCTTTTTCAGCTACTTTTCCTTCGGCAAGCATTTTTTCCTTAATCCAGTTTAATAAACCTCCCCAGTAGTCTTTGCTAATGAGAACAATAGGAAACTGAATAAGCTTATGTGTCTGGATGAGTGTGATGGCCTCGAACAGTTCATCCATGGTTCCAAAACCACCCGGCAGAACAACGTAACCTTGAGAGTACCGCATAAACATCACTTTGCGGGTAAAGAAATAATCGAACTGCAAGAGTTTGTCAGGGTCGATATACTCGTTGGCTTTTTGTTCGAAAGGAAGGTTGATGTTGAGTCCGACAGATTTTCCGCCGGAAATGTGCGCTCCTTTATTGGCGGCTTCCATGGCACCCGGGCCGCCACCTGTAATAATGCCAAATCCTTTCTTCGCCAGGAGATAAGCCAATTCCTCTGCCATGTGGTAACATCTGTCGCCGGGTTTGGTACGTGCCGATCCAAAAACAGCCACACATGGACCTATTTTGGCCAGGTTTTCGTAACCATCCACCAACTCAGCCATGATTTTAAATACCGACCAACTGTCGTGCGCCCTGATTTCGTTCCAGGGTTTTGATTCTATTTTGTGGTGCAAAGGGGTGATATCTTCTTCGATCATTGTAAAGGTTATTAAATAGATGACAAAAAACAAGGCAAGATACGCAAATTCCAGGTAAAATGTTGTTTATTTCGCACTTTTACATCGTTTTGGTTTTAAAATTTAAAGGATATTTTTTTTTAGCTCTTCCATGATAAATGGAGCCGTTCGGCTTTCTGAGTTTAACGCGACTTGTTCAGGGGTGCCTTCACAAATAATCCGGCCTCCGGCACTTCCTCCTTCCGGGCCAATGTCAATAATATGGTCGGCCACTTTGATAACCTCCATGTTGTGTTCAATAATGATAACGGTATTACCCTTGCCAACCAGTTTGTCAAGCACACCAAGCAAAACCTTCACATCTTCAAAATGTAGTCCGGTGGTTGGCTCATCCAAAATGTAAAGTGTGTTGCCGGTGTCTTTTTTAGCTAACTCGCCAGCCAATTTTACACGCTGTGCCTCTCCACCCGAAATGGTTGTAGACGATTGTCCCAGCGTAATATATCCCAGTCCTACATCCTGAAGGGTTTTGAGTTTATGTACGATAAACGAAATGTTTTCGAAAAACAGTACCGCCTGATTAATTGTCATGTTCAGCACATCGTTGATTGATTTGCCTTTGAAACGAACCTCCAGGGTTTCCCGGTTATAGCGTTTTCCATTACAATCTTCGCACAACACATACACATCGGGTAGAAAATTCATTTCGATGGTTTGTACTCCTGCACCTTTACATTTTTCGCATCTCCCGCCTTTCACATTAAACGAAAACCTCCCGGGTTTGTATCCCCTGATTTTGGCTTCGGGCAGTGTGCCAAACAGTTTCCTGATTTCGTCAAACACCTTGGTATAGGTAGCAGGATTCGACCGGGGAGTGCGTCCTATGGGCGACTGGTCGATTTCGATGACTTTGTCGATGTGACCAACACCATCGATGCTGACATAAGGCAAGGGGTTTTGCAACGAGTGATAAAAGTGCTTGCTCAGGATTGGGTACAGGGTTTCGTTTATCAGAGAAGATTTACCGCTACCTGAAACGCCTGTAATACAGATAAGCTTTCCCAATGGCAGGCTCAGGTTTACATGGTTTAGGTTATTGCCCGTGGCACCAAAAAGATGGATATATTTCCCGGTACCGGGTCGGCGTATTTTGGGAATGGGGATAAACCTTTTTCCATTCAGGTAGTCGGCGGTAATGGTGTCGATTTTTTGAATTTCATCAGGAGTTCCTGCCGCCATAATTTCCCCGCCGTGCATCCCTGCCCCGGGTCCAATGTCAACAACAAAATCGGCTGACATGATGGTGTCTTTGTCGTGTTCTACAACGATTACCGAATTGCCAATATCCCTTAAATCCTGCAAGGCTTTAATTAGTTTTTGGTTGTCGCGCTGATGGAGTCCGATGCTGGGTTCATCAAGTATATACAGAACACCGGTAAGCTGTGAGCCAATTTGGGTGGCCAGTCTGATTCGCTGCGATTCGCCACCCGAGAGGCTCCTGGCCGGTCTGAAGAGGTTTAGGTAACCAATGCCTACATCCAGTAAAAAATCCAATCGATTGTTGATTTCTCTTAGGATTTCATGTCCGATGATTTGCTGTTTGTTATTCATGGCGATTTCAACTGTTTCGAGCCATTGTCGCAAATCAACGAGGTCCATCAGGGCCAGTTCGGCAATGTTTTTCCCGTGAATCTTAAAATGCAGTGATTCTTTTTTTAACCGGGCCCCTTCACATTCAGGGCAGATGTGTTGGTTCATAAAACCATCGGCCCACTGCTTAGTGCTTTGACCGCCTGAATCATTACCGAAGTTTTCGATGTATTGTATCGCTCCTTCAAAATTCAAGGTGTAGGATGAGGTGATGCCGAGATATTCTTTTTTTACCGTAAACGTTTCATTCGAACCATGAAGTATCACCTGCATACCTTCGGGAGAAATGTCCTTTATGGGAGTTGAAAGTGTAAATCCGTATTTTAATCCAATGGATTCCAATTGGTTAAAAAGCCAATTGGCTTTGTATTCCCCAAATGGTTTTATTCCTCCCCGTTTTATGCTAAGGTTGTTGTCGGGAATAATTTTTTCGAGGTCTACTTCTTTTACCATGCCGAGTCCATTGCAAACAGGGCAGGCGCCATAGGGTGAATTAAAAGAAAAGGAATTGGGTTCGGGTTCATCATAGGACAGACCTGTTACCGGACACATGAGTTTTCGACTAAAATGCCGGATTGTATCGGTTTCTGTATCCAGAACGATCATGGAGCCTTTGCCCAATTTCATGGTTTGTGTTACGGTACGGCGGATACGTTCTTTATCGGGATTGTGCAGGTCGATTCGGTCCACAACCACTTCAATGTCATGGACTTTATACCTGTCGAGTTGAATCCCAAACTTGATTTCCTGAACTGTGCCATCGATGCGCACTTTTAAATATCCTTGTTGCCGGACCTGATCGAGCAATTCGCGGTAATGGCCTTTTCTTCCTTTGACCAATGGTGCCAGCACCATCATTTTTTTTCCATCGAAATGCGTCATGATAAGTGCAGTAATTTCATCTTCGGAATATTGCACCATTTTTTCACCCGATAAATAGGAATAGGCCTCGGCAGCCCGGGCAAAAAGCAATCGCAAAAAATCGTACACTTCAGTAATTGTTCCAACTGTCGACCGGGGATTCCGGTTGACCGATTTTTGTTCGATGGAAATTACCGGGCTCAACCCGTTGATCTTGTCCACATCAGGGCGTTCCATGTTTCCGATAAACTGACGTGCATAGGCTGAGAATGTTTCCATATATCTCCGTTGACCCTCGGCATAGATAGTGTCGAAAGCCAGGGATGATTTTCCACTCCCGCTTAGACCTGTAATCACAACAAGCTGGTTCCGTGGAATAACAATGTCAATATTTTTCAGGTTGTGTACCCGTGCGCCCAGTACTTCCAGGTATTGATTTTGGTATTGATTTTTGTTCTTAGTCATGAACCCTGGCGATTTAATCCGTTCATTTTCATCATTAGTTCTTGATGCGTCATATCGTAAGGCGCAAGAGGTATGTCGATATAGTAAGTTTTATTCTTCCTGTTTTTCAGGTAGCTTTCGCGAAGCCAGGGATTAAATTGTTTCAACAGTTTGTAGCTGATGTGTTGGTCGTTTGCAAAAACAGCCCAATCATCCACTCTCTGGTTTACCATCACTTTTTTTGTAGGAATGGGCAAATAAACTTCATTCGGTTTCACGTAAAACCCGTATTCCTGTGGTTTTTCAAGAATCAGTTTCATGGCCAATATGCGATAAATATACCTTGAGGTTTCATCGCTTAACAGCAGATCGTAAAATGAAGTGGTTTTCTGTCGGTCGATTTGCCGGTTAATTCCTCTTTGGCCTGCATTGTACGAAGCGGCAGTAAGAGTCCAGTTTCCATATGAGTTGTAGCTGTCGAGCAGGTAGGCACAAGCCGCCTCAGTGGATTTCTCAATGTGGTACCTTTCATCCACGTCATCGTCAATCTCCAGCCCATAATCTTTGCCGGTACCTTTCAAAAATTGCCAGAAACCCACTGCCCCTGCCGGAGAAACTACATTGGATAATCCACTTTCGATGATGGCAATGTATTTAAAATCAACAGGGATATTGTGTTTTCGCAGGATAGAATCGAATAAAGGAAAATACCGGTAGCTTTTTTTTATCAAAAGCAGTGTGGCCGAATGCCAGTAGGTGTTCACCATCAATTCACGGTCCAGGGCTTCATGCACATAGAACAGATCGAGAGGCACCTCCTCGCCGGAAAAAGTCAGTGTGTCGGGGATGGGCAGCGAAACGATGCGGTAATATTGTTCGTTGTTACCAGGAAGTTGCACTTGTTCTTGTTGTGTTACCCGGTTCCATCCAAAAATGAGCAGCCCAATCAGCAAGATGAGTAATATATAAGAGATGTTTTTTTGCATGTGTACACGAAAATAGCTGTCATTTTATGACAAACCGACAAACAGGTTTGAAAAGCGGTGCAAAATTAATGAGATTTTTAAGTCAAGTCAGAACGGGCTGATAAAATCTTTAAACAAGGGGGCGATAATATCTTTTTCTGAAAGAATGGGTTGGCTGATTTTCCAATCGATATTCAAGTCCGGATCGTTCCAAAGGATACTGCCTTCCGATTCTTTGTTATACATGTTGGTACATTTATAAAAGAAGGTGGTGTTGTCTTCCAGCGTAATAAATCCATGTGCAAATCCCGGAGGAACCCAATACATCCATTTATTTTCCTGGGTGAGTTCGATGGAGGCCCATTTGCCATAGGTGGGCGATGATTTTCTGATATCGACAGCCACGTCCAGCACCGAACCACGTATTACCCTGACCAACTTGCCCTGGGCAAAGGGTGGCTTTTGAAAGTGAAGTCCACGCAATACATTTTTCTGGGATTTCGATTCATTGTCCTGTACAAAATTCTGATCGATGCCATGTCGTAAAAATACTTCCTTGTTATACGATTCAAAAAAGTAGCCGCGGTGATCTTCAAAAACAGTTGGCTTAACGATGTATAAGTCTGGTATGTTGGTTTTTATGATTTCCATGGTTCATTTTTTTTGCATGGGTAAAGATAGTGGAATTATCGCTTCGCGGAAGTGTCCGGTTGGATTTCTGGTTCCAGTGAGGATAAATAGAACACCAATCAAAGCACACGAAACATACGTCGCCAGAGAAAAGGTTTCCCAGTGCCGTAGGCACGACCGATATTGTAACCCTGGAATTTATTCCAGGGATATTGAAAACTAAGCTGAAAAATTGTTCCAAATAAATGAAGTATTCACAAAAACAGGAGCAGAGCTAAGCACACGAAACATTCGCGCGCCAGAGTAGAGCTTGGATTAATCCGATCATTTAAATCTCTCTCTTGGTTACCCCGGCATGGCTCCTTCATCCGCAAAACTGTAGAATTTGTCGTTGCCGATGATCAGGTGGTCTAATATATTGATGTCGAGGCTTTTTCCACCGGAAACAATTTTTTTGGTCAGGTCCATGTCGTTGGGGCTGGGTTGCAGGTTGTTGGATGGATGGTTGTGTGCCAGGATAATACCTGAAGCATGTTGTTCCAATGCCAGTTGGAATATTTTTTTTGGATCGGCCACGGTTCCGGTAAGGCCGCCTTCGCTGATATTCACTTTTCGGATGACTTTATTAGCCCGATCAAGTAGAAGAACCCAGAATTCTTCATGGTATTTGTCCGATAGATCGGCATAAAGCAGGTTGTAGGCATCCTGACTGGAGGTGATTTTTTGTTTGTCGATAAGCACATCATCAGCACGTCGTCGCCGACCAAGTTCCAAAGCCGCTACTATGCTGATGGCTTTGGCCGGGCCAATGCCTTTAAATTTGGTTAAATCACTAATGCTTAACCGTGACAGTTCGGCCAGGTTGTTGTCGACAGAGTTTAGGATGCGTTTGGAGAGCGCGACAGCAGATTCGTCGGTGTTGCCGCTTCCGATCAAGATGGCAATGAGTTCAGCTTTCGAGAGTTGGCCTTTGCCTTTTAGCATCATTTTTTCTCGCGGACGGTCGTCCTCGGACCATTGGTGGATCGGTATTTTTTCCATAGCAGGTTAGATTAAAATTCAGGCCATGAAGATAAGAAAAAAAACAAACGAAAAAAGCCCGGTTACGAAGTAACCAGGCTCGATATTCTTATTAGAATCAATCTTTATGAAATGCTATTGGCGTACTTTGTAATTTTTGACTTTAAATTACCGGCTTTATTCTTGTGAATCATTTTTCTTTTAGCCAGCTTGTCGATCATCGCGTACAATGTGGGCAAGCTCTCAACGGCCTCGGTTTTTTCAGTTAACAACCTGAACCTTCTAATCGCGTTACGCATGGTTTTCGTATAGTAGCGATTGTGTACTCTTCTTACTTCAGTTTGCCTGATCCTTTTAAGCGCTGATAGGTGATTAGCCATAGTGTATTACCTTTTATTATTAATAAATTGGGGCTGCAAAAGTACAACAATATTTAATATAAAAAAATATTCAACTATTTTTTACGCTGAATATTGTAAATTATTCACGTTATTATTTCAGCTTTCCGGCCAGGGTAGGTTCTTCAAGGCTCAGGATATTGTTAATTTCTACCTCGTAGTATGTGTTGGGTTTTAAGCCAAAATCCTGAATGATCACGGGCACATAATGCTCCCCAAACCCGGAGGCTGTACCATCGGGCAGAATCTTTTCAACCAGCACACGTTGGGTTTTCCCGACAAATGATTCCCTGAACGACATTTTCATGTCTTCGGCCAGCCGGCGAACCATTTCACTACGGTCGGTCTTTGTTTTTCCGGGAATTTGCTCCGGCATACGTTCGGCCCTGGTTCCTTTTCTAATAGAATATTTAAACGTATGGATATGCCCGAAACCAATCTCCCTGATGGTGTCCATTGTTTCCTGAAAATGGGCTTCTGTTTCTCCCGGGAATCCCACAATAACATCGGTGGTGAGGTTAAAACCGGGATGCAAAGCTTTCAGTTGGTGTACCATCTTTTTAAAAGAGGAGGCGGTGTACATGCGGCGCATTTTCAGTAGGATTTCTTCCGATCCGCTTTGCAGGCAGATATGTAGGTGAGGAGTAAGCTTTGGATGGTCGAAAAGCCTGAAGAAGCTCTCGGTATATCCATCCGGCTCTATGCTCGAGATGCGCACCCGAAAATCTCCTGGCAGGTCAAGAATGGCTTCCACAAGTTTCTCAAAATCATATTCTCCATAAGAATATCTTCCCAAATTTACCCCGGTAAGAACTACTTCTTTATATCCAAAGGCAACCACCTGTCGTATGTTTTCGAAAATTTCTTCCGGAGGACGGCTGGTGGCCCGTCCACGAACTTTTGGAATGATACAAAAGGTGCAAAAATTATCGCAACCGTCCTGGATTTTTATCAGACTGCGGGTATGAAAGGTTTCGTCGGCAGGAGCGTAGCTAAACAGGTTGGCTTCGAAGTTGTTTACGTCTACCAACTCGCCATTAAAATGGGCCTCTGCCACCGACAATACCGAAGTTTTATGATCGTTGTCGACAACATAGTTTATGGCGTTATTCTTTTCCAGCTGTTCTTTGTAATTGGTGGCCATACAGCCTGTTACGATGGTAACTCCCTCCTGGTTGTTTCGGTGGGCCACTTGGATCTCACGTCTTGATTTCTGATCGCTTTGGTTAGTAACCGTACAGGTGTTGATTACATACAAGTCGGCCTTTTCATTAAAATCGACCACGCGGTAGTTTTGTTTGGAAAATTCTGAGGCCAGGGCATCGGTTTCGTAGAGATTTAAACGGCATCCCAATGTTTTAAAGGCCACTGTTTTTTGTTTATTCATGGAGGCCATCATTTAATTAACCAGCACACCTTCGATGGAAAGTGGTGCTGCGCTGGTAACGGTTATGGTGGCGTATTTACCCACCATCTCGTTTTTATCGCATTGAAAACGGGCAACAATCCGGCCCTCGGTATAAGCCGACAGGTAGCCTTTTTTCCGGTCGTAACCTCTGACCAGTACTTTAAGGGTGCGTCCAACCAATCGCTGATTGTATTCAAGGGTATGCTTCATCATCTCATTGGTGAGCTGGTGATAACGCTCTTTTTTCTCTTCATGCGGGATATCATCGGCCCATCGCGAACTGGCGGCACCTGGCCGGGGGGAGTATTGAGCGATATAGGCCATGTTGTATTTGAATTCCTTCATGATCTTCATGGTATTGTTGAATTCTTCCTCGGTTTCGCCGGTAAAACCGACTATAATATCGGTAAACAAAGTAGCCTGAGGGATCAGCCGTTTGATGGTACTGACTATTTCGCGGTATTTTCCCATGCCGTGGTTGCGGTTCATGCGTACCAACATGTTGTCGTCGCCCGATTGTACCGGGAGATGAATTTGCTTGGCAAGACAATCGTACCTGGCCACTACTTCGATGATGTCATCACTCATGTCGCGGGGATGCGGTGAAGTAAAATACACCCAGAAATCCTCTTTGGACTGTTGGCCAAATTCGCCAATCATTTTAAGTAACCCGGCAAAGGAGATTTCGGTTCCCTTTTTATCCATTCCATAAGAATTTACATTTTGACCCAGGAGGGTGATGGATTTAAAACCTTTGGCTACCAGATGTTTGAGCTCGTTGAGTATTTCTTCCGAAGGTCGCGAAACTTCCCGTCCACGGGTGTAAGGAACCGCACAAAAAGTGCAGAACTTGTTGCACCCGTTTTGGATTGGAATAAAGGCTTCGAAGCCGGAACCATATTTAGGTGCGATGTGCCAGAAATCTTCGATGTGTTCATCAGGTTTCTGAGGTGCGATGCCAACATGGGTTGGTTTAAAAGCAGCCGGGTTGAGACGAAATGCTGCCGGGTTGAGTGCTACCTGGTCGTGAATTTTCACCAAATCGCTAAGGCCGGCATCCAATGTTTGCATGCTGGCAGCACTCACGATACCGTATTGGCTGATCATTTCGGGCAATTGCGGCAATTGGCTCATGGGAAACACCAGGTCGAACATTTTAAGGAATTTCTGTTTGTCGGCTGGCAGCACACATCCCGAAACAAAGGTGATCAGGTTTTTGCGATTTTTCCATTTGTTCCATTTAGCCACCATGTTGTAGACTTTGTCGATGCCTTTTTGTCGTACAGAACAGGCGATCACGCCAAGCAAACTGGCTTCTTCCTCTTTATCTGTTGCTTCAAATCCCATTCCTTCGAGCACCTGCTGCACGCGTTCCCCATCGGAAATATTCATCTGACAACCCAATTGAACTATATGATATTTCATGATGCGATCACCGGTTAAAAGTAAACTTCCGCATGAAGCTGGTTATGGGGGAATCCTTTTTTGTCGAGGATATCCATGGCTTCACGGATCATTTTAAAGTTCCCGCAAAAATAGCAGATGGTGGCCTTGTCGAAGGTATGTTTTAACAGATAGTCGGTTACCCGTCCTGCAAAATCACCGGTTTGGTCACCTGATGTACACTGGATATATCGGTTCCGGGCATAGTTATCTTTTTCATAACCTTCTGATCCATAACGGACGCCGTGCAACAGGGTGTAGTCGAGCTCGGGATGGCTTTTCACCATGCTGTGGAAGGGGGCGATACCTGTTCCGGAGGAGATGAACAGAAACTGATGTGTAGGAATGAGGGTTTGGTCGAGGCTGAAAAAGCCCAGTGGACCTTCTACCTGGAGGTAGGCTCCTGGTTTGGTATCTTTGAGTTTTTTCGATACATCGCCATCATCCACTTCTTTTATAAGTACTTCGAGGAAGGTGTCGTTATTGCCGCTGTAAATAGAGTATTCGCGTTGGTTTAAATCGCCATCGGCACCCAGGAGGATGTGTTGGCCGGCTTCAAATTCGAGTCCGTTGCGTTCCATTTGCATGATATAAGTAGAACCGGTGAGGAACTTGATAGCGTGTAGTTTATGTTTACCTTTGGATTGCATGAGTTATATTGTAGTGATATTTAGCGCGTTAATAAATTGTATATCTCTGGTATAGTTGAAAATTTTGAGTGTGCAAAGATAGGAAAATTTGGGTAGGAGTAAATGTATTTTACAAAGTGAAGCATCCGGCAAATTGCAATGTTGGTACCAGCACTTTATTTATGAGGGGTGAGAATGACTGATTGAATTTAAAAACACAAAGAAATAAAGTACAATAACTGAAAGAGGGCACTATTGGACGGAAATCAGACAAAAAGCATAGCTGAATACGAATTAATTTTTATCTTTAACCGCTAAATGATTAAAAAGTAACCTGCTAACCCAAAATGTGTTTTCCAGACTACTTTTATTAAATGTGCACAACGATGATTTTCAATAATTTTGAGGCTAATTTTTTGTATCAAAAAAGCGACCTGAAACCAGGCCGCCTTAAATGTTTTCACAACGGAATAATCCTTATTGTGAATTGCTTCAAATTGTGGGGCTAAGATAATGAAATAAAATACTAAAACAATAAATTATGAAAAAGATTTTAGGATTGGATTTGGGGACTACTTCAATCGGTTGGGCTCTGGTTACTGAAGCAATTGATGAAAGTGAAAAATCATCAATTATTAGACTTGGTGTAAGGGTAAATCCATTAACAGTTGATGAGCAGTCAAATTTTGAAAAGGGGAAAAGCATCACAACAAATGCAGATAGAACGCTTAAACGGAGTATGCGTAGGAACCTGCAACGGTACAAACTTCGTAGAGAAAATCTAATTGAAATTCTTAAGGAAAACAGATTTATTGATGATGCAACTCTGTTGTCAGAAAATGGTAATAAAAGCACTTTTGAGACTTATCATTTACGTGCAAAGTCAGCTACAAATGAGATTTCATTAAATGAATTTGCACGTGTTTTGCTCATGATAAATAAGAAACGAGGTTATAAAAGTAGCCGGAAGGCGAAAAATCAGGACGAAGGTCAGCTAATCGATGGAATGGAAATAGCAAAAAAACTTTACATCGAA
>Ga0100379_10000464_pt1 | contig 43668 bp, 29 predicted proteins | sample CryGeymeta201503_FD_80418 | JGI IMG/M metagenome (GOLD analysis project Ga0100379, IMG submission 80418) | Groundwater microbial communities from Crystal Geyser aquifers in Utah, USA - Crystal Geyser metaG 2015-03 | ecosystem: Environmental > Aquatic > Deep subsurface > Groundwater | place...
AACCTGGAGAGGATTTATCGAAACAGGCGATCCATTGAACTTCTACGATGAGTACACGAAAGACGATGCGCGATTTGTCTTCACCCCAGGCCTTGGTTTCTGGGTACTATCAACGGAAATCGTGGCCGATGTGCGCAAGTTTACTCCGGTAACTACCAACGCAAATGATGCTTATGCCATAACGGTTCACCCGGGCTGGAATATCATCGGAAATCCGTACCAATCGAACGTGGACTGGAACTTAACCAAAGAGTTTAACTCCAAAGTTTCAGGACAAGCGGTGAGTGGCGATTTATGGGGCTACGAGAAAGCCTTCGTTAAAACCGATACGTTAAAACCGCTGAAAGGCTATTATTTCTACAACGACCCAACGTGGAATTTAAGCACCTTTTTCTTGCCTTACACAGGTTTCGACCAACGCGGACAAGATCAAGCATTGGCCAAAGAACTTCCAGCAGAAACCCCACGCATAACCGCCACAGCTACTTATGCTGATGGAAAAAGCTTAGACGTGAATTGGGTATTTGCGCGCAGTCAAGACTTGGAACTGGAAATCAACCAAAGACACCCTGCCCTAGATTTTGCCCAAAAAGGCATGATTCTGGCCGACAAAACGAACAAATCGGTGGGTTATATCCGCGCCGAGAGTGAATTAGTTGAAGACGGTGTTCCTTATGTATTGGAGCTAAAAGCGCAACGCGGAAGCACAGTTAAATGGAAAGCTAGCCTGTTTAATATTTCCGAGGATACCAAACTCTTGTTGGTGAATCAGGTAACGAAGGTGAGTTATTTGGTAGGAAACGCCGAAGAGTTGAAGCTGAAAATCACAGAGCCCAAATCCCTGTTCGATGTGTATATCGGCTCCCAAGAGTATTTGGAAGATGTCCGAGAAAGTTTATTACCAGCGGAGTTCACCCTTATGCAAAACTATCCGAACCCATTCAACCCAAGCACGGTAATTCGTTATGGCTTAAAAGAAGCCTCGAAAGTAAGGCTTGAAGTGTTCGATGTGTTAGGAAGACAGGTAAAAACACTGGTTAATCTTGAGCAACAAGCCGGTTGGTACATGGTGGACTTCAATGCCACAGGACTTTCAAGCGGGATGTATTTGTACCGCTTGCAATCAGGCAATCAAGTTAAAGTGCACAAAATGCTCTTAGTGAAGTAGATGAAAAGGTGTTAGGCTTCAGGTTTAAGGTGTCAGGGAAGGCTTAGTTTTTCTCTTGGCACTTAAACCAGAACCTTTACTGGAATCTAAATTCGAACTTTCAAAACCACCTCGAACCTAAAACTCCCCCTTTCGCCGATGTCTGAATTCAAAAAAGCAAAGGCTGAAAATCGGAGGGGGATTGAGGGGGAGGTCAACTTGAAACTGAACTCTGAACTCGAACTAGATTCTGAATTCGAACCGAAAACAGAACTCAAATCAAAACTTGAATTCTTTCCTGACCACCCTCTCGGTCTCCCTCCGAAAAAAACTTGGAGAAATTGACGAGAAACTGGGCGGAGGGAGAGGCAAATGCGAAGCGTCGAATCTTTACTCGATAAAATACACCCAATTTTTCATCCTGAAGCCAGAAACCTGACACCAGAAACCTTATTCCATTATGAAAAAAACAATCCTTTTCACCCTAATCCTGCTCGCCGCAAACCTAGCTAGCGCGCAAACCCAAGTCGTTGTAGAAAGTGGCGCAAGTGAGCGCCTAAGCGGCCAACTTAAAGCCAAAGTGGAAACCCTATTAAATGCGGTAAACGGGCAAAACGCCTATCCCAATGATTCGGGCGTGGCTCGCTTGAAAGAAATCGTGAGCGACAAAAACTTGGTATCGACCCAAGACACACTGGGAACAGTAGTCATCAAAAAAGGAACAGGCTACGAATTGCCACGCATCTTTTTGCAAAAAAAAGGTGGCAAAGCCTATGAAATTACCGAATTACGGTTCAGCTTTGATGCAAAACTACGCTTGATAGATGTCTCTGAGGCGGATAACGCACTAAACATAGACCGAATTATATCACGCCAAGTAGGTGTGGATGAGGCAGAAAAGGCAAAAATAGACACCCTAGTAGCGGGATATATTGCCGCTTTTGAGCAAAAAGATAGCAATGCGCTAAGTTCACTATTTAGTGAAGATGCGGTTATTATAGTAGGAACAAAAAGTCGCAACTTTGATGGCTATGATATAGTGAATAACGATGTTAAAGACTATTTGAAACGCACAACAGAGCGCACGTTTGTAAAAGGAAACGATATCTCGATTTCCTTTGAAAATCCAAGCTATTTCCGTCACCCCGACCAAGCCGGTGTGTATGGTTTCTCAGCCAAACAAAACTGGAAAACGACCGCTTATTCCGATCTAGGGTATTTGTTCATAATCATGAACCTGTCGGATGGCGCATCTAAAATAGAACTACGTCAGTGGCAAGAAAGCGAATTTGTAGCCAGTCGCTTCTCGGATGTAAGCCCTGAACCTTGGGTTGCAAAAGCCGAAGTAATAGACTATCAAAAAACAAGCGAAGTTAGTCTTGAATCAGGGCAAATTGAATTGCAAACTCAAAGTGGGGATGAAAATATTCTCTCGGCAAGTAAAGTAAAAGATTGGTTAGAAAACGGAACACTCCAATTTACAGGACTCACGATTCGCAAAGCAAGCATTACCCAAAAGGAGTCGAACAACGTAGAATTTACCTTTGATCGCCCTAAAGTGGCCAATCAGGGGCAAAAGATAAATTCTTCGCTAAATTTAAAAGAGACGAGTTTAATGAAAGCGTATTCGGCGAAAATAGAAGTATTAGCGGGCAAAAAGACTGTAATCGCCTTAGCGGCAGCAGAAAACGCAGAGTTAATTGCCGAAATTAAACCAGCCGAATCACTTGAGTCCACGGTGGAAGTGCACCTTCAACCCAAAGCAAGCCGTTTAGTAGTTATGAGTTCCGATTCGGTACGCGTATTTGAACAAGCTGAAGCTGATACCTTGGTGCGTATTCCATTAATTGAAGGCAATTACACCGTGTTAGTAAGCAAAGCTGGGTTTATTTCCCAAGAGCAAAACGCGCAATTGGTTCGAGGAAAGGTTACCCCAATCTACGTGAAACTAGCCCCAGTTGCAGCCGCAGCGGCAGTTGTAGCGAAGATCGCACCTGTTCAAAAACCGGTTGATGAGAAATCGTCAAGTAAAGTCGGCAAAGCAAAATGGTGGATATTAGGAGCCGCAGCCGTATTAGTTGGTGGTGGAGCTGTAGCATATTTACTAAGTGGCGATAATGCCGAAGCCGGAATTCCAATTCCACCCGGCAGACCTGTTGGGATGAATTAATAGAGAAGGTTAAACTTTGACAAAGTCAGGGACTTTGTCAAAGTTACCAATGTCAAAGACCGAATGCTTTCGGACTTTGACATTGGACTTTAAATAAACGATTATGGGTATTTACTGGGGTTAACGCCATAAACTTTCTTAAACGCTTTTGAAAAATAACCAGCATCTGAGAATCCACTTGCTGATGCGACTTGGGCGATTGAATAATCATCGGTTTTCATTATTTGAATTGCAAATGAAAGACGTGATTTAAGAATTCTTGTATTTACAGGTTCTTCACCAGTTTCTGCCCATGAACGATAAAACGCAGATCGACTTGTCCCTAAAAGTGATGCAATAGAATCCACTGAAAATTCAGGATTTCCCATGTGTTCTAAAATTAGTTTATCAACACGCTGTTTAAGTGTAGGGTGCTTTAGTTTCTCAATATTATTTTTTTGAATAACTGATTTTCGCATTAAAAGAGCAAGAAGGTGTGCTTTTAACATTTCAATACGAATCGGTTTCATTAGATACGCATCAGCGCCAGAAGAAATACCTCGAACTAAATCCTCAGGATTGGAAAGGGACGTTAAAAATAGGAAAGGAACATTGTGTTGCTCGTCCATACTACGAACTGCTTCAGCAAAGGCGAAACCATTCATTTCAGGCATCATCACATCACTAATAATAAGATCATAATCTTGATTAAGAGTAACTTTATCTAAGCCATCTCTACCATTTACAGCGAAATCGATTTCATAAAATGTATTCAATTCATTATTCAAAATTTCTCGAAAATTTGGATTGTCTTCAACAATAAGAATTTTTGCTCTTGTTGGTATTCGAATATCATTCCAATTTGTAATTGCATCTGAAACAGAATTGAACTCAAGTGAAGATGAATAATTACTAGAAATAGGAAAAGTCTTTTGTTGCCTAAGTGGTAATTGAACCATGTAACTAATACCAGTTCCTTCAGAAACAATGGTTGAAAAATTTCCACCAAGAATATGAGCCCAAGATGCAAGTAATTCATCGGGAGCGGGTGCCCCTAGTTTAGATTTTTCCATAAGATTTGCTGGAATAGAACGCAAAATTTGGTCTCGCAATGAAACCGGAACAGGTGAACCATTATGTTCAATCAAAATGAGGAAGACCGCTTTTTCTCGACGAAGTGCAACCTCAATTGATTGAGTGTCATGTGCAAACGTCCGGATTGTGGCTAAAAGGCAACGAAGAAGCTTATCAAGAGTTATTGTATCTACTAAAACTTGACCAACAGGTTGTGTAGGGTAAAAATGAAGAACTTTCCCATCGGCTTGAAAACTATTTTTAAACTCGAAAATGAGTTCTTCTAGCCATAAGTCGATATCAATCGTATCTAAATTTGATTCCACAAAAATCGTCTCCTCACTATTTTAAGGTAGATTAGCACTACACTCATTAGATATGATAATCGGTATTTGAGTCTATTTCAAGCCAGTTTCGTTAATTGGGACAGTATTACCATAAATAGGGACGATTTTACAGTTTTCAATAAAATGTAGCAGTTTTGTTGTTTCCTATTGGATTTTAAAATGATCAATAAATTTGAAAAACTTAATTTTTGAGGTGAAAAAGGCAGTTTTTGTGGTTGGAGAATCAATAATAGAAGTATTTAATAAAATTAAATAGATTATAAAAGGTTAATAAAATTGAGACGAAAGTACCAGAAATAGGGATGATTTTCTAGTTGTTCTTTCTTTAGGTTGTATCTGGATTTATATGAGAAAACTGTTAAGGAGTTCAAACAAAAGTATGGAATTAATGATACCGCTTAAAACCGAATGGTCACAAAAAGGGAAAAATATATTCACAAGAAAACAAGTTGAGCGTGTATGTGCATTTCTTGCAATGAGTATCATTTTATGGATACAATCAGTTCCTGTATATGCACAATTAGGTGAAACGTGGACAGAACAAACGATAGAATCTTCTGCATGGAAATCGGTTGCTTATGGTAATGGTCGATTTGTAGCTGTCTCCAATGATTATTTAGTAAATGTTCCTGAAAGTAGTGGTGGAATTGCAACTAGTGAAGATGGGGTAAACTGGACGTTCGTAAAACTAAGTGTAGCTTATCTGAACACCGTTAATTTTGTAAATGGAAAATTCGTAATCATTCCAAGTAAAACATTAAGTTCAAACGATATTAAAATACTATACAGTGAAGACGGACTAAATTGGACACCAAAATACATGAGGATGAATGGAGCAATTAGGCACAACTATACCGATGTGAAAATATCTTCTATTGCCTATGGTTTTTTTGAAAATGAGACTGAAGGTGTTTATTTAGCGGTAACCGATACTACAGGATCTTTAGGTGTTTCAAGTGCAATTTTACGTTCAAATGATTTAGAATTTTGGTCGGTTTTAGCGCCTATGCCTAATCGTATGAAATCCATAGTTTATGCTGATAACAGGTTTGTGGCAGTTGGTCCTGGATTAGCATTTGTAGTTAAAAAAAATTCAGTTAGCGGTATTCTGTCTGGGATTTCAGTACCATCAAACGAATGGAATTCGGTGGTTTTTGGAAATGGGAAGTTTGTGGCTGTTAGTAGTACTGGAGTAGGAAACAGAGTAATGAGCAGTTCCGATGGACTCAAATGGACAGAACAATCTTCAGCTGAAGATAATAAATGGAACCAAGTAGTCTACTATGATGGATTATTTGTTGCAATTGCTGAATCGGGAACATCTAGAGTGATGAAGTCCACCGATGGGATTTCATGGACTCCTCAAGTATCGAGTGCTCAAAAAGAATGGAAATCTGTTGCAGGTGGAAATGGATTACTATTAAAGGTAGGAAAAGGTGATAAATTTATGACTTCAGGAGCTTATACTGCTCCTAGTTTACCGATTTTCACTGGAGAAACAACACAAACGGTTGTGGGAACAAGTGTAAAACTGAATGATTCTGCAAGTAACTTAAGTGGATACAAAACTTCTGAATTTGGCTGGTATGTAGGTATTGGAGCGTCACCAACAAGTAAGTTGGGTAATGAAAATGAGGTTTTGGATCCAAGTTCTGGGGCGATTACAGCTTATATATCGGGTCTTCAAGCTAATACAACGTATCATGCTCGTCCCTATGCAACAACAATTTTGGGCACCGGTTATGGTGAGGAAATAACATTTACAACTGGTGCTTCATTGCCAGGTCAGGCTACATTTGAAGAAGTTCCTGAAACAGGGGCATTCATGATAAGCGCACTCACTTTTGATGATGGTCTTTGGATTGGAATGAATAAAGCCAAATCGGGGAATTCCGTATTAACAAGTCCAGACGCTATTAATTGGACATTCAGAAAACCAGCCCTTAATACGGAATGGAGATCCATTGCTTCAAATGGCTCTATGCTTGTTGCAACTTCTCCCAAGTCGTTTTTAGATAGTAATGGTGATTCCTTGATAATGACATCTTCGGATGGTGGCGTTTCATGGGTTCGCAGACAAACTCATGAAAGAACAGGAAATGAATATTTTACAGGAATAGCATACGGAAATGGTCGTTTTGTAACGGTTTCAGAAAATCGTTCAGGATTGTATCATCCTTCTCATATAAGCAACGATGGTATAAATTGGACAGCTGGTGGTTCTAATTTAGCGAATTGTTTAACTTTTGGAAATGGACTATTTATTTCAGCAGGGAGAAATAGGATTCGGTATTCAACAGATGGTGAATTATGGACAGATGCAACATCAATAAGTAATGCACTCGATTTAAAAAGGGATTTCATATCTATTATTTATGGAAATGGTGCTTTTGTTGCAGTAAATAAGTATAAAGTTGATAACGATACCATAAGTACTTTTCATCGAGTTGCACGTTCTACAGATGGAATACATTGGAACACATACTCTATACCAATTGCTGTTCAGCTTTTAGCAGTAACCTACACAGAGGGTATTTTTGTAGCAACATATTTCGATCCTAATTCACAAGACTCAGGAACATTAGTGAGTATAGATGGGATAGGTTGGTCAGTCGGACAAGTATTTGAAAAAACTGATAAGATTTCCAATTTGAGTTATTCGAATGGAATTCTACTAGGCTCAACCGAGTTTAATTCGAGAGCTCGAATTTTGAAATCAGGTGTTTATGTAGAGAGTACCGATAAGCCAGCAAAAGTAATTACATCAAATGTGAATTATATTTCTTCGAACAGTGCTTTTTTGGAAGCCGAGGTTCTAAAATACGGTGGAAATTCAAGCAATGAGCGAGGTTTTGTTTATGGAACAACTCAAAACCCAACACTAACCAATACTAGAATAATCGTAGATGCTGGAAATGGCACTTTTTCAACCCCGATTTCAAGCTTAAATGCAAGCACAACTTATTATGTTCGCGCTTACGCTATTACAAACAATGGCACTGTTTATGGGAATCAAGTTTCATTTATAACACCAACACTATCGGTCCCAAATGTTGTTACCAACGATGCGACTCTAATAACTAAAACTTCAGCGGTTTTAGGCGGATCTGCTACGAATAATGGAATGGGTAACGAAAGAGGTATTGTTTGGTCAGTAACAAGTAACCCAACAGTAGCAGACAATAAAGTGCAAATGGGAACTGGTGATGGCCCATTTTCACAAACAGTTACAGGTTTTGAGGCAGGGAAAACCTATTATGTGCGAGCTTATGCACAAAATACACAAGGTATTTCATACGGCAGTCAAATTACAGTAACAATGCAGCAGGAAGAATTATTGGGTTATAACTGGAATCAAGCAACGGTTGATATTGAACGTGCTTGGAATAATGTTGTCTATGGAAATGGTAGATTTTTAGCCCTAGAGCAAGGTCTAATTCCTTATGTTTATGGAAATGATGATCTTAATTACAGATTAGCAACTAGCGAAGATGGCCAGAATTGGACAGTTATTCGAACATTAACCACAGACTCCTACTTATCGAATCTGTTTTTTGTAAATGATCGCTTTATTTTGGTAACAAATACAACAACAGCTTATTATAGTTTTGATGGATCAGATTGGGTTGAATTTCAAATGCCTTTGGCAGGCAATTGGACAGATATTATTTATGATGAAGACCAATATGTCGCCATTCGATACAAGCAACTTCAAGATTTAGAAGGAGCATTGGCAACAAGTTCCGATGGTATTAACTGGACACAAATTTCAGCTCCACCTAATGAAACAAGATGGCAGACATTAAGAAAGATTGGGAATTTGTATATCATGCTTGGTACGAATTATATCGCAACGAGCCTAGATTTAGAAAGCTGGAATATAAAATCAAATACATACGCTAATGCAGAGCATTATTTTAATGTGGCTACCATGCAAGATGCCATCGTTGTTATTTCAGCCCGAGGTTATAGTGTAAGTTTTGATAATACTGAAACATGGACTCGTTATCCAGTTGGTGGATTTAGTGATATTATTGCAGTAAACGGCCAGTTTATGATGTCAAAAATCGATGGAACGATGTGGATTTCACCTGATGGACGTAATTGGAATCAATATCCTATGTTAAATCAAGCATTTGGAAATATGGCCTATGCAAATGGCGCTATCATTATGACTCGATCACTTGAATTTGAATCACACTCTGGTGAAATCTATTTCTCTGGTAGTTTTATTCCAGGGTCGCCAGAAGTTTCCACACAATCAATAACCTCTATTTTAACACAAGGCGCAACTGTAAATAGTTCAATTTCTAGTTCTGGAGAAATTGTAGAAAGAGGTGTTGTGTATGGTCAAGTTTCTCTTCCGACTGTAAATGATACAAAAATAGTTTCTGGAAGTGGTACAGGTTCATTTCAAACCACAATTACTGGACTTAATACTGAAACAAATTATTTTGTTAGAGCTTATGCACTTGCCGAAAATAGAGTTTGGTACGGGGAACAACTTTCTTTCCGTACTTCGATTGGAGTTGCTCGAACCGATACCTTGTATGCACTTACAACATCAAGTATAAAATTAAAAGGTGTTATTAATGGTGTGAATAGTAGTGAACGGGGTTTTGTAATGGGAAGTGAACCCAATCCTACGCTTGCCAATACTAAGATTGTAAGTGGAAGTGGCAGTGGAAGTTACGAAAGTGATGTAACTGGTCTTACTGCAACCAATACCTATCATGTTCGTGCCTATGCCATTGAAAGCGGAGGGACGGTTCACTATGGCCGTTCAATGCTCCTTAAACTTCCTCGTCAAAGTCGTCCTGTTATTCTACCTGAAAATACGGTTGCACAAAATGTATTTGTAGGCTTTGTGAATTCAAAATCGGTCATGTTACGTGGAATTGGTTCTGCACCAATAGATAATTCCAGTATTACTCATATTGGGGTTCTACTTTCCACAGGTGAAAATCCTGAATACAATTTGCAGAGTATTGCAAAAGAAGTTCCTGGCAGATCACTTCCATATTTACCTGTAACGGGCTTGTATCCTCAAACTGCATATAAAGCGAGATTGTATTTAAAAGATGCAGATTGGGGCATTATTCTGGCAGATACTATACTAAGTTTTACAACGCCTGAAGAAACGGCTGGTGAAGATTGGCAAGTAATACCTCATACTGAAAAAAAATCTTTTTCTAGTATAACTGTTGGTCTTGGTTTGTTTGTAGCTGCTGGGCCAGATGTGATTTCAAAAAGTACAGATGGTGGTGAAACATGGACAGATATCACTATGCCATCAACTGAAACTTGGCGCAAAGTAGTGTATATGAATAGGAAATTTTTTGCCTTTGCAGAAAATGGATATTACATAAGCTCGGATGCAATTAATTGGTCAGCCAAAAAATCCATTCCTGTACCTGTAAACGATGCGGCTTATGGAAAACTCAGTTACCAAGCAGGACTTGAAAAGCAGATTTATATTGCGGTTTCATCAACGGCGAGTTATCGATCAGCAGACGGGGAATCGTGGAATGAAATCCTTGAAGGAACTAATCCAATTATCGGTAATGCCGTTGCTATCGAAAAAGATGTGGCTGTTATTGTACGAGATGCACTTGCTGGTGGAAATACCCCTTCAATGTATCACTCAAAAGATGCCATTACTTGGACAGCCAATACAGCTGGAACTGGAATGGAATGGCGTGATGTGGTTTACTTTCAAAATGGATTTACGGCTGTTGGATATAATCCAGTTGCTTTAAAAGACGTTCGGATGGTAATCTCCAGTATTTCAAATGGAGTTGCAACTGGTGCCGGTGTGTTTACTGCACTCATTGAAAATCAATTACGTGCAAATGCGGTTATGGATAATATACTCTTAACTGTGGCCGATAATGGATATATAATATCTTTGCGTAAGGGTATGTACGAAACAACCGAAAATCTGGTTTTAACGGCACATTCTTTTTCAGATGTGGCCTTCGACTTTGGTCGTGCGGTTGCAGTTTCACCTACAGATAGTTTAAACACTTATATTAGTGGAACCTTTACACCACTTCAAGCGCCACAAGTAAGCACTCTTCAACCCGAACTCGGTTCAAATGGATTAATTCTTTTTGGAGCCTTACTTGAGGAAACAGGTGGTTCAAAAGACGATTTTAGCTACGGATTTGTTTATGGAAAAGATGGTGCTCCTGATTTAACCGTTGCTCCTGAATTTAGATTTAATGCACCTAAATGGGAATACTCTGAAACAGTTCCAGGTATTGCTGAAAAGCGATTTGTAGAAAACATTTATTACCAAGTGAGACCGTTCGATCGTTATTTTGTACGAGCTTTTGCCACAAATCAAATTGACACGGTGTATGGTAATCAAGTTGAATATTTTGTAGAAGGTGATTTAACAGCTTGGTCAATTGTGAGCACACCTGGCAATAACGAATTTAAAAGAATCGCCGAAGGAAATGGAAATATTGTGGCAATTTCGCAATCGAATACCTCTATTTTGAAAAGTAATGATGGTGTCGATTTTGAACTTTTGGATCTTCCCATAGCTGAAGGAATGACTTTTAACGATGTTTCTTACATTGATGGTTGGTTTTATATTTGTTCGTACATACCAAATGGTAATGGAAATACAGTTTTAAAAAGTCAAGATGCAACAAACTGGTCAGAAGATGTTTTACCGTTTGGCACAAATCCATTATCGTATAAAAAGTTAGATAATAGATATTTCATTTCTGATTACACCAATTTAGAAGCACTTAGAAGTTATACCAGTACAGATGGAATTAACTGGGATGAGATGACTTTTTCATCATTTCTATTTGGGTATATGACTAGAGTTATTTACGTTGATAATACGTATTGGGCGATGTTTTACCTTCAAGATGGAGCTTTAGCCAAGAGTTCAAATGGAATAGATTGGACAGTAGTATCTACGGAATCTTTATCAAATGTGATTACAGACCTAGCATATAGCAATGGGAAATTTGTGCTTTCCTGTGAGAATGGTAATGTCGGAACTAGCGATGATGGCGAAATTTGGTCAGATTTGCAGCTCCCAATAACTGATCAACCTAGAATGCACGGAATAGCCCAAGCAAACGGATATTTTGTTGCTGTTGGAGCTTATGGAAAAGTCGCAGAAAGCCCAGATGGTTTAAACTGGACTGCCGCAAATATCGGAATCCAAGATGATATTACGAGTATTATAACCACACCAACTGGTTTTTATGCAACTGTTTCAGGTGGTACTAATGGTGGAATTCTGAAACGAACTCTAGGAGAACCTGGAATCCCAGCTTTTACCAAACACTCACGTGAGATTGCAGGAACTGCCGGCTGGAGAATGCTTAGTGCACCAAAACCTGATTTCTCAGTTGGCGTTTGGGCAGGTTTAACCGCGGTTCAAGGCGTACCCAATGGGATGAATCCTACTGCAACTCCTAATTTCTATACCTACGGTTCGTCAGGATCTTGGCTTTCACCAACTTCTTTAGATGAATCCGTTGCTTCTGGGTATGGTTTTATCCTGAAATTTTTCAACAATGAAAATGCAGGAAGTAAAAAACTGCCAATAGTATTGAAAGCTGATGGATCTGAACCAACTGAAGATGTTACTGTAAATCTAAATAAAACAGTTCTTTCTGGATCAGAAAATGAATCAGCTTATTTTACATTATTAGGGAATCCTTTTGGTACTCGTTTACCATTAAACGATTTGGCACTTAACAATGGTGGTCAATTAAGTGAACATGTTTGGGTTTGGGATAATGAATTAAGTGATTATGCATTAATTCCACGTTCAACATCGGTGTTGGAGCCTTGGCAAGGTTTTTGGGCGTATGTTCTACCAAGTTCTGAAGCAACAAGTGTTACCTACCCATTTTCAAAACGAACTATGTCCACTGCGACAACGGCATTGTTTAAACAAGTCGCAGTTGACTCAACAATTGGAACCTTTAATCTATTAAAAGGTGGAAAACCGACATCGTATCCTTTTACTGTTCGTTTACAAAAAGATGCTTTATTAACTCTCGATAAATACGATGCACAAAAGCTTGTGCCTCTTGCCGATAGTTTTGCAGTTATTAGTGGACGTCAATTAGCTAGTAATGCTCTGAGAGCGATTGAGGCTTTACCTCTCGAATTAACTAAGATTGTTGAATTAGCCATTATTCCTCAAATTGTAAATCAAGGTGGTTCGTACGATCTTAATTGGAGTGGCTTTGATAAATTTCCTGAAAATGTATTGGTAGAAATTCAAGATCTTGAAACGGGCGAAACCTATGACGCTCGAGTTCCTGGTAGTATTAATTTCGAACAAATCTATTCAAAGAAAAGTCAAGCAAAGCAAACCTCAACTAAAAAGAGTAATGAGTTAATTATGCAAGTGCCAGATGGTAGATTCCGATTAAGAATAACACCTAATACAGTTCTAGCTACTGAAGAGGCGCTATTACCAAAAGAGATTTCTTTAACCCAAAATTATCCAAATCCATTTAATCCAACGACCACTATACGGTATGCATTGCCAACCATGACAAATGTTAACCTTGTTGTGTATGATATACTCGGTCGCCAGGTTTCTACACTAGTAGATGGCTTAAAACCTGCCGGTGTGCATCAAATTTCTTTTGATGCTAGAAGACTTGCATCAGGTATGTATTTATATCGTTTGGAAGCAGGCGATAAAGTCTTTATCAAAAAAATGATTCTGATTAAATAGAATTTAATTGAAGTAAAACTCAAGCTTAAAGTTCAAAAAACTGGATGCTTGAGTTTTCGAAAGATTGGGTAAAAACAAAGTACTCAGTCAACAAAATTACCAATTCGTTAGAAATTATTAGCCTTTAAAATCATGAAAAAAAACTTATTTATCTTCTCCTTTTTTATAGCAGTATCCTTAGGCAATCTAGATTTAATTGCTCAGCCACCACCACCAGCTTTGCCAAGTGATGTTACACAAGCTCCAATAGATGGCGGACTTTCAATTCTTGCTTTATCAGGTGGTTTGTATATGTTGAAAAAACTAAAAGCTAAGAAATAGTAAAAGCCACTTTAAATCATGCTGTCCCGAAAGCTTGCGGGAAGCATCTTTGCCTAGTGAAGAATGAAATTAGTACGAAGCACAGGTCAAAAAACTACCTCTTTTGCCAAGGAATTAGAGTACGAAGGAGAAAGAACTTTAAAGGGGCTGGGGATTTCATATTTAGCCTGACGAAGATCCTGAATCAAGTACTAGATGTGCGTTTTAATTTCACGTCCCTTCGGTTTTCATAGGCTTTTTAGCTATAGAATCATTTTTAATAAAGAAGTAGAAACTAAGAGCTTAGTTTTACTTAAAACTATTCAAAAAAGTCAATTTTGTCGGTTTAAACCCTTGTAAATCACGTGTATTCTCCGATTATTTTCCCAAAATTACACTATGCTCATGCTTGTTTTATTCACCATGAAGCAGGAATCCAATGTTAAGTATAAGCTGACATTTGGTATTTAAATCAAGTAGCTTGCCTATTCAAATTATTTTATACTGCGATATTCCAATCGAATATAACACCTAGTTTTTAGTATCTTGTTCAAAATTATATTTCAAAAAAATTAGCTCAATGGTTCCTGATTCTTCGTTTTTAGTTGAACTTATTCAAACAAAAATGCCTTATGGTAAATATGAAGGCAGATATATCCATCAAATTCCAGTTCATTATTTAGAATGGATGCAAAAACAGGGTTGGCCAAATGGGAAATTAGGTCAGTTTTTGGCTACCATGTATGAAATCAAAATTAATGGCATTGAACAGATTTTAGAACCTATAAAAAATATGGTGAGACAACAAGCGTGTAAGAGACAAGTAGATTGGTAAGATTCTTAAAGGATAGAGGTGAAAGGTGAAAGGTTTCAGGTGAACGGTTTTTGGGAGTCGGGTGTCTGAGGAAACTTTGGATGGAATGCAGCTATTTGGATCTTGACTTAGAATTGGGGGTAATATTTTTTTTTAGACTGCTATTTGAGTTAAACCTACAATCTTAGCATTCAGCTTGAATCTATTATCAGACTGTTTAATTGTTTTGATTAATAATCTGAGTTCAGGATAAGAATTGTGGCATTTTTTTAGTATAAACTAGAAAAAACATCATTTGGCTTCGTAGTGCAATCTTGAATCTAATCCCAAATCGGGCTGAGATTCTGTGTCAAGCCCGGAATGACGAAATTTATTTTTACCTGCATTATTATTTATTTCTTATCCAGAACTCAGATTATTAGATATCATTAGTAAATTCGCAAAGTCGATTGTGTCGGTTTTTACCTATTCAAATCGTATAAAATCGCCGATTATTCAGCCGAGAAAACTACTTTTCAGAGTAATCTCAAGATATAATTAACAAATGTCAATTGTCAATTGTCAATTGTCAATTGTCTACTAAAATTTCTATTCACTTTTATTTCCATAAATAGTCCAACAACGTAAACCTCCGCGCGTTTGAGCAATGAGTTCAGGAAAACCATCAAAGTCTATATCTGCTAGAATTGGATAGTCAATAGCATAAGTTGGAAGATCAAAATATCTGTTTCCATTGTACAACTCCCAAGCGTAAAGCCTACCAAAGCCAGCTGTAGCTAAAACTTCAGGTTTTTTATCTTTTTGAATATCAGCTAAAAGTATTCCTGCATTATTTGATGAAGGTTGCCCCATACTTATTGTAAATCGAAGTTCACCTTTAGTATTCAATACATATATACCGCCATCACTACTCTGAGTCAGAATCATATCCTCAGTGTATCTGTTTAAAGAATCCGTTTTTATGGTAAGATTTTTTGCATAAATTGGACTAGCGTTTATTGAACTATTTGAAAGATACCGTGCAGAAAGTCTTAGATTCGTTGAAATAGAATCATAAGGAGTATTTCTAAACACATTTAAACTATCAATGAACATTCTTTCAGGCCCAAGTTGATATAGAAAACCATCAGCACCGCCCATTAAGAGGTCATTATTTACAAGTGTTGGTTTTGATGTAAAGGTTGCTGAAATGAAAATCGGGAATCCAGTTTGGAGTTTTCCGAGTGCATCAAATGCAAATAGTCCATTATCAGCTTGTGCAAAAAGGAGCCACTTCCCGTTCAATTGTTCAAAAACTGGTTGTAAAGTAATTTCAGAAGTGACAGTTACAGGCCAACCTTTTAGAGCAACACCTCTTCCATCAAGTGCATGAATTTGTCGGTCTGCGGTGGTTACAATCATTTCTGAATTTCCATCTCTGTTTATATCTGCTATTAGAAGTGGAGAGGAGATTTTTTCAGAAAGAGCGATTGGGAATTTTGGAAGTGTTGAACCTGAGCTATTCCAGCCATAAATTTTATTTCCAGCAGCTGCAAAAATGGCTAATTGTCCATTGCCGTACCAATCAAACACAACAGGACTTCCAATTGGTGTATCGTCGGATGTACTTGCATTGAAATAAGATGTTCCATCACTCGCAATACCAATAACACTACCATTTTCAGTTGAAACAAAGATTTCTGGACGTTTATTTCCACCAATATCTGCAATTATTGGCGTTCCTGTAATATCTGCTCCGTCTAGTGGTGCAATCCATTTTTCTTCAAAAGGTTGAGTCGATCTATTTTTTGTAAATCCATTTATGGTTACTGCTAAGGAATTTGACGAAACATCAAGAACCGTTTTACCAGCCAAGATTTCAAATTTTGAGGTAAACGCTTTTAAGTCTATACCATTTGCTAAATAGTGATTTACAAATTCTTCAAATGGTTGTGATTCTAAATAGAAAAAGCTACTTACAGGTTCGTTAAGCGTGTTTTTACTTTCGATATAGGTTTTGTTATAAGAAATAACTCTTCTGCGACTTCTGTCTGAGCGCACTCTTTTGGTGAGTCCAAGTCTTGGCGACATAACCAAACTTTCAGATGTGATACTTATATAAAAGGTATCATAAGAAGAAAGTCCACTTGAAATTGTTTTAGCAACAGATGCAGATCGGAAATAATAAGTACGGTCTGTTTGGTAAACTAAACCCATTGTTTCTAGGTTTTTTAACCAATCAAAAATTGCTCTAGTATCTTTTATTTTTCGGATAACTAAATTTTCACCTACTCCAGCCAACCCAGAAGGGGCAAATCCTGCAACAGCTATTTCATCATCTAAGGCATCGCTTAATTCTTGTAATAAACTACTTGAGTTTTTTAAAGTCGAGTCAAGTTTCGAAATTGGAGTATTTGTTTTAATTGGTCTCGGTTTTGAAAAATGAATTGAAAAATAAGCCGCATCAATAGGAACATATTGATCTAGTGTAATTTCTGAATTTGTAAATGAGATGGATGAGGTGAAATTGGTTTTTACCTCAGTTAAAGGAATTAAACCATTCATAGTAAATTCAATATTTTCAGATTCATTAAAAGCGAATGAAAAAGAAGCTGTTTCTAAACCTTCAAAAGCCCCTAAACTATATGGTTTGAATTTAACTGCAGTATAATGAGAAATAAATTGATCCATTTTTGCTGCATTCACTAATAATGCATTCTCATTTTTCAGCATTGAATTCTGAATCTTCATTTTTGGTTTACCAAGATTTAGACAGGCAATAATGTCTTCAATGGCCATGCTGCTTTCAGATATGTATAGAATATCGCCTTGTTCTAATACGAAAAGTGTAATTGAATCAATAAAAAGTTTATAAATGCTTATTCCGTTAAATGTGTAATGATCTTTGAATAGAGGTCGAGAAAAGAACATTCGAAGTTTATCAGTAATCCCCGAAATATTTTCGGCAATCCAAACGGTTTGAACTTGGTCGGACTCATTCGGGAAAAAAGTAATTGCTTTTGTTGAAATTGATTGGGAAGCCGCTAACTCTAATTTTTTTGTTATTGGTAGAGCAGAGGTCGTAATATCATCAAAAAAAGTCCCTGTTTTGGAATCTATAATTGAATTTACGGTAGAACCATTTGCGGGAACATATACTGCAAGAAACGAATTTGGTAATGACTCATACCAAGGAAGATTAGGTAAACTACTACATGAGGAAAAAATTAAACCTAAAATCAAAAAATTAAAAAATCGAGTAAAGAATGCTTTCATAAAGGATAATGACCAAAAAATAAAATCTGCTTCTATCTAGGTTGAAACTGATGTCTAAAATACCCAAAAATGATGTAAAAAGAATTTAGAACCGATTTAAATCGAATTTTATAAGATTGATTATGGAAAGATCCGATATTGATTGAAAAAGAATACAATAAAACTGATTGAAAGCAGTATTTTTAGCAGCATCAGATTTTTATTATCAGAACTTTAACCTGTCATTAATGTCATTTCTAAACTCCGCTTATCTCTGGTTTATTCCAATTTTATTTATCCCCCTAATAATTCATTTGTTGAATTTTAGAAGACCAGAGCAATTAGCTTTTTCATCGGTGTTCTTTTTGCAGGAATTACAAAGAACTGTAGTGAGAAAATTAAAATTGAAAGAGCTTTGGTTACTCTTTTTAAGAACCTTTGTGTTAGCTTGTGTTTTAATTGTATTTGCACAACCTGTATTAGATAAAAATGAAGATGGAATTATTACAAATAATCAGAATACGATTGTTATGATGATTGAAACAGGCATCGGGGTAGATAGAGTTGATGAAAACGGACCAGTTTTAGAGCAATTAAAACGATTAGCCATTGAACGTATCCGAATGCTACCTGATGAAGCAGAAATCTATATTTCAGGGACCACTGGAAATCCTATTATTCCAAAAGCCAATTCAAAAAAAGAAGCCATTCGAAAAGTTGAAAAACTTAACATGGAATTGAAAGCTTCAAATGCAGGTGAATTACTAAAATTGTTTAGTGATATTGGTTTAAATCAAATTTTATGGTTTTCTGATAAACATCCACAAAAGTGGGATTTTGCTTTAAATCGAAATAAAAAAGAACAAAAAGATGTTTTTCCTGAACAAATTGATCTCATTTTGGCAGGAGATGTAAGTAATGCAAATGTGTTTATTCAACAAGTACAACTAGAAAATCAAGTTATAGCCTTAGGAAAGTCCTTAACTTTACGTGTCGATGTTTCGGCAACAGGAATGGACAGAATGGTTAATTTAAGTGTTCGTTGTATCGCAAATAATGAAATAAAAGGGGAGTATCAGTTTGATATAAATACTGGTGAAGTTAAACGTTTCAATTTTGAATTGTTGATTGATAATCCAGGTTTTACAGAAGGTTATATTGAAATTCAAGGAGATCCGTATTTATCGGATAATTTGAGACCATTTGTTATCGAAATTCCTGAAAAAAGACATATCGCGGTTGTCTCCGAACAAATTGAAACCGACGAAGATTTGGTTTACATGAGAGCTTTATTTGAAGCAGCCAATAATTCTAAAACAGATGTAGATTTTACCTTTCTAAATTTGAACACATTGTCTTTGGAGTCTGAAAATGATTATGCAGGAATTATATTTCTAGGCTTAAAAGAAATTCCTGATTTCTTAGTTAATAAAGCCAAAGAATGGGTTGCCGCCGATAAAGGTTTATTAGTTTTGCCTTCAGTTTATGCCTCATTAACTTCTTACAATGAATTGTTCTCAAAATTAGGACTATCAATGAGATATAGAGGATTTGCTGGTTCGTTTTCATCAGCTACAGCTGTAACTCAAATTCAAATTTCTGATAAAGAGCACCCGGTTTTAGACCAACTTTTTGAAGTGACGAAAAAGAAAGATATTAAATATGACAAGCCAACCATTTATTCCTATTTAACGATTATCAAAACAGCTTCTACTTTTTCCAATGCCATTTTAAAAACCTCCGAAGATTTGCCTCTCATTGTTGAAGAACGCTTGCAACAAACAAAAATAATTGTTTCTGCAATTGGCCCTGGTTCAGCTTGGTCGAACTTCTCAACCAATGCATTTTTTGCGCCGTTTTGGTATAAAACATCACTTTATATCACAACAAGTACAAATGGTGGTTTAAATCAACATAGTTTAGGTTTTCCGGTTATTGATAAAGTTTCAGCTCAATCTCAAGATGTTTTTTATTCGGTCGGAGACTCGTTTTCTGAAAAACCGGTATTGAGAAAAAGAGGAATGAGTTATCAAACTGAAATAAATTCTTACTCTATCGGTCCTTCGATTCTTGAACTAAGAAGCCCATCTAAACTTATCGCTTCCAAAGGATTATATTTATCTCCTGAATATTCTGAGTTTAAAAATCTCGGTGAGGAAGAAATTCAAGAATTATTTCTCCAATATGTTAAAACTATTCACGTTTATGACGTTAATACATCTACAAAGGATCAAATATTACAGTCCGTTTCAAGTGCAGGAATCAATTTTTGGCCTATACTTGCAGGTTTGGGAATTTTATTGTTAATTCTAGAATCTATGGTCAGTATTTGGTATAAGACGGAATGATTTTTTAAAAACACAGACAAAAAAAGTACTTTTTCACTATGACTGAATTCTTTTTGGTAAGCACATTGGTCTTCTTTATTGTAGTATCGACACTACTAAGTGTGGTTACTTTGGGGAATGCTTTGCGTTTGAGAAGAATCAAATTAAGTTGGAAATCTGGGCACTTGATGGGTTATCCAGTTTTTAGTGCAGTGTTTTTACTTTTTTTAATGCTCTTTTCAGGAGTTTCAATAGTTTATTATGGAAGTCCAGATTATGCCATTTTTATGAGTTATCTATGGATAGGATTAAATTGGTTCATTTCATCTTATTTAATGTCGAAAAGATTTATTACTGAGCATGGAATAGTGAAAAACGTGAATGATCCATCACAGACCATTGGTTGGGGACAAATAACTGATTATTTTGAGCAAAGAAATGAAAAGTATGTTCGATTTATCTTTGTTTATCAAGTTATTATTCAGCATAAAAAAGAATTACATCGTATTGAACTTGATGTGCCCAATTCATTTATTTCAGCATTTAAAGAACTTATTTCGCTTAAATTAGCACGAAGATTCGACTGGACTTATCATCAATATTCTGATTACAAATCTATTTTATAAGCAATGTTTCATGGCCGATCATGATTGAAATTAATAACACAAAACCTAAAGAAATCAACGATTGAACGATTTTAGTTTAACTATTAAGGAAAAAGAAAAAGTAATTCTTGTTGGGGTATTTGGTCCCGATTTAAGCAGAGAGCAAGCGCAAGAACATTTAGACGAATTAGAGCGATTAACGGACACAGCAGGAGGAATAGCTGTTAAAAAAATTCTTCAAAACAGAACAAATCCTGACAGAGAATTCTATGTTGGGAAAGGAAAAATTGAAGAAATCAGTTTGTTAATTACTCTTTTAGGAGCAGATTCAATCATTTTTGATGATGATTTAACTCCATCACAAGCAAGAAATATTCAACGAATTACCAATGCTAAAATCATTGATAGAAGTGGTTTAATTCTAGATATTTTTGCTTCAAGAGCTAAAACATCATCTGCCAAAACTCAGGTTGAATTAGCTCAGCTAAATTACATTTTACCAAGATTAACTCGAGCTTGGACTCACTTATCTCGCCAAAAAGGTGGAATTGGTACAAAAGGTCCGGGTGAAACTCAGATTGAAACAGATCGACGTCTTATTGGGCAACGTATAGCTGTTTTAAAAGAAAAGCTTAAAAAACTTGATTTACAACGCCTTGTTCAGCGAAAAGGTCGTGCCGATATTGTTAGAGTTGCTATTGTCGGATACACAAATGCAGGAAAATCCAGTTTGTTAAATCAATTAACAGCGGATAATGTTTTAGCGGAAGATCGATTATTTGCGACACTAGACTCAACCGTTCGAAGACATTCAATTGGTAATAAAACGATTTTATTATCTGATACCGTTGGATTTATTCGAAAACTACCTCACGGATTAATTGAAAGTTTTAAATCAACTTTAGACGAAATTCGAGAATCTGATATTTTATTACATGTTGTTGATGTTTCTTCACCAACTTTGGAAGATTACATAAAAGTAGTTCGGAAAACGCTAGAAGAAATTAAAGCAGATGAAAAGCCAACAATTTTAGTTTTTAATAAAACAGATTTGTTAAAAGATCCTGTTCGTCTTGCTGAATTGAAAATAAATTACCCCAATGCAGTATTTATTTCAGCGCAACAACAAATTGGCTTTGATGTTCTAGAAAAGGCAATTTTAGTGCACATGGAAAATGAATACGAAACCGTAACACTCAGAATTCCACAAAAAGCGTATAAAATTGTAGCTTTTGTTCATCAGGCAGGAACCGTTTTGCATACTAAATATGTAGATGATTCAGTTTTAATAAAGGTAAATCTCAAAAAAAGTGATATACTAAGCGCAGAAAGAGAATTATCTGAACTTGAAACGGAAACAAGAACTGCTTTTGAACAGTATTAACTGAAATGATTATAAAAGACAGTATTTCTGAAAATTATCCAATCGTTAATCACAATGAAAGCCCTCTAAGAGCATTCGATTTGATGAAAGAATATCAAGTTTCTTGTCTTCCTGTTCTAATAACCGAAACAAATGAATATGTTGGGTTGATTTCAGAAATTGATACGCTAAATGATATTGGGGTAAGCACTGTAATTGAGCTTCTAAGTAAAGATAAATCTTATGCTGTTTTCACTGATGATTCCATTTTACAGGGTTTGCGTTTAATTGAAAGTGCTGATCTGCCCATTGTGCCTGTTATTAATTCAAAGCATAAATATGTGGGCTCATGCAAAAAAAATAATCTATTAATAGCTTTAGAGAAATCATTTCATATTCAAGAAATAGGAACTGTATTACTCATTCTTGCAGAAAGAAAAGCATTTGCAATGAGTCATTTAACTCGAATAATTGAAGAAGAAAGTGCAGTTGTAATGACTTGTACTTCAACTGAAGTTAAAGATGAGGAAAGTTTAGTTCGTATTTGTGTGAAATTGCAAAGTAACGAATCATCAAAAGTAATTTCTGCTCTTCGTAGACATGGTTATGTAATAGAATCCATCTCAGATTCTGATTTTGATGAAGAGTATTCTGATAAAGCAGACGCATTTCTACACTATTTAAGTATTTGATTCGCTTCATTTGGAACAGCATTGGGGAAAAGTTATATTTACACAGTTTTTTAACCCATTGTAAACCGCTCCGGCTTTGAAATCAAACTTTCTTAAAATTGTTCTTCTCGGTGTTTTTTTAGGATTAACACCTTTACAGACGTATTCTCAACAGCAACGATTCGGAAAACTTGATTCTTATTATTCCTCACTGATTTGGTATGAAATTGGATTTTTCGAATGGAGTAATAAAGAAACAGGTGGTTATTTAATATCGGATTTTTATGAGCCAGAAAAAAAGACTGCTGATTATGTGTTACTTAGAACAGAGCAGAACTTAGATACACTCTCTGCCGATATTTATGCCGACTCTTATATAGAGAAATGGCCTCGTGATCCAGCTTCTATTGCGGTTAAATTAGAATTAGCTCATCAACAACATAAAGACAGAAACTTCAAAAAAGCTATTCAATTATATGAAGAGGCTTTAAAATTAGACACCGATAAAAAAGTTGGTGATAAAGTCTATTATTGGTTATCAGAGTCAGCGAGAAGTGATTCAAATGCGTTTAATGCAAGAGCCTATTTATTAAAACTCGCTGATGAATTCCCGAAATCTCCTTTAGCGCCAAGCGCGCTTTATTCAAGAGGGGCGTTGTTTTTATCTGAAAAAAATTATGTTCAAGCTTCTACTGCGTTTGAGTTATTACGAAAAAGATTCCCAAGCGACAAAATGACGCGCAAAATAGGGACCGCTTTAGGAGAGGCGTATTATCAGCAAAAATTATTTGATAAATGTATTACATCTCTAAAAAGTGAATTACCTGTTTTACAAGGTGAAGAAGAAAGTAAAGCAGTATTTTTAATTGCAGAATCGTATAATTATTTAAACGATTTTGATCAAGCATCAGCGAATTATTTGCGCTACGCTAATTTGAATAAAAATAAACCTGAAGAACGTTTTGCTCAGTATGGTTTAGGTTGGGTTTATCATAAACAGCAAATTTATCATTGGTCAGCTGAGTCTTTTGCGAAAGCAGCAAAAGGTGACGATGAAACCGCTCGAAAAGCTCTTTATTACAAAGCTATTAATGAAAAATTAGCCGGCTTATTTCCTCAAAGTATGAAAACCTTCGAGGAGTTTGGGAAAAAATATACCGATGGAATTTGGATAGAAGAAGCGTATTATGAATGGGCAATTTCAAGTTTTGAGTTTGGAGATTATCCAAAAGCAATAGATATTTTACTTCAAGTTATTCGTAAAAGAGATTCGTTCAGACAACGTGGTAAATTGTTAAGTTTACTTGGGGAAGCCTATTTTGCCAATGGAGAATATACAAGAGCACTACAAGCTTTTGAAGAAGCAGAAAAATCGGTAGATATTAATCCTGATATTAAAATTCAGGCTACATTTCAAAAAGCATGGTTACTTTATCGCAATCAAGCTTATAAACAAGCGCAGCCAATTTTCGAGTCTATTTATAGAAAGAATCCAGATTTCAAACTAGCTGCAGAAGCCTTATTTTGGTCAGCGGATTGTTATTATAGTGAGGAAGATTACGGACCTGCAGGCGCTCAATTTCAGCAGTTTGTTACTAAATATCCGGATCATAAATTTACTGGCGCCGCTTTGTATAGTGTGGGTTGGTGTCATTTTAAAATGGGTGAGTTTGAAAAAACAATTGAGCCATTACAAAACTTTTTAGCCAATTATAAAGCGCCACCAATTGCTCTTTTCCCTTATGATATTGATGCTCATTTGCGACTTGGAGATGCACATTATGCCATTCGTGAATATGATTTAGCTATCGATCATTATTCACATGCAATTGGGGCTGAACCAGGTGGCGATTACGCATTATTTCAAATTGGGAACTGTTATTACCGTTCTGAGCGGACCTATGAAGCGGTAACTAATTTTAGAAAAATGCTTCGTATTTATCCTTATTCACGACTTCGTGAGCAAGCGCAATACAATATCGGTTATGTTTATTTCTTGATGGGAAATTACGATCAAGCGATTTTAGAACTTGGTGGAGTGCTAAAGAAATATCCTAAAACAATGTGGGCGGCAAGAGCACAATATAATATTGGTGATGCTTATTATAATGCAGGAAAGTACAATGATGCCGTTGAGGCATATAAAAAAGTGCTTGCAAATCATCCTAAAAGTGATTTTATATTAGAAGCCATAAACGGAATTCAATACGCACAGTTAGCATCTGGAGTGCAAGATTCATCGGAACAACTATTTGAATCATTTATTTATTCGAATCCAAGTTCTCGTGCTGCCGATAGATTGCGTTATAGACAAGCAGAAAGTTTGTTACAAGCCGGCGATTATCCATCCGCTATAAAATCCTTTACGGAGTACATTCGTATCTCTACAAGTAAAAAATCTATATCTGATGCTCGTTATAATTTAGCAGAAGCCTATCGTTTGAATAATGAAGAAGCAAAATCCATTCAAGAATTACAGAGTTTTATTAAAGATTATCCAGATATTGAAAAAACGCCCGTTGTTCTAAGTCTACTTGGAAGGGTATTTTTGAATAAAAAAGACTACGATACTTCTGAAAAGTATTTTTTAGAACTTGATAAACGATTTAATTCGTACAAAGCGGAAGCTCTAAATGGTTTAGGTTCTTTAGAAATTGGAAGACAAAACTATGAGAAAGCAAGAATGTATTTTGAAAGTGGTTCAAAGCTTTTTGCAAATAATGATGCCATGAAATTAGGTTTGGCTAAAGTCAATTTTGAAGAAGAAAGAGATGATATTGCAGTTCCTCAACTTACAGAAATTGCAAAATCAAATACTGGTGCTGAAGGTGCAGAAGCGCAGTTTTTATTAGGAAGAGTGTTTCAGGAAAAGAAACAATACACTGAGGCTTTAACAGCGTATTCAAAAGTTAAAATTCTTTATGAGGCTTATGAATACTGGGTTGCAAAAGCGCTGTTAGAATCGGCTGTCTGTTATCAGAAATTGGGAAATCCTGTTGAGGCGAAAAAGACCTTAAAAATTATTACAGACCGATATAGCAATACTGAAATTGCAAAAGACGCTGAAGCAATGTTGCTTAATATGTAAGTAAGAAATTAATTTTATTTAATTCTAATTTCCCCAAGAACAGACGACTGAATCTTCCCAAACTCATCTTGTTGAACTGATTCAATTCTTAAACCAACACTTCTTGCTAATTGTTGAGCATCAAAATCGGTATAAAGACTGTCTTCTTTGTATTCATCAATTGTACCGACAATTTGCCATTCTCTGGTTTTTGCATTTAATGATGAAAGTCTAAGTTTTTCCGGTGCAATTACTTTAGGTTTATTTAACAGAACCGCTAAGCGTAAGGTACTTCTATCCCAAAATTGAATCCATTCGCCTTTATTATCTTTAAGCTGAATTTTTGAGACCAAAAAGAAATCACTTTTTGCTAAAGATTTAATTCTATCTAAGTTAAACTCACTTTGCCTAAATGCTAAGCGAAGTTCATTTCGTTCTTTTGTTAATGCGTTGAATTGCTTTGCAGAAAGCTCAAGTTTTTGTTTCGCTAAATAGGTTTCCCATTGCAGATATAAAATAGTTCCAGCGCTAATAAAGAGTAAAATGCTTAATGCCCAAATGGAATACGTTCTAAATTTTTTATCTTTTTTCTCTTCAAGTGCCTGTAAAACATCAGCTAAACCTTCACGGTGATGTGAAGCGTGTAATTCTGATGTTGAGCCATCGTTTGACTCACCAGTTACCAGTTTTAATAATTGTTTAGAGTCATCTGTTAATTCAGGTTTTGGATGTAACTCTTTTTCAGCATCAGAGGCAAATTGTCTTGCTTTGGAAAATGCTTTTAACTGATAATAGGTTTCAAGTAAGTCTTTATCACCTTTTGCAAGGCGTTCCTCAAACTCTTTGCGTTCTGGGTCGGACAGTCTGTCGTTTAAGTAATCATCACAAAGTTTTAGGAGTGAGCTCATTTTTCTGAAGTTTTTGATTCGTCGGTAATTTCTGTAAAATCAGCATCTTCGATGTGGTCGAGTCTTGGTGTTCTTCCTGAATTACTAGGAGGAGAAAACGGATTTCTTGGTTGTTGATTTCTAAAAGTAGTTGTTAAAAATCGACGAACCAAGTTAATTGAAAAATAGACCAATACCGCTAATAAGATAAATCTAAAAAACATGTTAGCAATTATTTGGGTGATAAATAAGTTGTTTGAGCTTTTAACGGAGCTTCGAATATGTTTCGTACAATATAATCAAGATGATCTGAATTCGTTACAAAATCAATTTCAGATGCATTAATAATTACTAATTGAGAACGATTATAGTGATGAAAAAAATGATTATAAGCTTCATTCAATTCGTTTAAATAATCTGGATCCATGTCTTTTTCGTAGGATCTTCCACGTTTATGAATATTATGAAGTAATCTATCTAAAGAACTTTGGAGATAAATAACCAAATCAGGTTTTGGCGCTTTAAAGCTCATTATTTGGAAAATTTTATCATAAAGAGCTAATTCATCACCATTTAAATTAATTCGGGCAAAAATGCGATCTTTATCGAAAATGTAATCGCTAATTACTGATGATTGGAAAAGATCTTTCAGGTAAATATTCTGTTGTTGCTGAAAGCGACTTGCTAGAAAAGTAAGCTGAGTTTGGAATGCGTAACGCTCTCTGTCTGTGTAAAACTTGTCGAGAAAAGGATTGTCTTCAAATTCTTCTAATACGAGTTTTGCATTGCGTTCTTTAGCAATCAAATTTGCAAGGGAAGTTTTACCGGCACCGATTACACCTTCTATGGCAATAAATTCGTATGTATTCATCAGATGATTAAGTCCAGCTTAAAGGTAATTTTTTAATAAATCCCTCAGGTGCATGTAAAAGCATTTCGGTGATATGCTTATTTGATACAGGATCAGACCATTTGGGCTCAATTTCTTGCAAAGGTACTAAAACAAATTGACGCTTGGAGTATTCTTTGTGTGGAATTTGTAGCCAATCAAGTTGAATTTGAACTTTTTCCATTGCGATTATATCAAGATCAATAATGCGATTGCTCCAACGTGGAGCCATCATATCTCGCCCATACGCTCTTTCGTATTCTTTTATTAGTCTTAGTAAGCTTTCAGGGGTTTCGAAGGTTGAGAGGCGAATTACGGCATTGTAGAATGGTTTGTCTGCTGGGCCTATAGGTGCAGTTTCAAAAAGAGATGAACAGACTATAGCTGATTCAGAAATGGAGTTCAAAAAAAAACGGGCGTCTTGCATATTTTTGAATCGATTACCTTGATTTGAACCCAATGCAATCCAGACAAAAACAGGTTGGACACCCGTACCCATACGAATCAAAATTTAAATAGTGGATAATTCGATCTGATGCTGCAGATCTTTTACAATGCGTTTTATTTTAGCGTTTGTGTTCGTCTGATCGGTAACGGAAGAAATTGCATGAATAACTGTTGAATGATCACGACCGCCAAAATGAAGTCCAATTGTTTTATATGTTGCTTTTGTAAGCATTTTAGATAAAAACATGGCAATTTGTCTTGCTTCAACGACTTCTTGCTTTCTCGTTTTATCTTTTAATTTTGTTGGGTCAATCCCAAAATATTCCGCAACTTGATTTTGAATAGTTTCAATCGAAATATTTGAGCGATTATCTTTAATCATGTCTTTGAGCATTCTTTTTGCCATTGGCAAATCGATATGATCTACACTTTGCAAAGAAGACATGGCTAAAAGTTTAATTATTGCACCTTCAAGCTCGCGAACATTCGATTTAAAGTTGAGAGCGATGAATTCTAAAATATCTTGATCAAATTCAATTCCGTTGTCATTCGCTTTGCGTTCAAGAATGGCGTAACGAGTTTCAAACTCGGGCATTTGTAGATCTGCACTTAAACCCCAGTTAAATCGCGATATTAAACGTTCTTGAATATCTGGAATATCTTTTGGGGCGCGATCACTAGAAAGAATAATTTGTTTTCCATCTTGATGCAGCGTATTGAAAATGTGGAAAAACTCTTCTTGAGTACGTTCTTTACCACTGAAAAATTGAATATCATCAACGATTAAAACATCGACCGAACGATACATCATCGAAAATTCAGCTATTCTATTATTTCTGATAGCGTGAACAAACTCATTAGTAAAGCTCTCTGATGTGATATAGAGAACAGTTTTTTCACCATTGTAAGCTTGTTTAACTTTGTTGCCAATACTTTGTATGAGGTGAGTTTTGCCTAAACCGGTTCCACCATAGATAAAAAATGGGTTAAACGAATTCGCACCAGGATGTTCAGAGATTGCCAATGAAGCAGAACGAGCAAGACGATTGCAATCGCCTTCAATATATTTTTCAAAAACATATTGAGGATTCAAATTAGAATTGATTTTTTTCTTTTGAATACCTGGAATGATATAAGGATTCTGCAATTGTCCTGGATAGAATGCATGAGTTCCTTCGAAATGATTTTCTTTAGAAGGTGGCGTTGGTTGCTGTGGTAAACGTATCGTTTTATTGTCGAGCATATCTTCTGCTTTTTCAACAACAACCGAATATTCCAATTTCCCTTGTGCTCCTAATACTTTAGTAATAGTGGAACGAAGTAATTGATAATAATTCTCCTCGAGCCATTCATAGAAAAACTGTGATGGAACCTCAATGGTTAACATTGTATCAACTAATTTGAGCGGTTTTATGGGCTCAAACCAAGTTTTGTATTTCTGATAATTAATATTGTCCCTGATAACATCAAGGCACTGCTGCCATACAAGCGAAGCCTGTTCTTTACTCAACGGAAAACCTCCCGGTAAACGCTAACTCTTTAAAAATTTACTAACTGTTTTTAGGTGGTTGATTCTATTGAACTGGAGGCTAAATTTGAAGATAATTATTTACTTATCCACAAATACAACCTCTGTATTCATTTCAACTATGCCCTAAAATCAGAAATTTTTTGCTCTGTGTCAAATTGTTAATAAATTGTTAAGCCAAAGTTATCCACATGTAAAAAAACCTTGTAAGTGTTTGCTTAGCAATAAGATAAAAAATAATGAAAAAAAAGTGAAATTAGCTCTTGACACTTCATACGTGCTAATTTCGCCGATTTTGCCCTCTGAAATGTTATCAACAAATTGTGGATAAATATTTTTCCACAAGTTATCCACATTTCGTTTTTACTATTGACATTTATGAAAAACCTTCATCACCTTAAATAAGATTGTATCATTCTTGGCTTACCTGAAAGGTCTAAGATTAATTGAGAGTTCCACTTAGAGCGATTGAATAAATTCAATATAGGTTCCGATAGGTTTTCATTGATTTCCAGATAAAGACATGAGCTGTTTTGTGGTTTTAGCTGTCGACTTGCAATAGCAATGATTGATTCATAAACTCGAATAGGATTTTCTGCAAAAAGAGCTAAAGCTGGCTCAAATTTTTTGACTTGAATATCCATCTCTTCTGCTTCGGAGAGCATTATATAAGGGGGATTAGAAACAATGATGTCAAACTTAGCAGAGTCCGCAACTTGATCTGCAAATAAGTTCCCTAAACCGAAAGAAACGGCAGTATTATTTTTTTCGGCATTTTTTTTTGCAACTTCCAATGCTTCAGGGCTGATATCAATTCCTGTAATATCCCAATCGGGTCTTTCCATTTTTAAACTGATCGCAATACATCCTGAACCGGTTCCGATATCTAAAACTTCGGCATTTTCGAGATCTTTATGGTTTTTTAGAACAAGTTCAACCAATTCTTCTGTTTCAGGTCTTGGAATAAGAACATGTTTATTTACACTGAATGCTCCATTGAAGAAGTCAGTCTCACCAACAATGTATTGAAGAGGTTCATTTTTAGCTCGGCGTAAAACCAAACTACGTAAGCTTTCCAACTCAATTGGTTTGAGCGGTCTGTCGTATTGCAAATATAAATCAAGACGCTTTAGCCCAAGACTGTGCGAAAGTAACCATTCAATACTAAGTCTTGGGGAAGGTATTTTTTTTTCAGAAAAAAAGGCAGTAGCCCAATCTAACATGGAGAGCACAGTCCATTCCTTTGGCGGCTCAATTGTCATAATTAATCTTTGTCGTCGGGTTGTTTTACTGGAATTTCTTGAGGTGTTAAACCATATCTCTTAGCGAAGTCATAAATAAAATCGATGACAACATCAGAAAGAGTTTTATCTGCGTTTGTTGTGGATCCTCTGAAACCCATTCGTCCGCCTGTTGGCATTAACTCGAACTTGATTGATTTGTTAGAATACTCAGCGATACAAGTAAGTGAAGTGCTTGAGTTTGTAAGGCGCTGATACTGTTCGAAAACACAAACTATAGAATAGGCATCCTGTTCGGTTACATGGAACTGATATACATATCTTGGTTTAAGGTCTTCAATAAGTTGGTTTCCCATTCGTTTCACGGTATCGACTGGACCGAGAACGACATATTTACGAAGTTTGTTCATTTTGTTAGTAGATTACTTTGAAATAAAAATTTTTCAATTATTTTAAAAAACTTGGCACAATATACTATCTCAGAAAATTTAAGCAATAGCTATACACATTTTTTTAATGTAAAACGTTATTTTCTACGCGTTTTTTCAATCAATCTGTATATTTAGCACATGAAAAAGCAATTATTTTCATTTATTTTTTTTCTTGGACTCACATTTCCACAAATTTTACCCGCTCAACTTTGGGTTGAACCAGAATTAGGTGAGGTAAAACAGAATGGTACACCTTATGAAAAAGGTGCTAGAAAAGGAATTGGTTTCGAATTGATTCTAAATGATTTCGGGTTTTCCATTGGTTCTCAATTCCGATATTTAATATCGAGTTCGCAGGAATACACTATTGATTTTGGTATTGGCTCACTAAGAGATGTTTCTGAACAAACGTTTACTACATATTTCAGTGAAATTATTCCAAACAAATACAATAGAGTTCTAAATTTCCCACTTTTGTTTGGATTTAAGCAGCGAGTTTTAGGTTCTTATATTCAAGATAATTTGAGATTTACTGTTCAGGGTAGCATTGGGCCGAGTCCTGCGTTTGTTTACCCTTATTTTATAGATGCAAATGGAAATGGTTTCAGAGATAGTAATTTTGAACCTGTATCGGATGCATTAAGTGAATGGGGAAAAGGAACCTTTAAATTTGGTGCTGCCTCAGAAATTATGTTGGGAATGGATTTTGGACAAGATAATAAAGGGTTCTCTAGCTTTAGGTTTGGAATTGTTATGCACTATTTTGGTTCAGGTATTCAAATAATGGAACCGAATAGATTTGAGATAACTCGGATTGTTGGAAATGAGATACAAGGGTTTATTGTTCCAAGTGCAAAACCTCAGAAATTTTTCATCTCACCTCAGTTTAATTTAGTTATCGGTACTTTCTGGTAGATTGAATTTAAATGAATAAAAATTTTATTTGAGCTCAATTTAATCGCCATTCTACATTCAAACACAAATCTAAGTATGTACCAAGATACTTTTATCATTTCAAGAAATGGTTTTGATTTTGAGTTTATTCGATGGGGAAATGCTAAAGAACCATCATGGTTATTTATACATGGTTTTGGAGGAAGTGCGCGAACTTTCAGTAAAGTTGCTTCATTTTTAGTAGATGCAGGTGAAAGTTTACTAACAGTTTCTTTGCCATTTCATGGAAATAGTTCAGATGTGAGAAATGAAAATCAACTTTTTGATATAAAGATTATTTCCGAGTTATTCTCAGAAATTGTAAAAACTGAATTTGGAATGAAAACGTATACGGCAGTTTCTCATAGTTTGGGTTCTCGAATAGTTTTATGGCTTTGTGTGAACAAACAAGAAGAAATAAACTCCATTCACATAATGAATCCAGCAGGTTTTTATCCTTGGGAGATTCGATTTTTCAAGTTTTTTTCTGAGGGATTGAAAGCAAAGCTACTTGATAGTGATTTTATTTCTCGGTCTGTAACTTCATTTTTAGTTCCAAATCCAGAACAAAGGTTTGTGCACGCATTCAAATGGTTAGCAAAGAGTTATCCAGTTATGTGTTTACACAAAACAAAAGTTTTCATTCAGTTATTTAAAATCAAAAAGCCTGTTCATATTTATTGGGGAGATAAAGACCGTTTATTACCACTTGATTTTGCGAATGAGGTGAAACAGCACTTTGAGTCCGGTAAAGTTCATGTGTTATCCAATTGCGGACATTTACCCATGATTGAAAAACCCGAAGAGTTGTCAAAATTACTCTTAAGAAATAGAAATTTAGATTTGATTGATTCAATTTGAAAAAGTAATCTTCAAAATAAATGCTTTTTTTCTGACTTTGGAAGCGTTATCATAGGATTATGAATCAAACTTGATAAGAAATAAGACTAACTAGTCTTTATTTTTTTACCTTGTGAGTAACCAAATTTTCTGAACTCAGGAAGGAATATGAAAAAATCATTTTTAGGACTTAAGACATTTGAACTAGTAGGTCTTTTAGTTGGAATACTCGGTTTTATCTTTTTTATAACATCACCATTTGCAGGTTTAACATTAGCTGGACACTTAGCTTTAGCTATATTTTGGTTAGCTGCTTGGTTATATATCTCTCAACCAATTCCAGTTTATGCCACTTCTTTATTAGTGATGCTTTTGGCATCTCTATTACTTTCAGCTGAAGGTCCAATCTATAAAAGTGCAAAACAAGAGTTTACAGCTGTCTCAAAAGACTCAACAGGAAGTATTATCATTTCAAAAAGTGCACTTATAGATGGTAAATATGTCTATAAATACGATGGTAAACATTGGGAAACAATAGGTGTTAAACCCGTAATTGTATCAGATAAAGAAATAAAAATTACTTCTGATGAGTTGCAAAATGGGGATCAAATTGGAATAAATCTTACTAAGCTAACGGCAGGGTATTCACCTTTAAGCTATAAAACCATTTTTGGAACCTTAGCGAATCCTATTATCATTTTATTTTTAGGCGGATTTATGCTTGCGCAAGCAGCGGTTAAATACCGTTTAGATGCTGCATTAACGGCTTATTTATTAAGACCTTTTGGTAATAAGCCCTCATTTATATTGTTCGGATTAATATTAGTTACGGCGATATTGTCTGCGTTTATGAGTAATACGGCAACCACAGCTATGATGATGACCGTTATCTTACCCATTATTGCTGTAATTCCTTCGAAAGACAAATTTAAGTCAGCCGTTGTGCTTAGTATTCCTATTGCTGCAAATATTGGTGGGATTGCCACTCCAATTGGAACTCCTCCAAATGCCATAGTAATAGCCGCTTTAGCGCAACAAAAAATGGGAATAGCGTTTTCAGATTGGGTTATAATGGCCTTACCCTATACTATTGCGATGCTAGCAATTGCGTGGTTTTTATTACGCATTCTTTATAAACCAACCATTCAAACGGTCGATTTAAACTTGAAAGCCAAATTCAATAAAGAACCTAAAGCAATAGCCTTATATGTCATCTTTTTTGTAACAGTAATGTTATGGTTCACAGAAAGTTTACATGGAATTCCATCTGGTTTAACCGCTTTCATTCCACTTACATTTTTAACATTTGGTAAGATTTTAGACACGAATGATATAAGATCTTTGTCATGGGAAGTTTTATGGTTAGTATCTGGTGGTATGGCGCTTGGAATGATTATCGATAAAACAGGATTAGCCGTTTGGTTACTTCAATCTATTGAATGGTCAAATTTTTCTATCCTATTTTTATTATTCACATTTGCAATTGTAGGCTGGGCACTTGCCAATTTTATGTCGCACACCGTAACCGCAACCTTATTGATGCCTTTGGGAATTACATTAGGTTTATCTGGGAGCTTAGGCTCAGGTTACAGTACTGTTATAACTTGTATGGTAATTGGGATTTCAAGTAGTTTAGCTATGATACTTCCTATTTCCACACCTCCGAATGCCATTGCAATGTCTACAAACATGATTAAAACAAAAGATATGGCCGTTTTTGGACTCATTATTGGCGTAATTGGCATACCTTTAATGATTGCGTTTGCATGGTTCTATTGGAATTTATTTGTATAAGGAAAACACATTATGAGTACCCCATATTATATTTTAATAATTGAAGATGAAGCACCAGTTCGTGATGCGGTTCTTCGTGAAGTAGAAGCATTTGAAAACTTTTTCCCTGTGGAAGCTGTTGAAAGCGCTGAAGAAGCAAAAGAAGTAATCGATATGATTGAAAAAGAAGGTGGCAAAATTGCTCTTATTTTATGTGATCATCTTTTGCCCAAAAAAAATGGTGTCGAATTCTTAATCGAAAGCATGGAATTTCCGATTACTAGATATGCACGAAAAGTTTTAGTTACAGGCCAGGCCGGACACGATGACACGATTATGGCAATAAATAGAGCTGGTTTGGATTTTTATATAAGCAAACCTTGGAACACTGAAAATTTTACGAATGTAATTAAAGAGCAGTTAACCACTTTTGTTTTAAAAGAAGATGGATTTAACGCAATTCCATTAATGGGCATATTAGACGGAGTTCGCATTATGGAACATGTTCGCAAAACAGGTTATCAGGGTAACGTTTAATTTTTAATGAAATTTTATTGTTGTTTTCAGAACTAGCAGTCTTATTAAGGCTGTTGGTTCTGTTTTTTTATTCAGGAAAGATTCTGATGCATTCATAATTGAAACAAATAAAAGTAGAAATTATTGAAGAAGAATTTCAAAAAACGGAAATAGGTAATTTTTTGAGCTTAAAATTCTTATTCAAATGTAGAGTTAGCCTTTTCTTTTATTTCTAAAGGAAACTCATTTAAAAAGTTTGAGCTGTTTATCAAAGAAGTTTAAATAAATGTAATAAGTATAGTTTTAGGAAAAGAGCATGGAATCACGTTTAGGTAGTATCGACCCTTTAAAAATCACTACTGAATTATTAGCCTTATTAGAAAAAGATTTTAGTGATAAATACGAGATTAAGACCTTTACAACAAATGAGTTAATTTTTAAAGAAGGTGTTTTTAATAAATACTTGTATATCCTTCTAGAAGGTACTATTGAGTTGGCAAAATATGATCGATTTGATAAGCCCGTAAAAGTAGACTGGATAAGACCCGGTTCTATGTTTGGCGTGCTATCGTTCACAATGGGACGACCTGCTTTGACCTCAGCAAGAGCAAAAGCTAACAGTAAGGTACTTCTCATTGGCTTAGCTTCTTTTGAACGCATACGAAGAGAATCTAGAACCTTCTATGATTTAATTGGTCAGCTTTACATGCAGAATTTAATTGAGCGATATGTTCATGTGGTTTCCATTCACATGGAATTGGACGAGTTAAGTTCAAAAATAGAGAAAGAACGCAATACCCTAAAAAATACGTTAATTGAATTAGAGGCATCTCAAGGGCGATTAGTAAATCAAGAGAAAATGGCCATTTTGGGACAACTTGTTGCTGGCTTTGCCCACGAAATAAATAATCCTGCATCTGCATTAATGAGTGCTCTAGATTTTTTAAGTGGAAGTTTGCCGAATCAGATAGAAAAAATACCAAGTCCAAAGATTCCGGCTCAAGATGCATTTCGTTGGGGTTTGGAGCAGGAACCTGTTTCAACCTTAAAAACGCGTGAGCTTACGAAGCAAATGGAAATAGATTATCATCTTATTGATAGAACTTGGGTTCGGAAAATTACCCAACTATCACTGATTGCTCAGAATGAAATTAAACAACAGTTTCACAAAGAATTAAAGAAAGGAAATGTTCAACCTTTGAATGAATTAATGCGTCTAATTGAGTTGGGTGTTGCTTTTAAAGGGATGAAGCTTTCTGCTAAGCGAATAGCCGAATTGGTTCAGAGTATGAAAAATTACGCACGTCAAGGGGATTCTAAAGTTGAAGAATGTGATGTTAGAAATGGTTTACATGATACAATGTTGATTCTATCTAATAGGTTGAAAAAAAGAAGTGTAATTCTTGAATTAGATGATGTTCCTAACGTGAATGCCGTAGTTGGTGAACTCAATCAGGTTTGGACGAATATTATTATTAATGCTTGTGATGCTACAACTGATGGCAGCAAGTTGAAAATTTCTTGCGGGGAGCTTTCTGGACTGGTTTGGGTTCGTTTTGAAGATGACGGACCTGGTGTTCCAAATGAAATTAAAGCTAAAATTTTTGAAGCCAATTTTACAACTAAAAACTCAAGTGGACATTTTGGTTTGGGTTTAGGTTTGGCCATTTCACATCAAATTGTAAAAAAAAATAATGGTGAAATTGAGTTAGAAAGTTCTCAAGATTTAGGAGGAGCCTGTTTTACAGTTTGGATGCCAGTGGCGTGAGAAATTTTGAATGATCAATTTTAAAATCAGAATTAATTTGATGGCGGATGTCGGATGTTGAATTTGCAGTTTCGAAAGTCAAATGCATTTTTTTTAATCAGATTGATGATTGGCAGATTTCGTAATAAAAATTCAATTTGTGAATGGTTTTTAAAGTCTTGTTTTATACTATTATAATGATAAGTATTTGTGAAAAAAGAGGATACTAATCAATGTTTATAGAGATTAAAAACAGTAATCTCCCGACTCCCGACTCCCGACTCCCGACTCCCGACTCCCGACTCCCGACTCCACAAAACCCTTTCACCTCTCACCTAAATCCTCTCACCTAATTAAAATCCAACCGGTCTCGATGTTCTTCCACTAGAATTTCTTTCTAGGTTATTTAAACCAGGTAATTTTTGAAATAGTGATTGAAACTGCTGATTGTTTACACTTAAACGGAATAAATAGTACGTACTTCCAGTAGTACTAAATGGATTCCACATAAAACTCATATCCCAACAATGCAAATTTCTAGAAACCCGAATTTGATTTGGAGTTAGCTTTTTTTGAATAAAATCATAACCCATTTGAGTAGTGATATTCCATTTAGGGCTTGGGTTGAATTGAATTGAACTTGCATTCAATATTGCTTTTTTAGTAATTATATTTCGATTTTTGCTCCATGAGTAAGAAAAATTGAGCGATATACTCCAAGGCACACTATAATCAATTTGATCTATTTGATAGTACAATGGATTTTGAGGTAAAAAATCTTGTTGATTTAGTGGATCGTATGTTTCAGGATAATAATAGGGTTGGGCTAAGGGTTTGGTCATTCTTCCACTTGAAAATCGAGTTCCTGTATCAAATCGGAAACTTGTTAAACGTAACGGTTTTTTTTCAGCATCCCATAAATAGGTATCAATTAAAGAACCTGCTGAATCGCTAGCATAAAACGTAAAGTTAGCTGAAGCTCTCAAGTTCATATTATTAATAATACTCGAACTTAGACTCATGGTAAGTGGAGCTAATTTGAACTGTTCAGCCATGAAATTATAACTAGTTCCCATATTCCAATTGTCAATTAGTTTAATTATACGTTCTTTTTTTTCACCAAGAGTGTCTCTGTGAACTGTTTTAACTTCAAAAACATTATTCAATGAAAATGATAAGGTTCTGGATTCTGTGGAAAATCCTTGCCCAGAAACACCTTCTCTAAACTTGGAGTAGGGAACTTCGGTAACAGTTCCTGTTGAACTTGTAATTTTATACGAATCGTAATATCCCCAAAAAGACGATTGAAAATTTGGTGTATAGCTGAATGTTAAAGAGGGCATAATGGTATGTCGAAATGATTTTACTGAACCCCAATTTGCATTCGCAATTCCATATAATTTTGTGTTCATATTTAGGCTGAGAGAAAAATCTCTAGCTGATGCAAATCCATTATTTACTGAATAATCTGCTTTTTTTTGGGTAGTATCATAAAAAGCTTCAATCGTATAGGGATGCCAATATTCACTGTAATTCACACTTGCCATAACATTTACAAATTCACTAGGCAAAATACGAGATGATAAACTTGCTCTGTGTGAAGCACCCCAACGTATTGGGATTTTGTTTCCTGTCGCTTCTCTGTATTTATCGGCATCAATTAGAGCATCAAACCAAGAAATAGTTGCTGAGTCTTTATCAATAGGTGTGAATTGATAATCACTTGAAAGCGAAGAATTAATAGAAATAGTTAGTGATTCCAAAGGTCCTGGAGTTCCACCCGAAGATTGACCTTGATTTTGAAAAGGAGTGAATTGGCGAAATCCTAAACCCGCACTTGGCCCACGAATACTCACCGAATTATTAGAAAAGTTTTGAGATTGATTCGCAGTAACATTAAAATTATACAAGTTATCGGGATCTCTGTACTGATAACCAATAGTTGATGTTGTGGAAACTTCAGCACGTTCTTCAATATCGAAGGAAACATTTCTATTGTATTCTGCAGAACGTAAGGTTACGTTTGCATTAAAACTTGAATAAGGATTTATTGTTTGATTATGTCTTAATCCAAATGAGCTAGTTATGGTGCTTGAAAAATTCGGATCGGTTGGTTCCATACCTTGTAATCGTGAATAGCCTAGTCTAATAGAGCCACTTAATTTATCACGAATCGCATAATTGGTTTCAGTGTCTGTGTTATAACTGCCAGATGTAAATAATGAAACGGTAAATTTTCCTGTGATATAATCATTAAAATGTTGAAACCAGCCTAAATTTTGCAAGCCTAAACCTCGATTATCCACATTTTGAAAAGCATAAGATGGGGCAATTAACCCGTTTTGTTTTTGGCTCATCTTTGCAGGCACGTAACCAAAAGGTAATAATAGAGGATAGGGAATATCGAGCAAATATAACATGGCATTGGTAAAGAAAATCTCTTCTTCATCAACAACTTTCATTTTTTTTGCTTTTATGTAATAATGAGGATGGTCTAATTCGCATGTAGAATAAATTCCATCTCCAACAAAAACAACTTGTTTTGTTTTGTTTTTAACTTCAGTACCAATCAAATTCCCTTCATTGTATTTCATGCGAGCAACATGAAATTTCCCTTGTTCGGTTTTGTAATTGAATAATATTTTCCGACTTCGTAACTCATCTGTGCCTCGAGTTAAAACAGGATGTGATAAGGTGTCATTTTCTGATAAGGCTTCTGCACTCATAACATTTGAGTCAAAATCGAATGTTATTTTCCCTGATTTGAGCCCGCCAGATTGATGTTCTACGACACCTGAACCAAATAAATTAGCTGTGCGTCCACTTTTCAATTTGATGAGTAGAGAATCTTTTGCTGAAAAATTAACCGAGACATTAGGCGCTTCATCGTCTTGGCTTGTTGGAATTGGCGGTGTTTTTTTAGTTGAGTCTTTTCTGATTTTTCTAGTAGAATCCCTTGCGGCTAATCGTGTACTATCTAAACGCACTTGTGCAAACCCTGATTGACTCAGTAAGAGCAGAAGAAGCAAAAATAAACAAGCGATTCGGATCCTTAATCGAGTCAAAATGGATGTTTCAATTACGTTTAATGATATAATAGATAGTTTAAAAACTTAAAAACGAAAAATACCTGATAAATAGTTTTAGCATCAGACAAATATGTGACAAATACAGCAATTAGAAGCAAAAAAAAGGCTGATGATTATCTCATCAGCCTAAAAATGAAAGAATTCGGCAATTATGGACGAATTTCTATAGCTAAGCTACCTGCGCCAAGTAGGGCAATATCATTACCTTGTGATTCAAAAAGAATTTGAAAATCAGGTTTAAATGGATCCATTAGTCGATCTAATGCTGCTTTTCTTGCAGGTTCAAGAATAAAATCACCAGCACGTGATACGCCACCACTTACAATAATTGTTCTGATATCTAGAATATGAACATAATTCACAATGGCATAGCCTAATTTTTCACCAGCTGATTTTAAAATATCAATTGCAATTTCGTTACCAGCAACTGCTGCGGTATAAAGATCTACAGGCTCCATTTTTTCGAATTGTCCGTCAAATTTAATGGTCAAATCGTTTTCTGGATATTTACTGAGTTGTTCAGCTGCAAAATGACTTAAAAAACGTTGGCCTAAATACGCTTCAATTCCACCTTGTGTTGGAGAGTTTGATTGCGGACCTTTATAGTCGATGGTTACATGGCCTAATTCGCCTGCGCCACCATTTGCGCCTTTAAAAATATCTCTGTTAAAAATTATTCCACCACCAACTCCTGTTCCAAGAGTAATCATAATAAAGTGTGGATACGTTCTCCCAATTCCAAAACGAGAAGAGCCTAAAGCCGCTAAGTTGGCATCATTTTCAACTCTACAAGGTAATCCGGTGCCTTTTGAAATGATATCTGCAAGTGGGACAATATCCCAACCGGGTAAGTTTGGTGGATTGCTAACCGTTTTACGATCGAGAGAAATAACTCCCGGAGCGCCGATTCCAACACCAACTGGTTTTTCTGGTGATTCAGCAACTGCTGTTTTAACTACATCGATAAGTCGTTGTAATAATGCGTCTTTTCCTAGATGCGCATCAGACGGAATAGAAAATTGTTTAATAATCCCTTTTTCCGAGTCAACCAAGGCACTTTTAATGGCAGTGCCGCCTAAATCAATTCCTATACCAATCATAATAAAAATATTATAAATTATTTATAAAAGTGAGCCTAAAACAAAATGTTGTTCTGTCGATAGGTTTAAGCCAAACTGGTATTAATGGTCAATTATTTGGTTATGATTCTGTAAACTTTTTCCCCTTTTTGGCGCATTCCATATTGCTCACGAGCAATTTTTTCTAATAAATCTGGATTCGCTTTTAGTTCTGAAATTGAGGTATTCAATTTTTCAGTTTCTAATTTAAGGGATTCAATTTTTTGTTTTAAATCTTCCTGCTCACTTGAGAGCTGGTAACGGGTAACTAAACTGTAGGTGTCAATGAACCCAAACCAAATCACCAAAAAGGCAATCAGGATGCTAAAAAGGAAGGATCTTTTCCAACGTAAAGGATTAAAATACTGTAGCATAGAATTATTATCGTTCGAACGTTCAAATATGCTATTTTTATGGGTGAAATTCAAAAATAGTTCAGTTTTCATGCACAAAATTTGTCTTTTTTTTCTATTTATTAACCTAATTGTTGAAAATGCGGCTGCACAAGACAGTAGTAAAGTAGAATGGATGAAGGTTTACTTTAATATGCCGGGCGATAAGTCTCTTTCTTTACCTGGAAATGAGGCGAACGACAAACAAAATTTGGTTTACACACTTATTCATCTAGTAGATTCTGCAAAATTCAGTGTTGACTTGTGCGTGTACGATTTAGAACATCCTGATTTAGCCCATGCATTAGTGAGAGCGAAAAAAAGAGGTTTAAGAATTCGAGTTGCAACTGACGATGGCAACCGAACAGATGGAAAAGAACTTGATGTGTACTTTCTTGATCAGTTAGCAAAAGCTGGAATTTATTCCATCGATGATGATGGCGATGTGTATAATCCTGATGGAAGTATTTCGGATATCAAAAAGGTGAATTCAGGTTCAGATATGCATCATAAATTTGCGGTAATTGATCATTTAAGTCCTGATAAAAATGATGATATTCTTTGGACAGGTTCCACAAACATGACTTGGACTGGAAATTTCAATACAAATGTGACTATCGTGATAAAAGACAGTGGGATAGCTCAAGCATATTTTAACGAATTTGAACAAATGTGGGGCGGTTCAGACGCTTTACCTAATCAAGAAAAAGCTCGTTTTCATAAAGATAAAACTTTGCATAGTCCGTACACCTATTGGGTAAATAGCACAAAAGTTGAAATTTATTTTTCACCTTGGGATAGAAATCGGGAAAAGAAATTAATTAGTGAACGAATAGTTGAAGTACTGAAATCACAAGCACAACACGATGTGAAATTCAGTGCCTTTTCAATTACTCCAGGAATTGCAGTAAGCACGGCTCTTTGGGAATTACCCACCACTAAAAAAGTAACGTTGAACGGGGTTATTTCTAACGATTTTTATTCACGATATAGAAAAGCAAATGCAATTTGGGCATCAGAAGAGTCGAGAAAGGGGCTTCGATTTATTTCCGAGTCCAATGAGCTAAGAAAATTGCATCATAAAACCATTTTAATAGATGCTGAAAATCCAGATTCTAACGATGTTGCAGTTACAATTACAGGTTCCTATAATTTTTCTACGAATGCAGATATGAGTAATGATGAAAACCTCCTCATAATTTATTCTGATGAAATTGCTAATCAGTTTTTGCAAGATTTCAAAGGAATTGAAAAAAGAGCAAAACATGAATGGAATGTTCCAATTCCTGATTTCTATAAAGACAGTGTCTATGCTACTGGAAAATTACGAGATGCAAATAAAATCGAATTAGAAGTTGTTCCGGGTTTTGGTTTTCCAGTAAAAATTGCAGGAATCAGGGCGCCTTGGATTTGGAGAGGAAAAGACTCAACCACCTATTATGCCTCAGAAGCGCTAAAGTTTTTGGGCACGCTAACAAAGGGAAAAATGGTAAAAATCAGCGATTTGACAATCGATTCTGCCAAAGCTGATATTAGCGCCCGTTTTGAATTGCCTGAAAACTCAAATAAAGATTTAGGTTTGTTACTAGTTGAAGAAGGTTTTGCCTCGACCTCATTTTCATATTTATTGAGCAAAGAAGAATCAAAAGGTTATAAAGAAGCTGAAAAAAAAGCTAAAGAAGAAGGTAAAGGAATGTGGGGAAATCCTGAAAAAACGTGGAAAGTTATCCCATCAAATAAAAAGAAAGATTTTAATGAATTAGCCGAAAATCCAATTAATTTAAACGAAGCTGATGCAGATGAGATTAAACAATTACCAGGAATAGGTCCATCAAAAGCGCAAGCGATTATTGATTACAGAGAGATGAACGGCCCATTTAATTCAGTTGATGAATTGGTAAAGGTGAAAGGGTTTGGCGCGAAGACGCTTAGTAAGTTGTTGCCTTACATAACGGTGGAAAAAGAAGATTTTTGAATTTGGGATTTGGGATGGCGGATGTCGAATTTCTGA
>Ga0100379_10000491_pt1 | contig 42472 bp, 47 predicted proteins | sample CryGeymeta201503_FD_80418 | JGI IMG/M metagenome (GOLD analysis project Ga0100379, IMG submission 80418) | Groundwater microbial communities from Crystal Geyser aquifers in Utah, USA - Crystal Geyser metaG 2015-03 | ecosystem: Environmental > Aquatic > Deep subsurface > Groundwater | place...
TAATTAAATTTGAATAATAAGATATATAAGCATATTATTCTTTTAATAATTATTTTAGAATTTAAATTAAAAGTTATTTGTAAATGCAGAAAAAAAGAATACTTAGCGGAATGCGTCCCACTGGGAAATTGCATTTGGGGCATTTTGTTGGTGCACTAGAAAATTGGGTAAAACTTCAGGATGAATACGAAAGTTTTCACCTTATTGCTGATTATCATGCTTTAACAACAAATCTTAATTCAGATTCGATTTATGATGATTCCATAGATATGTTAATAGATTGGCTTGCTGTGGGACTTGATCCTAAAAAGAGCCCAATGTTTCGTCAGTCACAAATTAAAGAACACACAGAATTACACTTAATTTTTAGTATGCTTATTACTGTAAACAGACTTGAAAGAAATCCTACATTAAAAGATCAAGTAAGAGATTTGAATATTGATAATGTTAATTATGGACATTTGGGTTATCCGGTATTACAAACAGCTGACATTCTTTTGTATAAAGGTGATTTTGTTCCGGTTGGTGAAGATCAGGTTTCTAATGTTGAAATATCAAGAGAGATTGCAAGAAGGTTTAATAACCAATATGGTGGAGTGTTTCCTGAACCAAAGCCATTACTTACAAATTTTGCAAGGCTCCCCGGATTAGATGGTGTTGCAAAGATGAGTAAATCTTTAAACAATACAATATTACTTTCAGATGATCAGGAAACTGTTTTAACAAAATTAAAAAAAGCTGTTACAGACCCTCAAAAAGTTAGAAAAGGTGATCCCGGCAGACCTGAAATATGTGTTGTATTTTCTTATCATTCTAAGTTTAATCAGAATGAATTAGAAGAGGTTGCTTCAGGCTGCAGAAGTGGTGAACTTGGCTGTTTTGATTGTAAAAAAAATTGTGGTAGTAAAATATCTGAATTCTTAAATCCAATTCTTGAAAAAAGAAAATATTATGAAAATAAAATTGATATTGTAAAAGATATTTTGTCAGATGGTGAAATTAAGGTGAAAAAAACTGCCTCAGAAACTATGAAAGAAGTTAGAAGTAAAATGAAATTAGGATGAGTATTTATAAAATTAAATTAGATCAATTTGAAGGACCTTTGGATCTTCTTCTTTTTTTTATTAAAAGAGATGAACTAAATATATATGATATTCCTATTTCTAAAATCACTAAAGAATTTTTGGAATATGTAAATCTTATTAAATTGTTAGATCTGGAAATTGCCGGTGATTTTATTTTAATGGCTTCTACTTTAATGCGTATAAAAGTAAGAATGCTTTTACCAAGAGAAGTAGATGAAAAAGGTGAAGAAATAGATCCTAGGAGTGAACTTGTTCAGGCATTATTGGAATATAAAAGATATAAAGAAGTTACTGATGAACTTTCCTATATGGAATCTAATCAAAGGAAATTGTCTTTTAGAGGTAATTTTAAAGAAGACTTAAAAGTTGCTCCACATGAATTTGATACTTTACTAAAGAACATTACTATTTTTGATTTAGCCAAAGTATTTCATCTAGCACTTGAAAATATTAAGCCTGAAGTAATGCACGAAGTAAAAAAAATAAATATCACAATAGATGAACAGATTGTTTACATTTTAAATAATTTATTGACTGAAGCCGAGGTCTCTTTTATTACATTAGTCTCAGGTATGCACGAAAAAATTAGAATTGTAATAACTTTTATTGCCTTACTCGAGTTAACAAAAATTGGCAAAATCGGTTTGAAAATTTCAGATGGATTTAATGATTTTATAATTTATAAAGTAGAAGATGGACAAAATATACAAATCAATAATTGAAGCATTAATCTTTTCTTCTGATGATGTTGTGCCTGCTGCCGAATTGATAAAAACTATTAAAGGTATTGATGGCGAAGAGATCAATATTACAGAAATTGATATTGAAAAAAGTGTTGAATCACTCAATAATAACTATGAGCAAGAAAACAGAGCATTTTTGATAAAGAAAATTGCTGAAGGGTATATTTTTGCAACAAGGGAAGTATATGCTAATTATATTGGCTTTCTTACTATAGAAAAAAGCCAAAGAAGATTAAGCCAAGCAGCCCTTGAAACTTTATCTATCATCGCTTATAAGCAGCCAATAACAAAACCTGAATTAGAATCTATAAGGGGTGTAAATTGTGATTATATGCTCAGTACCTTACTCGATAAAAAATTGATTAATATTGCGTGTAGATCTGAATCAGTAGGGAGGCCTCTTTTATATAAAACTACAACAGAATTTTTAAAATATTTTGCATTAAATAATCTTGGTGATCTTCCAAAACCAAGAGAAATAGAAGAGATAATGCAAGATGAAGATTTCCTTGAACGAAAAAGAAAAATTATGATGAATGCTATGGAAGAAGATTTAGAAAAAGAAACAACAAATGAAATAAGCAGTGATAATGAGATTGAATAAATATATAGCTGATAGCGGCTTGTGTTCCAGAAGAAATGCAGAGAGATATATTTTAGAGGGTAGAGTTACAGTAAATAATAAAACTATTATTGATTTGGCTTGTAAAATTAATGATGATAAAGATGAAGTTTTAGTCGATGGTGAAAAAATAAAACCTAAAAGGCATATCTATTTTTTAATGAATAAACCTAAAGGTGTTATAACTTCTACTAAAGATGAGAAAAACAGAATGACAGTTGTAGATTTAATAAACTCAAATGAAAAAATATTTCCTGTTGGTAGATTAGACTACAATACAACAGGCGTTCTAATTTTAACAAATGATGGAGATTTTTCTAACTTACTTACTCATCCAAAACATAAAATTAGGAAAGTATATTCTGTAAGTTTAAGTAGAGACCTCAACAAAGATGATGAACAAAAATTGTTACAAGGAGTATATATTAATGGAAGAAAAGGGAAGTTTGAAAAAATAAATATTCCTAATATTAAAAACCCAAAATTGGTTGAAGTAACAGCTGTTGAAGGAAGAAATCATTTTGTGAAAGATATGTTTGGAGTTCTTGGATATAATGTTTTAGACTTAGACAGGAAACTATTTGGAAATCTTAAAGCAGATATTCCGGTTGGTAAATTCAGAAAAATTACTAGTGAAGAAATTAAATCAATTTATAAAAATTACAACTAACCAGCTTACTTTCGGAGGATAAGTGGATAATAATCAAGATGATTTGAATGTTTTAATCAAAAGACGAAAAGATGAATTAACAGAACTTAGATCTAGAGGAGTTAAACCTTTTGCTTATGAATTTGATAGTAATTCAAATTCGAAAAAAATTAAAGATGAATATGTAGACGAAGAAAAAAAAGAAGTCAAAATTGCCGGTAGAATTATGGCACTTCGTAAAATGGGTAAAGCTTCTTTTGCACATATACAAGATGAATTCGGTAGAATCCAAATCTATTTACGCAAAGATGATATAAATGAACAATACACCGCTTTTAAGTTGATGGATATTGGAGATATAATTGGAATTGATGGTTATACTTTCAAAACAAAAACCGGAGAAATTTCTGTCCATGTTACAAACTTAACATTGCTAACTAAATCTTTAAGACCTCTGCCTATAGCAAAGGAAACAGTTGATGAGCAGGGAAATAAAACAATTCATGATCAATTTGCTGATATCGAATTAAGATACAGGCAAAGATATGTTGATTTAATTGTAAATCCTTCAGTAAAAGAAGTGTTTGTTCAAAGAAGTAAAATTACTTCTTCTATGCGTAGATATTTAGAGAATAGCGGATACCTGGAAGTTGAAACACCTATATTACAACCTCTTTACGGGGGAGCTGCTGCAAAACCATTTGTTACTCATCACAATGCATTAGATACAGAACTTTATTTAAGGATTGCTGATGAATTATATCTTAAAAGATTAATAGTCGGTGGTTTTAATGGAGTTTTTGAAATTTCTAAAGATTTTAGAAATGAAGGGATGGATAAAACACATAATCCTGAATTTACTATGATGGAATTGTATGTTTCCTATAAAGATTATAATTGGATGATGTCATATGTTGAAAAAATGATATTAAGTATTTGTAATGATGTATTTGGAAAAACAGAATTTAAATATGACGGGATGGATATTGATTTTGCTCCGACTTGGAATAGAGTATCAATGGTAGATGCAATTGAGAAGAAAACAGGTGTAAATGTACTAAGTGCCGATGAAAAAACACTTAAAGAAACAGCTAAAAAATTAGGTTGTGATATTTCTGAAATTAGAGGTAAAGCAAAGTTAACTGATGAAATATTTTCTGTAGCTATTCAACCTGAATTGATTCAACCTTCTTTTGTAATAGATTATCCTGTTGAACTATCTCCTTTGGCTAAAAAACATAGAAATATTGAAGGAGTGGTTGAAAGATTTGAAGGTTATGTTGCCGGAAGAGAGATATGCAACGCTTTTTCTGAGTTAAATGATCCAATTGATCAAAAGAAGAGATTTGATGAACAAGTAAGATTTAAAGAAGCAGGAGATGAAGAAGCGCACCAAGTAGATACTGATTTTATAAGAGCATTAGAATATGGTATGCCACCGACTGCAGGATTAGGAATTGGAATTGATAGACTTGTTATGTTGTTAACAAATCAGACATCAATCAGAGATGTAATATTCTTTCCACAAATGAAGAATTTAACAAATCAATGATTCAATTTATAATATTACTATTGTAGTTTACCTAATGTATTATAAATAGTTATGTACACAATCAAATTATATTTCTAAAGAAAAGGGTAAGGAAATTAAAAGAATAAATTTAAACATATTAATTTTGTTATTTCTGATTTTATTTTCAGTAAAATTTAACGCACAGACAGAATATGTTTTAGCTGATAATCCAGTTTATAGTTTCTTGGAAAGAATGGAATCACTTCAACTATTGGAGGGATATAATTCATTTGAATTACCTAAGACAAGAGCTGATGCAGGTAAATATTTAACCCAACTTCTAAAAGTTAAAGAAGAATTAGACAACTCAGATAAAAATCTACTTGATGATTATTTAATAGAATTTGAAAATGAAGTTTTTGGTACTTTTGAACACTCAGTTCGATTAATTGATAGTGAGGATTTCAATTTATTATCACAAAATCAGAAATATTTATATTATGTTGCTGACAAAGAAAAGGATATAAATTTATTTTTTAACTCCACAGGACAAATACAAAGTATTATAAAGCATAATTCTGAGTTATCAAAAACAAGTACAGCTTCAATTTTACAATTACAATTTCAAATTCGAGGATCTTTTTTCAATAAGTTTGGTTTCTTTTACAGAGGAGGAAACGGCACTGTATATGGAGAAAGAGAAGCAACATTATCCAGAAATGAATTACAATATAATTTTAAGTATAGTAACTTTGGATCTTTTGACATTACTACGGCTGGTTATTTAACTGCAGATTTTGATTATGTAAAATTTAAATTTGGAAGAAATAGAATAAATATAGGATACGGTCCTGAAAAAATTGTACTAGGAGATAATGCTCCAATATTTGATAATTTATCTTTGAAAATGAATTATAAATCGATAGAAGTTTCTTACTTTCATGGTAAACTATTAGGCAGAACAAGTTCAACCATAGACCCTATCCAAGGTGAAATAAAAACAATTAATGATAAATTTATTGGCTATCACAGAATAGGATTTAATTTTTCTGATGACTTCAACTTTGGTGCCGGAGAAATAATAATTTATGGTGATAGAGGACTTGACCTAAATTATGTAAATCCATTTATTCTATATAAAACCGCACAGAACAATAACAAGGATAGGGATAATTCAATGGTAATTTTAGATTTTAACAATAAATCTATCAAAGGATTAAAACTTTATTCTACAATACTTATAGATGATATTGAATTAAATAAAATTGGTTCACCTTATTGGGGAAATCAATTTATTATTTCTGCCGGATTTATATCTAACATGTTCTATAAACAAATTCCACTTGAGGTTCAGTTTGAATATATTAGAATTGATCCTTATGTATATACAAACAGGTTACCAAAAAATACATTTACAAATGATGAGTTTGGATTAGCATCTTTTATGGAACCAAATAGCGAATTGTTTTTAACACAATTTAATTACAGATTAACAAATCGATTACTTCTCTCATGTATGATTACATATTATGTTCATGGTGCAAATCCACTTAACCCTAATGGTTCTGTGAAGGAAAATGTTGGAGGAGATATTTTATTTGGTCATAGACAACAAGACAGTTTTGACGCACCATTTTTAGCGGGAGATAAAGAGTATTCAAGAAAAGTAAGTTTAAGCTTTTCTTACGAACCTATTAATGATTATTTTTTCAAAGGTTATATCAGCTACCTAAACCAATCACTACAAAATTTTGTAAATAATAAAATTTTAGAAACTTATTTTATAATTTCATTTAAGCTATGATGGATTTCTAATGAATAAATTAAAATTACCAATTGTGGTATTAGTATTAACGGTTGGAATTGTAATCGGGATTCAATTTCAAGAATTATTCTCAAGTGATACTTTACATGATAATATTGAAAAATTAAGTGACATTCTAAAGATCACACAAAATAGTTATGTAGAAAAAGTTGATACTCCAAAATTAGTAGAAGCTGCAATTAAGGGAATTCTGAATGAATTAGATCCTCATAGTGTCTATATAGATGCTGAAAGATTACAGGCTGTTGAAGAATCTTTTAGAGGTGATTTTGAAGGAATTGGAATAGAGTTCCAGGTAATAGATGATACATTGATTGTCGTTTCACCTATAACAGGCGGACCTAGTGAACAACTTGGCATATTATCAGGAGATAGAATTATAAAAATTGAAAATGAAAGTGCAATTGGAATTACTAACGAAACTGTTCGTGAAAAACTTAGAGGAGATGCCGGTACAAAAGTAAAAGTAACAATATCGAGATATGGAATTGAAAAACCAATTGAATACACAATTACAAGAGATAAAATACCTCTTTACTCTGTAGACACACATTTAATTATTGATAAAAATGTTGGATATGTAAGCATTTCAAGATTTTCTAACACAACAACAAATGAATTAACTGATGCGTTAATTGATCTAAAACAAAAAGGAATGGAAAGATTAATTTTGGATCTTAGAAGCAATCCAGGTGGTTATTTAAATCAAGCTGTTAAAATTGCGGACATTTTCATATCCGGTAAAAAGAAAATAGTTTACACTAAAGGAAGAAAGGAAGAGTTTGATGAAGTATTTAATGCTTCATTAGAATCTGATTATGAAAATATGCCACTTTTAATTTTAGTCGGTGGGGGTTCAGCAAGTGCAAGTGAAATTGTTGCTGGTGCAATTCAAGATTGGGATAGAGCACTTATTGTAGGTACAACTACCTTTGGTAAAGGATTAGTACAAAGGCAGTACACATTATCTGATGGATCAGCGCTAAGACTCACAATTGCAAAATACTATACTCCTTCAGGTAGATTGATACAAAGAGATTATAAGCATTTAAAAAACAAAGAAGATTATTATCTTGATGCAGGTGATTCATCTTTAATAGATGGAGATAATTTAAATCACATAGCTGATAAAGACTCAACAGGAAAATTTTATGAGACTAATGGAGGGAGAAAGGTTTATGCCGGTGGGGGAATTACTCCTGATTATATTATTAGCAATGAAACAACGACAAATTATACAACAGATCTTTTAAGACATAATGCTTTTTATAAATTCGTTCTTAGATTTTTAGATTCAAATAAAAATGATATATCAAAAAAATATGGAAATGATCTAAATAAATTTAATGCTGAATACCAGATTTCTACTTCAACAATGAATAGTTTTTTAGAATTTGCTAAAAATTTAAAAATAAAATTTGATGCTGAAAACTATAAAAAAGATAAAAATTATATTATAGCCAGATTGAAGGCACAAATAGCAAGAAATTTTTGGAAAAATGAAGGTTGGTATTCAGTATTATTAAAACATGACAAACAAGTTCAAAAGTCTCTAACACTTTTTAATGAAGCAATAGATTTAGCAAAATTAAATAAATAAGAAATGAATAATAGCACTGAAATAAGGAAGAAATTATCGGATGAGAATTTGTTCCCTTATCAAGGAATATTCCCAAAGCTACATCCGTCTGTGTTTTTGGCTCCAGGTTGTAAAATTATAGGGGATGTGGAAATTGGTGAGGGAAGTAGTGTATGGTTTAATTCAGTTGTACGAGGTGATGTACATTATATAAAAATTGGTTCATATACTAACATTCAAGATTGTTCAATGTTGCATGTAACAAATAATAAATTCCCGTTAATTATTAGTAATAATATAACTGTAGGTCATTCAGTTACATTACATGGCTGTACTATTTTTGATGAATGCTTAATTGGTATGGGAGCAATTGTACTTGATGGAGCTACAGTAAATAAACATTGTATTGTCGCAGCTGGTACTGTAGTTTTACAAGGATTTGATGTACCAGAAGGTAAGGTAATAGCTGGTGTCCCAGGTAAAATTATACGAGATGTAACAGAAAAAGAAATAATGGAAATGGATAAATCGGCAAAAAGATACTTTAATTATGCTGAAAAAACATTAAATTCATTAATATGATTTATTTGTTTGACTTGACATTTTGAAAAAATTAACATTTCTTATAGTTACAGGAATTATTTTTGGTAAAAAATGTACATCTCTATTCAATCTCAGGGTTTAAGATTGATAAAATACAAATCCATAAATTGTTATCTTTTTTAATAAAACAATTAGATTTTACTGTCAAATCATTAGAGATAAATTTTATTAGTAGTGATGATATTCATCGAATGAATGAAAAATATTTAGGGCATAATTACTCAACTGATATATTAACATTTGAGTATTCTGATAGTGTGCATGAAATAGATGGTGAATTATTTGTTTCTGTTGATGATGCAAAAGAAAATGCAAAAATATTTAATGTAAATTTGGAAAATGAATTATATAGACTTGTTATCCATGGTATTTTACATTTAACGGGATATGATGATAAAAAAGAAAGTAAGAAGTTAATAATGAAAAGCCAAGAAAATTTATTATTAATTAATTTCTGTAAATTGTAAAGGAAAAAAATTAAAGGTAGATATGATAAGTAAAATTGTTGATGTATTAGTAAAGGTAAGAGAAAAAATTAATGAAGGAAATATTAAAAAAAGTAAAATAGAAAATTTAAAAATTGAAAAACATTTTAATAAAAATATAATAGCTGCAGCATACAGCTGGATATACGAAAAAAATCAAAGAGAGCAGGAAATATTAAATTCTATTCCCAAAGAACAAAGAAAAGGGATCAGGATTTATTCTAAAGAAGAGATAAATAAGATAGGAATAAAAAATTATGACTACCTCCTTCATTTCTATAATATAGGTTTACTCACACACTTGGAATTTGATTATATATTAGATGAGCTTAAAATTTTACCAATTGAAAGTATAGACATTTATCAAATAAATGTTTTACTGTTATCTTTATATTTAGATTTTGAAAAATTATCATTACCCGGAAGCAGGTTAATGCTTCATTCATCTGACACAATAAACTAAATTTTAGAATGAGTACAAATCTTGTAATTGTAGAGTCTCCGGCCAAAGCAAAAACTATAAATAAATATCTGGGCAGAAATTATAAAGTAGAAGCAACAGTTGGTCATATTAGAAATTTACCTAAGACAAAACTTGGTGTAGATATTGAAGATAATTTCAAACCAACTTATTTGAATATTAGAGGAAAGGGTGAATTAATAAAGAAAATCAAATCTCTTGTATCAAAAAGCAAAGATATATTTATAGCAACTGACCCTGATAGAGAAGGAGAAGCTATAGCCCAAGATATAGCTGATGTTATTACGCTTAAAAAAGACTCAAAATTATATCGTGTTCTTTTTAATGAAATAACTAAAACCGGTATTAAAAAGGCTATGGATTCACCAAGAGAGATTGATCTTTCTCTTGTGCAATCACAAAGAGCCAGAAGAGTTATGGATAGAATAATTGGATATAAAATTAGTCCCTTCCTCTGGAAAGCCGTAATTGAGTTATCAGGCAGCGGTGCTGTATCTGCTGGAAGAGTTCAATCTGTAGCATTAAAAATTATTTGTGACAGAGAAGAATTAATAGGGGAATTTATCAAAACTGAGTATTGGAGTGTTTGGGCAATATTTAAGACAGATAAAGGCGAAGAATTTAAAGCCAAATTATTCAGCATAGATGGAAAGGATATAAAGATTCAACCAAAACCTGTAATGACTGATAAAGACTGGGAAGAATTTTTAGTCCAAAATATATCCATATCTGATAAGAATACTGCAGAAAAAATTTATAAAGCTATTTCTACGAAAAAAGATTTTATTATCTCTGCTATCAATAAAAGAAATACAAAACGAAATCCTTTGCCTCCTTTTATTACAAGTTCTTTACAAGCTGAAGCATCTCGAAGATTAGGTATGCGTCCAAGACAAACAATGATGATAGCCCAAAGACTTTATGAAGGTGTTGAAATGGGAGAAGATGGGACACAAGGTTTAATCACTTATATGAGAACTGATTCAACAAGATTGAGTGATGAAATCTTAGCTTCTGCTTCTGATTTTATTAAAAATATGTTTGGGAAAGAATATGCACCGTCAGCTCCTAATACTTATGAAAAAAAGAAAAAACAAAATGTTCAGGATGCACACGAAGCAATAAGACCAACATCATTAGAATTTCCACCCCAAAAAATTGCTTCTTTTGTTAATAAAAAAACTTTACAAGTTTATGAATTAATTTGGAATAGATTTGTTGCATCTCAAATGACACCGGCACAATTAGAAACTACTGTGGTTGAAATAACTTCGGATGAATATTTATTTAAAGCTATTGGTAGTGCAACAAAGTTTCTTGGATATCAAAAAGTTTATGAAGAAGTTTTTGAACCTAAACCCGGTGCTGAGGAAAAAGAAGAATATAGAAATGAAAATATTCCTTTAGGATTAGAAAGAGATCAAAAATTAAAATTAAAAGAATTACAAGAGGCTCAACATTTCACAAAACCTCCGGCTAGATTTACAGAGAGTTCTTTAATTAAAGAGCTTGAAAGAAATGGTATTGGCAGACCTAGTACATATTCACATATTGTCTCAACTATACAAGACAGAAAATATGTTATCCAAGAACAAAGGAAATTAATTCCAACAAAATTAGGTAAAGAAGTAAGTAGAATTTTGGTAGGTAATTTTCCTAAAATTATAAGTGAAGATTTCACTTCCAGAATGGAATTAGAGCTAGATCAAATTGCTGATGGAACACAAGTTTATGAAAAAGTTTTATCTGATTTTTATGATCCTTTTTCGAAATCATTGTTAGAAGTAGAAGATAAAATTGAAAAAATTATATGTGATAAATGCGGTGGAGAAATGGAAATTAAATTTGGAAGGTTTGGCCGGTACCTAGGCTGCAGTAAATTTCCGGAGTGCAGTAATATTAAATCTTTTAAAGATATAGCAAATGCTAATAAAGAACCTGAATACACAGGAGAAATTTGTGAAAAATGCGGAAGCAAGCTTTTATTCAAAGAAGGAAAGTTTGGTAGATTTATAGGGTGTGAAAGTTTCCCTAAATGTGATTTTATTAAAAATATTTCCATTGGTGTTAACTGTCCCAAGTGTAAAAATGGGGAAGCAGTTGAAAGGAAATCTAAACGAGGTAGGTTATTTTATGGTTGTTCAAGATTTCCAGTTTGTGATTTTGTTAGCTGGTATAAACCAATTCCTACTCCTTGTCCGAATAAAGATTCAGATTATATGGAGAAAAGATATTCAAAGAAAAAAGGAAATTATTTGAAATGCCCTGTTTGCAGTGAAGAATTAATTATTGAAGAAGAGGATGAACAAGCAGAAGCTGTATGATATGAAAATAAATGATACAATAAATAATTTTTTAGAAGAATTAACAAGTATAAAAAGGTATTCAGTAAATACAATTGTATCTTATAAAACTGATTTAAGGAATTTTAATAATTATTGTGATGAATATTCTAAAGAGAATTTGGATCAAGTAACAGAAAAATTTATAAAAACTTATCTTATGCAATTGAGTGAAGAAAATAAATCTAAAAAAAGTATTGCTAGGAACTTAGCTTCTATTAGAGGACTCTTCAAATTTGCTTATTCTAATAATCATTTAGATTTTAATCCGACATTAAATATTTCAAATCCAAAATCGGAAAAAAAATTACCGGAAATTATTAATGAGAAATCAATTGAAGAAATTTATAAAATAATAGAGAAATATGAGAAAAACCCTTTTTTAGTAAAATGCATTATTGAAATATTATATGGGTGTGCACTGCGTGTATCTGAACTTTGTAATTTGAATTTTTTGGATATTGATCTTGATAGAAATACTTTAAGAGTTTTAGGCAAAGGTAATAAAGTTCGTATAGTTCCAATTGGAAGTAAATCAAAAGTAATTATTAATGAATATATTGCAAATAATAAATCTTGGAACTCAAACAATCCTTTTTTAGTAAATAAGAACAACAAAAGAATCTATCCACGAATGGTTCATAGATTAGTAAATAAATATTTATCACAAGTTACAGACATTAAGAAAAAGAGCCCTCATATTTTCAGGCATAGTGCAGCAACTCATATGTTGGATAGAGGGGCAGACTTAAGAGCAGTAAAAGAATTATTAGGACACGAAAATTTATCAACAACACAAATATATACTCATGTAAGTGTTGAAAGATTAAAATCTACTTATAAAAAGTCACATCCAAAATCATAAATTATTGGAGATAAAATATGAACATTAAAATAACTGCAAGAAAATTCAAAGCACACGAAGCATTAAAAGAATTCATAAAAGATGAAATATCTTCTCTTGAGAAATATTATGATAATATTATGAATGCTGAAATAGTATTAAGTTATATTAATCAAAGTAATAGTATAAAAAATGCAGAGATTATTTTACAAATACCAGGACAAACTATGAAAGCTACAAATGAAAGTGATGATTTTAATAAATCTGTTTCACAGGCAGTAAACAAGCTTAAGACTCAATTGAAAAAATTTAGGTCTAAACAAATAGCACATTAAATGTTTAAAATAGACGAAAAATCTCTTTCAAGAAAGGAATCAATTACTGTTAGATATTTTTATGACAGTATTAAAGATAAATTTAAATTAAAACTTTTATCTGATGATTCTGGATTTGATAAATTAATTACAACAAAAGATCTTCATAGGCCAGGTTTGGCACTTGCCGGATTTTTAGAATCATTTTCGTATGACAGAGTTCAAATATTCGGAAATAATGAATTAAAATTTTTATCACATCTAACTAAAGATCAACAAAAGACTACTTTCACTAGATTTTTTGAATACGATATACCTTGTCTAATTTTTTCTAATAATAATAAACCTCCAAAGTTATTATTAGATTTAGCTAATAAACATCATGTCTCTGTTTTTAGTTCTCCTCATGCAACCACAAAAACTAGTTATTTAGTTAATGATTTTTTAGATGACCAATTTGCTACAAGAATTTCTATACATGGTTCTTTTGTAGATGTTTATGGTGCAGGAATTTTATTTGTTGGTAAATCAGGAATAGGTAAGAGTGAAGTAGCATTAGATCTAATTGAAAGGGGACATAGGCTTGTTGCAGATGATATAATTATTCTTACCAAAAAAGGTGAAAACATTTTAATGGGCGCAGGGACTAGTTTGGTAAAACATTTTATGGAGATTCGCGGATTAGGACTAATAAATGTAGAAAAAATGTTTGGAATTAGGGCCATCAGACATCAAAAAAGATTAGAAATTATTGTAGAACTTGAATTTTGGGATAAAAAACAAACTTATACCAGAACAGGATTAGATGAGGAATGGATAACTATATTAGGCGTAGAAATACCTTATGTTAGATTGCCAATTATTCCCGGCAAAAACATAACAGTTATATCCGAGGTAATAAGTCTTAACTATTTGCTGAAACATTATGGTTATGATTCAGCTAAATTATTTGAAAAAAGACTTAATAATCAGTTAAAAAGCAATTCAAAAAAAGATTTAAGGGGTGTGGATTATTTTGAGCACGATTTTGAATAAAATAGTTTAAATTTACTTGACAAATTTTTTAAAATTGTTTAGTTTCGGCTCGTATTTATGAAAAAATTATACTTTTTCTCAAAAGAAAAGCTACAGTTTATAGAAATTAAAAGCTATAAATCCAAGCTATTTGTCTATTTTTCACTATCAGTGATAACTTTTAGTTCATTACTGTTTGGTGGATATTTCTATCTTCTCTCTTTAACTGGTTCCTTAAATACAGTTAATGCACTTAAAAATGAAAATAGAGAATTAGCTAAAAAATTATCAACTTTAGTTAATAAATATGAGTCTGTTGATAACCAATTAGATTTATTAGTTAAATATGATTATCAATTAAGATTAGCTTCAAACTTAACTCCTATCTCAAATGAAGAAAAAATGCTTGGTATGGGTGGTGGATATTTTGACAATAGCATAGATTATTTAAGTACTACAGCAGGTAAACAACTAAAAGAAGCTTTAGCTTTTGTTGATAAACTAACCAGAAAAATTGAATTTGAAAAATCAAACTTTTTAGAGATTGCAGAAAAATTAAAAGAGAATGAGAAATTATATGAAGCCATTCCGGCCATTAAACCTGCTGATGGAATTGCTTTACATGATTTTGGTATGAGAGTTCATCCAATCCTAAAGAAAAGAAGAATGCACGCCGGTATTGATATTTTATCTAATTGGAAAACTCCTGTTCATGTGACTGGAAATGGTAAAGTAGATTTTGTAGGGCACAAAGGTGGCTATGGTCTTTGTGTTCAAGTTAATCACGGATTTGGTTATACTACTTTATATGCACACCTATCAAAAGCATTAGTTAGGAAGGGGCAGAATCTAAAAAGAGGGGACCAGATAGCATTAACTGGAAATTCAGGTTTATCTACAGGACCTCATCTACATTATGAAGTAAGACATAATGGAACAATATTAAATCCAGGTAATTTTTTCTTTGACGATATTGATTATTTTCAAAACACTAACTCAAATTAAATACTACGAGCTTTATATATGATGATCTGGACTGTTGAATTAGCTGCTTTTTTGGATGATGCACCATGGCCTGCTACAAAAGATGAATTACTTGAATATGCTGATAGAATTGGTGCACCATATGAAGTTATTCAAAACCTTGATGAGCTTGAAGATAATGATGAACCTTACGAAAGTATTGAAGATATCTGGCCAGACTATCCTTCAGAAGAAGATTTCTTTTATAATGTTGATAATGACGATGATTTCTAAAAATTGTGGTAGTCCGCTATTTTTATGATGGATCATTTTAATAGTATCTTCGGTCAAACAACAGCAAAAAAATTCTTAGCAAATGTTATCAATTCTAAAAATATACCACACGCTTTTCTGTTTTCGGGAAGAGATGGAATTGGAAAAGAATTTGCAGCTGTTCAATTTGCAAAATTAATTAATCAGTCTTCGGGTGATTTAGAAAAAGTTTCCTCATCAATATTAAATTTATCAGAGCCATATATTAAATATGTTTTTCCTCTGCCAAGAGGAAAAAATGAAACTGATAAAGATGGAGCCTATGATAAGTTAAGTAATGATGTAATAGATGAAATAAAAGAACTGATCAAAGCAAAAATCAACAACCCATATTCAAGCATTAAATTGTCTAATGCTAATAATATAAAAATTAGTAGTATTCGTGATATTAAAAAATTTATAGTGTTAGATTATTCAGATATTCCATATAGAATTATTCTAATTGCCCATGCTCATTTAATGAGTACTGAAGCACAGAATGCGTTATTAAAACAACTTGAAGAACCTCCAGCAGGAATAATTTTTATTTTATGCACTTCGTTACCATCTCAATTAAGTGCAACAATTCGTTCAAGATGTTGGGAAGTAAATTTCTCTCCATTGAAAGAAGAAGATATTTCCGAAATACTTATAACTAAATTTGATGTTGATAAAAAGTTAGCAAAAAATGTCTCAATATTTTCTAATGGGTCAATTACAGAAGCACTAGATTTGATTGAAAATAATTTTAATGAAATGTTTAATGATACTATTCAGATATTAAGGTTTTCATTTGCTAAAAAATATAATTCGGCCTATAACATTATAGAAAAATATAGTTCTATAAATAATTCTAACTTAAAATTAATATTAAAATTATTAATCATATGGTTTAACGATCTTAATAAAGAAAAAAATGATTTAACAAATATTTATTTCAAAGAACATTTGGGAACATTGGAAAAGTTTAATTCTAAATTTTCTTCAAAAAATGTAGTTTCAATAGTAGAAAAATTAGACGAATTTTCTTTATTAATTAATAGAAATATTAACCCTACAATAATTACAATGAATATTGTAAATGAATTAGCAGCATTTATTAGATAGTATCTTTTATTTTGGATTATACTTTTATACAAAATTGAAATGTATATTACTCCATTTTTGTTTAATTTTAGTTATTAACAATTTTTTATTGAAGTACATCAGGATTTAAAAATGAAAAAAGTAGTAATTGTATCAGCTAAAAGAACTCCCATTGGATCTTTTATGGGTTCTTTATGCTCATTATCATCAGGGAATTTGGGTGGGATAGTAATAAGTGATATCATCAATGAAACAAAAATAGAAAAAAATGAAATTGATGAAGTAATAATGGGAAATGTTTTAACAGCTGGACAAGGACAAGCTCCTGCACGCCAATCCGCAGTTTATGGAGGTTTACCTTTAAAAACAGAATGCTTAACTATCAACAAAATGTGTGGAAGTGGGCTTAAAGCCGTAATGCTTGCCCATCAAGCCATACTTTGTGATGATGCAAAAGTAATTATTGCTGGTGGACAAGAAAGTATGTCTAATTCTCCATATTTGCTACCTAATGGAAGATCTGGATATAGACTAGGTAATGGGGAAGTTGTTGATTCAGTAGTAAAAGATGGCTTGTGGGATGTTTATAATGACATTCATATGGGTAGTTGTGCTGAATCTTGTGCAAAAGATTTTAAATTTACAAGAGAAGAACTTGATGAATTCACAATAAATTCATATAAAAAAGCTATTCAAGCCCAAAAAGATAAAAAATTTGAAAATGAAATAACAAAGGTAACAATTAAAAGTAAAAAAGTGGATACAATTGTATCAGAAGATGAAGAACCGGGGAGAGTTAAATTTGATAAAATACCATATCTAAGACCGGTATTTGAAAAAGATGGAGTTGTAACTGCAGCAAATGCTTCAAGTATTAATGACGGTGCTGCTGCTTTGCTTGTAATGGACGAAGAAAAAGCTAAAGAGTTAAAGTTACAACCACTTGTAGAAATTGTTGCTCAAAGTTCTACTGCAAAGGCTTCTATTGAGTTTACAACAGCACCTGCTGATGCTATTGCTAAAGTTTTGAAAAAAGCTAATCTAACAAAAGATGAAATTGACTTATTCGAAATTAATGAAGCCTTTTCAGTTGTATCTTTAGCCGTAAATAAATTATTAGATCTAAATAGTGAAAAAGTAAATGTAAATGGTGGAGCAGTTGCATTAGGCCATCCAATTGGGGCAAGTGGTGCAAGAATATTAGTGACTCTAATTCATGAAATGAAAAAGAGAAATTCCAAATATGGTTTAGCTTCTTTATGCATTGGCGGAGGAGAAGCTTCTGCTTTAATAGTAAAAAATATTAATTGAGTTAAAGATGAATATTAAAGAAGTTTCAATAATAGGAGCAGGTACAATGGGTAATGGTATTGCTCATGTATTTGCCCAAAATAATTATAAAGTAAATCTTGTGGAGCAAGAAGCAGAATTCTTGAAAAGAGGATTATCAACAATAAATAAAAATCTGGATAGACAAGTAAATAAAGAAGCTATTAGTATTGAACAAAAAGAGATGACTCTATCAAACATAAATGGCATCATTGGTATTGAAAATACTCCAAATGAAAGTGACCTTGTCATTGAAGCAATCTATGAGAATAAAGAAACTAAATTAAATATATTCAATAAATTAAATGATATAATTAAATCTAATTCTATTTTTGCTTCAAATACATCGTCTATCTCAATAACTGAACTATCAGCTAATATAAGAAGTGAGCAATTTATTGGAATGCATTTTATGAATCCAGTTCCTGTCATGAAATTAGTTGAAATAATTAGAGGATATTCAACCAGTAATGAAACTTTTGAGACAATAAAAGATCTTTCACTAAAATTGGGTAAGACTCCTGTTGAAGTATTTGATTATCCGGGTTTTATCTCTAACAGAATATTAATGCCTATGATAAATGAAGCTATTTTTGCATTAATGGAAAAAGTTGCCTCAGCAGAAGATATTGACACTGTTATGAAATTGGGTATGAATCATCCAATGGGGCCACTTACATTAGCAGATTTTATAGGATTGGATGTATGTCTATCAATAATGGAAGTATTATATAATGGATTTAATGATTCAAAATATAGACCATGTCCATTATTAAAAAAAATGGTAGCAGCAAAAAAATTAGGTAGAAAATCAGGTGAAGGATTTTTTAAGTACAATAAATAATTCATCTAAATACCTATATAAATATTAATGCAAAATAAAAATAACTCTTCCGGTTACATTCTCCTAAATAATTTAAAATCTTTTAATAATAAGCTCAAGGATAAGATTCAAAAATTTTCAATGCCTGAGTATACTATATTTAGTTTTTACGCTATTATTATAGGAATAATTGCAGGCCTTGGTGCTGTATTATTTCATGATTCCTTGGTCTTATTAAACAAATTCTTTTTTGATCAAACATCAAATGGACTATATTTTTTAGGTGCAGTGGTTGTAATAATTTTACCTGCTTTCGGTATGTTTATCCAAAGTTTGATGATAATGGGATTTCCAAAAATTTCAAGAAGAAAGGGTGTATCTGATGTTATAAAATCATTGGCTGTAAGAGGTGGTTATATACCTTTTAGAACTACAGTATTTCATTTTATTGCTCCAGCAATTTGTATTGGGACAGGTGGAACATTAGGACCTGAAGGTCCTGCAGCTCAAATTGGAGCCGGTATTGCAAGTAAAATAGGAAAATTCTTTAATCTTTCATCTTCACAAATTAGAATTTTCACTGCTGCTGGTACAGCTGCAGCAATTTCAGCAATATTTAATTCACCACTTGGCGGAGTATTTTTTGCTTTGGAAATAATTTTGTTGAATGATTTCCAAGCCCCAACTTTTTCTGCCCTAATATTAGCTTCAGTTACTGGTAGTACAGTTTCAAGAATATTTTTAGGTAATGATCCTCGTTTTTTATTTGCAATTCCACATATAGGTAATTATTCTAATTTTTATCTTTATATAATTGTTGGTCTATTTTCAGGTCTTCTATCTTTAACATTTATTAGATACTCATCAATTGTTGAACATTTATTCAAGAATAAAATTTACAAACATATTCCACAATGGGTTGGAATGGTTGCAGTTGGTCTTATTGTTGGTATTTCTGGATATTTTTATAGTGAAATATTTGGGGTAGGGTATAAAGCTATTAACTCAATATTATCTTCTTCTTTAACTTGGAATGTTGTACTAATAATTTTAGTCCTTAAATTTTTACTTGTTCCTTTAACACTTGGTTCAGGAGGATTTGGTGGAATGTTTGCTCCCTCATTATTTTTAGGAGCGTGTTTTGGTTATTTATTTACTTATTCCTTTAATACAATATGGGGGTTAAATTTAGATCCAACTATATTTATATTAATATCTATGGGAGCAGTTTTAGGTGGTATAAATACTATTCCAATTTCATCTATATTAATTATATTTGAAATGACTCAGAATTATTCTTTTATTCTTCCACTTATGTTAGCAATTATTATTAGTACAACTTTAGTGCAAATTACTATCAAAGGTTCTATTCATTTAAAGCATTTGGAGTCTGAAGGCTATATTATGAATTCAGGTAAAGAGCAAAACATACTAAAAAACATAATGGTATCTGACCTTATATTAAGTAAAATCGAACTTGTAGATGAGTTTATGCCCTTACCAGAATTAGTTGCAAAAATAATTGCCAGCCCTAATAGCACATTTTATTCTATCAATAAAGATAATAAAATAAGTGGAGCAATTACAGAAAATGAATTAAGACCAATAATAACTAATTATGATACTTTAAAAAATGTAATTATAGCTAAAGATGTAATTAATCCAAATGTGATAAGTATATATAAAACCGATAATTTAGATTATGTCCTTAAATTGTTTAGTAAGAAGAATTTAGATCAATTTCCTGTTATTGATAAAACAAATTCTAAAAAGATCTTGGGAGCAATTTCTAGACAACAAGTTTTGGAGGCTTATAATCACGAAAGTTTAAAATATAACTTAGCAGATGGTTTATCAACTGAATTTAAAACTATAGAACAGGCTAAATCAGCTAGTATTGCAAAAGGTTTTTCTATAGTTGAGCATAAAGTACCTTTACAGTTTACAGGTAAAACACTTGCAGAATTAAAATTACGTAATAATTATGATGTTGATGTACTTATGATTAAGAAATATGATTATCTATTAAATGAAGATATTGAAAATAAAATAATTACACCAACATCAGAATATAAATTAGAAAGAGAAGACTTATTGGTATTATTTGGGAAAGATGATAAAATTGAAGAATTCTTACATATATTTAAAGATATGCGTATATTCTAATTATTCAAATGTCTTATAATGTATATTATGTAAACTATTTAATATATTGATTTGCAGATAATAGTAACTATCCCACCCCTTTAAGTTTAAGGAATACTAATACAATTATTATCGCAATTATTATCCAAATCATTGGACTTCTTTTTTTTGCTCTTATGGTTTTTATTTGTCGACGAAATCCTAACTGTTTTTTCTTTTTCTCTGTTTCATCTTCTTCAGGTTTGTAAAATTGCGGAGTATAATCAAAAATTCTGTGACTTGGCTTTTTCATAAACATTGACATATAGCAATTCTTTAATTCATTAAAGCTAAAATAAAGGCATCTGGATCAAATTTATAAAGATCATCAATTTTTTCACCTACACCAATAAATTTAATGGGGATATTTAATGTCTTGGTAATTTGAAATATAATGCCACCCTTAGAGGTTCCGTCTAATTTAGTTAAAATTATGCCATCTAAATTAGTCTCTTTTTTAAATTCAATTGCCTGTGATAAGGCATTTTGACCATTTGTGCTGTCAAGAACAAGATAAGTCTGATTTGGAGCACGCAGAAGCTTTTTTTCGATAACTCTTTTAATCTTACCTAGTTCATCCATCAAATTGTTTTTTGTATGTAATCTCCCGGCAGTATCTATAAATGTCACATCATACTTTTCGGATATACTTTTTTCAATTGCTTTATAAGCAACAGAGGATGGATCTGCTCCAATGTCGCCTTTTATTATATCCACATTTGCTCTTTTTGCCCAAATGTCAAGTTGATCACTAGCGGCAGCTCTAAATGTATCAGCCGCACAAATAAGGACTTTGTTACCTTCTTTTTTGCTTTGATAAGCTAACTTTCCAATTGAAGTTGTCTTCCCTACTCCATTCACTCCTACAATTAGAACTACATTGGGTTTAGAGAGAGTATTAGTTTTATTCTCTGATAATTCTGTTTCTATTAAAATATTTTTTAGTTCATTAAATATACTTTCCTTAAACGAGCTTTCATCTCTACCTGAATTATTCTTAAGATTTGATCTAGCGGCAGTAATTATTTTCGCAGTTGTATCAAAGCCAATGTCAGATGAAATTAATAATTCTTCGATGTTTCTAATAATGTCTTCATCAACTATAGCTTTACCTGTGAAAGCTTCATTTATGCCATTAAATAGTTTACTCTTTGTCTTTTGTAGACTTAATTTAAGCTTCTCAAAGTTATTCATTATTCTTATTTGCTTTTATGTATTCCAAACCTCTATAAATATATCCTAAAAGTGAAGTGATAATTAAAAATATACTCAAATAATAAAAAGTTAAGAATATAATATTATTCCGATCTAATTTGACGATAATCATTAGAATTACAATTCCAATATTAAGCACTGTTGCTTTACCTAACTTATTCGAAGGAAGAACTTTCCCAATTTTATTAGTAACATAAATCCCCCCTAAAAATATTAGAACATCTCTACTAATAATCATAAAGAAATAATAATTTGGAATTCTACCAAGTAAGTATATTTTTAATATAATTGCGGCAACCACTACTTTGTCAGCCAATGGATCAATAATCTTACCCATTTCAGTTACTTCATTATATCTTCTTGCTAAATATCCATCTAATAGATCAGTTACAGCAACTAAAATGCAAATTGAAAAAAGTATATATGGAGCCCAACTAGTATTGAATTCATCAAACAATATCCAAAGTGGGATAGCTAATAAAAGTCTGAATAAACTTAAAAGATTTGATTTAGTTGAAAAAAGTTCTTTATAATTTACTTTCATATTAAAAAATATTATAACTCATAAATTTCTTTTTTAAATGTAAAATCAACCTCTGTAGGATAATTACCAGAGAAACAAGAATTGCAGAAATTTTCTTTACCATCGTCTTCAACACAACTTAATAATTCATCCAATGTTAAATATTCTAAAGAATCAACCTCTAAATATTCTTTTATCTTTTGAATATTGCCATTATACTTATTTGCAATTAATTCTTCTTTGCTGGGAAAGTCCATTCCATAATAACAAGGGTGCATAATAGGAGGTGAAGATATTCTAAAATGAATTTCTTTAGGATTAGCGGTTCTTATTAATTTTACTAATTGCTTTGAAGTTGTTCCTCTTACTACAGAATCATCTACTATTACTACAGTTCTGTTTTCAAGAACTCCTTTTACAATATTGAATTTAATTCTTACTCCTACTTCCCTTTTTATCTGTCCGGGTTGAATAAAAGTTCTTCCAATATAATGACTTCTAATTAGTCCTATCTCAAGTTTTGATTTAATTCCATCTTTTTCAAGTTGTCTTTGGTAGCCAAGGGCACAAGTATTTGAGCTATCAGGCACACTAATTACAATCACACTTTTTTCGTCATTACTTACTACCGGATGCTTACTGGCTAAAATTTTGCCCAATCGTCTTCTCATTTTATCAACATTATTTCCGAACACAAAACTATCAGGTCTTGAAAAGTATATATATTCAAATATGCATTGCTTTTGTTTAATACTCTGATCATTAAATCTTATTGATTTTACTTCTTGTCTTTCATATGCTTCATTATCAATTACAACAATTTCTCCCGGCTCAATCTCACGAATAAATTCAGCCATATTAATATCAAATGCACATGTTTCTGAAGCTATAATAAAAGTTTTATCTTTTTTTCCTAGACACAGAGGTCTAAATCCATAACTATCTCTTGCAGCTATCAACTTATCATCTGTTAGAATTACTAAACTAAATGCACCTTCCAATTTTTCTAATGCTTCTTTTATTTGTTCTACTTGATCGTATAATTTGCTTCTTGCAATAAGATGTAAAATTACTTCCGTATCACTTGTGGTTTGAAATATTGCTCCTTCATTTACTAATTCATCTCTAATTACTTTAGCATTTGATATGTTACCATTATGTGCTACAGCAAGATTGCCTAAACGGTAATTAACAACAAATGGTTGAGTGTTTTTTATAGATTCTGTAGATCCGGTAGTTGAATAACGGTTGTGACCTATTGATGAATTGCCAATTAAAACATTTTCTAATATTTTAGAATCAGCAAAAACTTCAGAAACTAAACCTTCACCTTTATGGATATTAAATACAGTTTTATTTCTTTCATTTAAGGTTCTAGTAACAATTCCACAAGCTTCTTGTCCTCTATGCTGTAAGGCGTGCAATCCATAATAAGTTTTAACAGAAGCATTAGGGCTTCCAAATACTCCGAATACTCCGCAATGACATTTAGGCTTATCGTTTAACATTCAACTTAGATTATGAGGTTAAATTTCTTTTTGTAAAATTAAGTAAATATTAAACTAATTAAAATGGATAGATGTTAATATTGAATTTTAAATGACAAAAGTGAAAGATTATTAGATTTTAGTTAATTCAAAAATTCCGCAACCATAATTACAGCCATAATTATTTAGTATATCATCTTCAATTAAAGAAATATTTTTGAATAAATCACCTTTGTCATTAACATATGAAAATGAATCTATTATGTATTGTGTAGTAATTAAATCTAATAAATTACTAACTGAAAAAACTCTGTGTGCATTAAATTCAATTCTCTGTGGACCAATTGGTATGGAGAAATAAAACTTTCCGCCTTGTTTTAATATTTTAGTTAAATTTTCTAATCCTGTTAAATATCCGTTTGAATCTATTTTATCACCATATCTTCCTAAACCTAGATGTTCTAAAGTGTGTAAACAGGACAATGAATCTGTATAATTTATTAGATTCTCATCCAGTTCTCCCATTAAATCTATTCTACTAAATTTAATATTTTTTATTTTAGCTTTTATTTCTCTAATATCAAAGACTTCAATTTCTCTGAATGAGGCTATATGTGAAACAAAACCATCTATTCTCGATCCAATATCGACATGCTTTTTGGGATTTGCTAAAAATATTTTTTGAGCTATTAGTAAATCCTGATGGAAATAATGTCCGGATGCATTACCTCCCTCTTCATTTTCGTCGAATAAGCAAGGATATGAATTTCCAAAAACGAATTTGTTTTGTTTAGTCTTTAATTGGTTTTTAAGATTATTTTTATCTTTAAAATATTTTGGTGTTTTTGTTAACGCTTGGAAAGTATTTTTAGGATTTATACCTAAAGCAATTAACCATTTTTTAAGTGAGAAGATTATATCCTTCATTTATTTTCTCAGTAATATTGATAGTAACCTTAGAGTATTTTAATTTGTATCGTCAAACCAGTCATTATCTTCTATCATTCGAAAAGAAGCATTTTCACCGGCTCTTGAGAAATCATCTTTACTGTGATAATAAGAAACTAAACGAATCTCTTTTTCAGTATTTTTATCTTTAAATCTTGCTACAGTTCCTTCTTTTTGTTTTAATGGATGTAATTCGCAGATAAATAGTGGCCCATTTTCTCTTAATATTCTGAAAGCTTCAGCAAATACAAAATTTATATTTTCAATATGCTCAAGTACTAGATTGGTTGAAACTAAATCACAAGATTCATTATCAAAAGGCCAGGATTTTGTAATATCGTGAATAAAAAATTCAGCATTAGATTTTATAATTTTTTCTTTAGCAATTCTAATCATCTCAGTAGCAAGGTCTAATGATTTTAAGCTTTTACAATTTTCTGCAAACCAAACAGAACTTTTTCCGGTTCCACAACCGGCTTCAACAATATCTTTGCATCTGATATCTTTAAGAATATGCTTTACTACTTTTTCATCAAGTGATCTAGTTGGGTTATCAACTTTGTCATAGGTTTCAGCCCAATTGTTATATGCTTCTTCAGTTTTCATTTCCTATTCAACAAAAGTATATACTACTTTTACATTTGTTGTAATTGATATGTACTGAGGTATATTTATTAAAACTGCTTGTGCTGGTATATCGGCTTTAAAATATTGGACTGGAAAATTTTTTATTTCTTGATTTTCAGTTGAAACACTTACAATTTTTCCAATCTTTAAATTTAGATTACTTGCATAAAGTTTTGCCTCTTCTCTTGCATTTTGCAAAGCATTTTTTACACTTTTTTTGTGTCCTTCCTTGTTTTTTGATGAAGAGAAATTACTCTTAAAGCCATAAAATCCATTTTTAAGAAGATCAATTTGCAAAGGTATATACATTTTAAAATCTTTTAGTATAAAGTGAACTGTTTGATTAGTTTGAAAAGAAACACTTTTATCTCTGTAATCCTGATATTTATAGATACTGAATAAAGAATAAGTTATATCTTCATCCAAAATACCGTATTTCTTTATTAATTTAATTATTATTTGCTCCCTTGCTTTATGCTCATCAAAAGCTTTTTGCGGATTCTTATTTTCTACACCTAAATTCATAGATATATTTATATTATCAGCTAATAAATCAAAAGTACCGGTTGCATTTACTGTGAATGTAATTGCATCATTTTGTTGTGCGTAAATATTAGATAATAATAGGAAAATAAATACAGTGGTTATAAAATGATGTGTTTTCATATCTAATCCAATTTTAATAAATGATTAAAATATATACATAATATAACAGTTAATTGTTGCATTTTTAATATCAAATTAAAAAAGAAAATAAAATTTTTATTTTAAATAATTTAGAGGTTCTTGGAGATAATTTTGAAAAAGCTCAAAGTATTTACCCACATGAATACCATCAACTAAAGCATGGTGAACCTCAACAGAAAGCGGCATATTTAATTTTTCCCCTTCTTTTTGAAATTTACCCATTACTATTTTTGGGATTGAATCATTTTTATCCAATTTTCTGGCGTGTTTAAAACTTGTAAAATTTATCCAAGGAATTACAGAATAATGAATCATATCATCTTGCCCTGTATGTGGATGAAGTTTACCGTCGTTATTTTTGTTGTGATCTAAAACTAATAAAGCATTTTGATTGAATGGATAAAATTCATCAAAATATTTAAAATAACTAAAACTAAAAGTTTCATCTTTATTTAAGACTGTAGAACCGCAATTAATTTTATCGAATACAATAACTTTATCATCTTTTAGTCTAAATCTGAATTCTTCTATTTCATTTGCAGCCTTTATTGATAAAAATAGTGAGGCAATGAAAAAAGAAAGTGACTTCTCTTTAGTAAACTCTAACAGTGGTTTAACATTTACATCAGCACAAATATTAAAAAAAGGAAGGTCATATCCTTTAAAGAAATAAAACTGTTCTTTTCTTTTCCAATTTTCTATATCCAAATATTTCATTATTATTTATTATTTGAATCCTTTTGAGAGTACTCCAATAATTACAAGAGCAAGAGCAAAAAATATTCCTGCAACAAATTTTGATATTGTTTCTGTCAATAATAGGATTACAATAATTAAACAAATTATTAAAAATAAAATTGCTGATGTTTTAAATTTCATATTAAACACCTAGTTAATTTTTACTAATTCAACTCTTCTGTTAAGTGCTCTACCCTCTTCTGCTTCATTTGAAGTAATAGGTTTTGTAAGTCCGTATCCATTTGAAACTATTCTATCATTTTCAACACCGAATAACAAGAGATAATCTCTAACAGTATTTGCTCTTTTATTTGATAGTCCCAAGTTATATTGTGCAGAGCCTACATTATCTGTATGTCCTTGAATTTCAATTTTAAGTTTGGGATAATTTAACATTAGTTTTACTATTTCCGCCAATACTTTTTCTGCATCAGGTTTTAATCTGTCTTTGGCAGTGTCAAAATTGATTCCGTAAATAGAAATTGTCCCTAGAGAATCCAATGTTCTCTTCATTTGATCTGCACTAAAGACCAATTGCTTTTCAAATCCTTCTTCCTCAATTATAATTAGATCATAATTTCCATCTAAAGCAGTAACATAGCCCCAGAGTTTACCGCTACCGTTTAACGGAAGAGTAAATGTAATCTTACCCCTTTCTGCATAAAAAACTTCTCCCCCCATTTCTTTTGCGGCAAATCTGTAATTATTCATTATATCAATTTTAGAAATTTTTTTACCAATTTTCCCTTTATCATTTCTGTTTTCATAATGAAGCTTCCAATATTTTCCTTTTTTTTCTATAGTTGTCGTCTTTTTATTTTCAATAATCCTAAATGAAAAAGTTGAGAAATCGGATTTTTTACTTAGTGTTTCAACTAGTTCAAATCCAGGCATTTTCTTTACCATTAGATGTTCAATACTTTCTTGGGCAATTGAACTAATAGTAAAGAAAAATAAAATTTGAATAAGTGAAATACATATTTTAGACATTTTTATTTTTACCATAACTTTTCAATAAATTAAACAAAATATTATTTACCACTTACCTGCATATTCAGAGCTATATTTATCAAATTTACTTTCATAGAATAATCGCTTAGTGTTAATTATTTGTTTGATGTGAAGTAAATCGTGACAAATCCAAGCTGCAAACATATCCCCTGCCTTTATTTTCCCCCAAGAGGCATTGTATTCTATCTCCCAATCTGGATCAACAATTTCATCTAACCATTTAATAGAATTTTCTCTCTCGGATAGAAAATTTTTAATAGATTCAGAAATATCTCTTTCATTATAATTGTTTTCCATAACCCAAGATACCGGATCAATACTTGGCCAGGTCTTTTCGGGATAATAGAGCATATACTTTAACCTTAATGGAAAGTCATTTAGTTCTTCATCGTGTAAATGATTTACTACTTCAAGTATAGACCATTTTTTAGGCTCAGAACGCCATTTGGCTTCCTCATTGGACAAACCATCAACTAAACAAGCAATTGTAAGGAAATTTTTATTAAGCTGTTCTGAAAAATATTTTATATCCACTTTTCTTACTCCTAAATTATTTTACTCTTTCAAAAATAAAGGAATGCACAGTATTTTTTCCATCCTTTGAAAAAGTCCAATCCATTTTTAAATGATCAACATCAACGAATTTCATTCTAAGATTAATCATATGACCGTCATTATTATTATTTAAATTTGTTGCATCAATAAATTTAAAATTAAGTTCATTAATATCATCTGGTGTTTTATTAGCTTTCATTCTTGGATGATTACCTACTGAGCAGTAATGAGTCATCATTAAATCATTCCCATTTAGATGATACATCGTAATCATTGCATCCTCTTTATCGCTTGATAATGTTTCCATAATTGTAGAATTATTAGAATGTAATTCTTCAGTATTTCGGTAACACAGGAGTTATATTTTATATAATAAAACTCTGGTGTTACTATGAATACTTCTACAGCTAATTTGTTAACCAGTAAATGTATAACAATACTTCAAGAATATGAAAAAGTCAAAGCTGGTCAAAGTACTAATTTTAAGACAGTTGACCAACTCTGTAAAGCTCATTATGTTCACCGTAAAGATATACATAAATACTACGAGCGATGGATGAAATCCGGCAAAGATCGTTCTTCTTTACTTCCTCAGAAAAGAGGGCCTAAAGTTGGAAAGTATAAACTGCTTTCCAAAGAAGAGGAACATATAATACTGAAGATCCATCGCAGACTTGGTGCTAATGAGTTTGAGATTTTCCATTTACTAAAGAACAATTTTAAGACTCATCCTTCCGTATCTACAATCTACAGAACCTTTAAGCATTATCCATTGAATAAAGCTCGTAAAGAAAAAATTAAGCGCTATGTTAAACGATATCCAGGTGAATTACTTCACGCTGATACTTATTATTTAGCTAAATCCATAATGCAAGACAGAAAATATTACTATCTGTTCGGTATCATTGATGATTACAGTCGTCTTGCTTATGTTGAACTAATCAAAGCTATAAATGCAGCAAATGTAACAAAAGCATTCTTCCACTCTGTTCAATACTTCCTGGCTCACGGTTTTGAGCCTGAAAGCGTTATGACAGACAATGGAGTTGAATTTACAGCCTATACTTCTCAGAAAGCTAAAAAGACTCACTTCTTTGAGACGATGCTTAATATCGTTGGTATTGATCATATTTATACAAGACCTTATCATCCTCAAACAAACGGGAAAATAGAACGCTTCTGGAGGATACTATTAAACGAATGCATTGTTCATTTGAGCTTTGGACAGACAATAGATACATTAACCAATGAACTTAATAGCTTTCTTTATCATTATAATTATGAACATCGTCACGGAGCTTTGGATTATCAAACTTCTTTAAATCGTCTTACTGCCGTTACCGAAATGTTGAAGTAGTACACGAAGGCGTGGCGAGCGAGCAACCAATCGCCTCTGATTTTGAAAAAAGTTTAAGTTGGTCGGAACGGCGGGATTTGAACCCGCGACCCCTTGAACCCCATTCAAGTACGCTACCGGACTGCGCCACGTTCCGTAAATATTACTCATAAATATAAAAAATTTTTGATTAAAGTTTTGATAGAAGTATTTGAAGTATATTTTTTAGTTCTAGTAGATCGCTTTTTAGAGAAAAGTCTTCATCTTTGAAAGGTTTATTTTCATTATGCTCAGGGTTAAAACTATCAGATAATTCAGGTTTGTGTTTTATATCTTCTTGACTATTTTTACCCTCAAGTATCTTTCTAGCTCCTTCAATTGTATATTTTTTCTCTCTTAATAGAGTTGTGATCTTTATTATTAACTGAATATCTTTGTTTGTGTAGATTCTGTTTCCAGCTCTGTTTTTTTGAGGTTTAAGATTTTCGAATTCACTTTCCCAATAACGAAGTACATATTGTTCGATCCCAGTTATTCTGGAAACTTCACTAATAGAATAATATAATTTTTTTATTGATAACTCTTTCAAATCAGCTCAAAAATATTTTTAGTAAAATAAATAATTACTTAAATAATAGCAACAAAAATCTTTTAGACAACTATTTTATTTAATTGGATATGTTAACTTGCTTGTTAATATATATTTATTGATAGATACTTTTAAGAATTTTCAGCTTCAATTATTTTAATAATTTGACTGATATCATCAAGTTCGTAATCGGCATTGTGTGTTTGTGTATTAAATGTGTCACCGTATTTAGCAAAAGCAGTTTTCATATCTACATTTCTAGCTCCAACAATGTCTCTTTCAGCCCAATCCCCAACCATTAAAGATTCTTTTGGAGTTACATCAAGTCTATTTAATATTTCCATAAAAGGCTCCGGAGCAGGTTTAATTTTGCCTGTATCTTCTGATGTAACAACAGCATCAACAATATGATGAAAATTGAGGTATGCTAATCTTAGCCATGCTTCCTTGGTTGGTGCATCAGATAAAATACCCATTTTTATTCCCATTTTTAGTAGTTTATTTAATGTAGAATAAACATGAGGATATGGAATTAAAGCTGCTTCTCTAGCTCTTCTATATGCCACTATTCCCGCAGACAAAATTTTATAATCAATTTTTTTAAGCACCCTTTGTAAGAAAAGATCAAATACTTTTTGATATTCCATCCCCTTTTCACTATAAATCTCATCAATAATTTTACTTGCTTCTTCTGGTGTTAAATTTAATCCGGCATCACACATTGCTGGGATTGCACCTTCAATTGCTCTGCGTTTCATATTCATAAAATCAACAAGTGTATTATCTAAATCAAAAATTACTGCTTTTATCATTCAATTTATTCCTTTAACTTTAAGATATTTTTCAATTAAGTGTACTGCAGCTGAATAACTTTCTTCTTTAAATCCGGAAATATAACCATAACATGCAGATGCTGTTATAAGGTTCTGTCTGAAATTTTCTCTTTTAGCAAGATTAGAAAGGTGAACTTCAATTTTTATTAATTTGATTTCAACCAAGGCATCTCTAATGGCAACAGATGAATGAGCAAATCCACCAGGATTTATAACAATTGCATTAAATTTATCTTCTGCATTTTGAATTTTATCAATTATTTCACCTTCGTGATTACTTTGAAAAAATTCAAAAGTAGAATCTTTAAATTCAGCCTTAAGTTTTTTTTCAATATCCTTAAGACTTAATTTACCGTAAATTGATTGTTCTCTTTTGCCAAGAAGATTTAAGTTAGGCCCATTTATAACAAGTATTTTCATTTACTTTCTGCCATTTCATCAATTACTTCTCTTATCTTAGGAGATAAATATATCTCTTCAATACCTAATTCCTTTAAAGCTGCAGCAAGTATCATCACTTTTCTTTGAAGGTTTGCCATTTTATTTACAACAATAATTTTACTTTCTTTTAAAAGACAGTAACCACCTTTAAAATCACCCTTTTCAAATCTAACTTTAGCTCCTAATTGATTAGCTAATTCTTTAAGTTCATCAAGTAGATCTTCAAATTCTTTTTCTTTTATTTTCATAAAATATATTCAGATAGAAATTGTTTAGTAAATGTAAGTAACTCTATAATAAATTGAAAACAAAGCAGATATAATATAAGATGTTGATATAAATTATTGGTATAAAACTTTCTTAAGTAAATTATTGGTTACTTTGAAAACTGCTCACTTATTATAAGATAAAACATATCTTAATATTTTTTAGATTGTAAAAATGAGTATTTGAAGTGAATCTATATTTAATGGTAGAGTAGCCATTAGTTAATATCTTCTATACCAATATTTATAGATAATTAGCTAAAAAATCAAATGTAATTAATAGGTATATTATTCAATACTAATTAGGATAACTCAATTAATATATTATCAAATATATCAAGGAATATGTCTAAATGTTTCTGCTCCATAATCAATGGAGGAAGGAGGCGGAGTACATTAGTCGCTGTTAAATTGACAATTATTTTTTTATCTCTAAACTTATTTACAATTTCATTAGCAAAGTTATTTACTTCAATCCCAATCATAAATCCTTTACCACGAATATCTTTAATAATATTTGGATATTTTTCCTTTAAATTGTTTAGCTTTTCAAAAAAATAAATACTTAAATTATCAACTTTAGATATCAAATTATTTTCACTTAAATAATCTAGCACAGCAATTCCTGCAGCACAACAAACGGGATTTCCTCCAAAAGTTGTTCCGTGTTTGCCATAATCCAATATATCATTTAATTTATTTTTAATCATAAAGGCACCAAGAGGCAATCCTCCCCCAATTGCTTTAGCCGATACTATAATATCTGGATTTACATTATAGTGTTGATAAGTAAAATTTTTGCCAGTCCTGCCAATTCCTGATTGTATTTCATCAGCAACTAGTGAAAAGTCATACTCCTTTTTTAAGTTTGTTATTTCATTTGCAAAATCATTACTAATAGGTTGTATTCCACCCTCACCTTGAATAAACTCTACAAAAATAGCAGCGGTATTTTCATTCACTTTATCCTTTAGATCTTCAATATTGTTGAATTTTATATAATCAATATTCTTTAAAAGAGGTTCAAATCCAAGGCGATGGTTTTTTCTTTCAGTTAAAGTTAAACTACCATAAGTTCTGCCATGAAATGAGTTTGTAAGGCTGTAAATTTTCTTATCCTGTCCAAATTTCATTCTTATTAATTTAATTACACCTTCAATCGCTTCAGTTCCGCTATTTGTCAAAAATAATTTATCCATTTTAGAAAATCGTAATAATTTATCTGCAAATTCAGTTTGAATATCAGTAATAAAATAGTTTGAAAGATGGGATATTTTTTTAATTTGTTTTGTAACTGCTTCAATTATTCTAGGATGAGAATAACCCAGAGCATTAACACCTAAGCCCGACATAAAATCTAAATATTTGTCACCATTCTTCGCACTAAGATAAACTCCAGAGCCACTTACTATCTCGATAGGAATCCTTTTATATGTTTGTAAGAAATATTTTTTTTCTTTGTCAAAAATGTCGGTTGTATTCATTTTATGAGTTATAGGTTAGAAAAAATTAATTATAAAATATTATAAGGTGTTAAAAGTAGAACAATCAATAATAAAACAAAGAATAAAATTGATGTAATTATTGAGTAAAATTTTATCTTTGTTAAAGTATAGAATCCAAATGCTAAAATAAAAATAGACCAGATGAATAGGAGAATTTCTAATGAAATTAGAGTGTAGGCAAGTACTGGTTTTATAATTGTCGGAGGAGGATTTATAGAAAATAAATAACCTCCAAATATTATTATTTCAACTAAAAATATAGAAAAAAGAGCAAATACATTCGGGAAAAGTGAATATGTGACAATTGATAAAACATCCTTATATCTTGTTTCTACTTTTAATGATCTATTTATAGTTTTTATAGAAAAAACATAAAGAAATAAGAAAGCTGAAAATTCAGCAAGGACAACTAAATAAGAAATAAAAAATCCGTGATATGAAAATGAAATATCACCTATTGTCATTTTAAGGAAAAAAGAATCTATCATTAATTTTATAGATGTAATAATTATTATAAATACAATAAAATTTTTATGTTCACTCCAAATAATATTTGTAAAACCTTTAGTCGGGGATTCAATTAATAATCTAATATCATTCCAAAGGTCTATATTCCAAATCTTAGCTCTTAAATAATTATTACATTTTGTACAATTAAGTCTAAACAAAGCATTCTCTGTTTCACAACTTTTACATTTTATAGTATTAAGCATATTAATTTAATTTAATTCTTAAAGATAATTGTGTTTGATTAGTTTCAGGATTTTCATCAACAGAAAAATCAAATAGTTGTGCATCAACATAAGCATCTATTAAATTTAATAAATAAGTGAGACCAATATAAATTGATACTAAATCTCGTTGATCTTGGTAAAACACTCTAAGAGTTCTAAATCGTTCATTATTTGTTTGTACAAAAAGATCTTTATTTTCTGAATATCTATTATTGTTGTAAATCCAAGCTGCAGCTAATCCACCAAGTATTCCCCAAACAATTGGGGCTTTAATATAAGATTCATTGTATAATTGTCCCCATCCAGGTAACACAGCGCTACGAAGAACGGCACCAAGAGGTGATTTAGTCATTACAAAAAGTGAATCACCGTCTTTTTTATCGGTTTTAGATAAAGGTTTTTGCTGAGCAAAATTAATATTTTGCATTAGCAATAGAATAAAGATAAAACTAATTATATGTTTGGTTAATAATTTCAAATAATTCAAAAATTCTTTCAAATTCTTCATTTGAATAAAATTCAATAATAAATTGGCCTGTACCATCATTTTTTCTTTTGCACATTACTTTAGTACCAAACATCTTCCTTAGTCTGTCTTCAATATCATTTAAATTTGTAGATGATGTAGTATGTATTTTAGTAACATTCCCTTTAGTTACATTTATATTCTCAGAAGAAAGTTGTTTAGCTAGTTGTTCAACTTTTCTTACAGATAGTCCTTCGTTTAGTATCTTTTTTAGTGCAAGTAGCTGTAATTTTTCTGTTGGTAAGTTGATAATAGCCCTTGCATGGCCTGCAGATATTTCATCTTTAATAATACTATTTTGAATTACCTCAGGAAGTTTTAGTAAACGAATTGAATTTGCAATAGTTGTTCTATTCTTTCCTACTGTATCTGCAATTTGATCTTGAGAGAGGTGACATTCATCCATTAATCTTTTGTAAGCTTTAGCAGTTTCAATTGCATTTAGACTTTCTCTTTGAATGTTTTCTATCAAAGCCAATGCAAGCATTGCTTCATCTGACTCAACTTTAATTATATAAGCCGGTATTTCTTTATATCCAACACCTAAACAAGCTTTTAATCTTCTTTCACCAGAGATAAGTTGATAATTTCCATTTAATCTTCTGACAGTAATTGGTTGTATCAAACCATTTTGAAGGATGGATTTTTTTAATTCTTCTAATGCTTCAGGATTAAATGAAGTCCTTGGTTGGAAAGGATTAGTACTTACTTTTTCAATAGGGATTTTTAAAAGTTGATCTATACCCTTTCCATCATCTAATTTAACTTTTGAATAATCAGGTGCTTTATCCCAATCCATATTAATGTTTTTGGGATTTATAAGGGCATCAAGTCCCCTACCAAGTCCTGTTTTAGATTTACTCATTTATTTTTACTTTTGAATTTTTCTCTAATATTTCAGAAGCTAATGCCATATAATTTCTTGCACCTGTTGAAACTGCATCATATAAAATTACTGGTTTGCCAAAACTAGGGGCTTCAGATATTCTTACATTTCTATAAATTGTTGATTTAAATACCTTCTCTCCAAAATATTTCTTTACTTCATCCGCAACTTGATTGGAAAGTTTTAATCTTATATCAAACATTGTTAAAAGAACTCCTTCGATAGAAAGTTCTCTATTATAATGTTGTTTAACAATATTTATTGTATTTAATAACTGCCCTAATCCCTCTAATGCAAAATATTCACATTGTACAGGTATTAAAACAGAATTTGATGTGGATAAAGCATTAAGTGTTAACAGGCCCAAAGAAGGAGGACAATCCATAATTATGAAATCATAATTGCTTTTTATCTTGTCTATCATTTTTCTTAAAATATTTTCCCTTTCATCCATATCCACCATTTCAATTTCCGCACCAACTAAATTTATATTTGAAGGAAGAAGATCTAAAAATGGCATAAAAGTTTGAATTATAACATCTTCTATTTCTCTTGTCCCAATTAATACCTCATAAATAGAAGGAGAATGGTTATGCACACCGACGCCGGAAGAAGAATTAGCCTGTGGATCAATATCAATGAGTAAAACTTTTTTTTCTGCAGCAGCTAAACATGAAGATAAATTTATCGCAGTAGTTGTCTTTCCAACTCCTCCTTTTTGATTTGCTATTGCTATTATTTTTCCCATAAAAGGTATTTATTTCAAACTGTTATTAAAAATACAATATTATAATTAATTTTATGAATAATTATAAATTAAACAAAAAGAATTATAATTAAACTTCAATTGACTCACCGAATTGCATAATTCTACAATTTTTTCCTAATTGTTCTACTTCCTTTTTAAATAAATTTGGATCAGCTTTAATAACAGGAAATGTATTATAATGCATTGGTATTGCAATTTTAGGATTTACTAATTCCACAGCTCTAACTGCATCGTTAATTCCCATTGTATAATTATCTCCAATTGGTAGCAGCAAATAATCTATTTTATTTAACTCGCCAATTAATTTCATATCATAGAACAATCCTGTATCGCCAGTATGATAAATAGTAACATTATCAATTGTTAAAATAACACCAGCTGGTTGACCACCATAAGTTCCTTCTGGAGTTTGCGAACCATGAAATGCAATAGTAAATTTTACTCTTCCAAATTCGAAATTATGTCCACCACCAATAGACATATCATGAGCACTAACTCCTTTAGACTTACAATAATTTGCTAATTCATAAGTACATATTATAGTTGAGTTACATCTTTTTGAAATTTTAAATGCATCTCCAATATGATCACCGTGAGCATGAGTCAAAATGATATAATCTGCTTTTACATCTATTGATTTTACTGTTGAAGTAGGATTATCATCTAAAAAAGGGTCTATTAATATTACTTTACCATTATTAGTTGTTACTTCAAATGCAGAATGTGAAAAATATCTTAATTTCATATTACTCCTCCCCGTTTAATTCAAATAGTTTATAATAATTATCTTTTAAATTTTCTATATTGATGTATTAAACCTTTCCATCCGGTAATTACAGGCATCTGAAAAATATCTTGAATTTTACTTTTTAGAGCTTCTTTTGATAATCCTTTAGTTAATGTTCCATTCTCTGCAACTGAAATGCTCCCGGTTTCTTCTGATACAATAACACTTATAACATCTGCCTGTTCTGTTATACCTAAACCGGCTCTATGTCTCATTCCAAGTGATTCCCCATTAATTATTGTAGTTAATGACAATGGCAGTGTACATCTGGCTGCTTCTATTATTTCTCCTTTAATTATAACTGCTCCATCGTGTAAAGAAGAATTAGGGAAGAAAATATTTGTTAATAAATCTACACTTAATTTTCCATTTATTTGTTCACCGGTTTCAGTAAAACCACGGATACCTGTTGATTTAATTATTACTATCAATGCTCCGTGTTGATGCTGTGAAAGTTGAAAAGCTGCTTCAGTAACTATTGTAGGTGTATCTGTGTTTTCTGATTTAACAAAAATTTTAAAGAATGGATTATGGGCCACAATAACTAAAAGTCTTCTTATCTCTGGTTGAAATAAAATTAAAAATGCAAGAACCCAAATATCAGTAATCAGTTTTAAAAGCCAACTTAATTCTCTTAAATTAAGTGCTTGTGCAATTAATGAAAGTAATAGAACTATTACCAAGCCCAAAAATATTTGAGCTGCAATAGTTCCTTTTAGAAAATTATATACTTTATAAAAAATGAGGGCAACTAATGCTATATCTATTACATCTGCAAAAGTTATTGTTAGGAAACCAATTTTGAATATTTCAAACATTTATTAATTTAATTTAAATTGTTTAACAATTTACATATTTGAACACCGTTTTCAACATTGTGTGTTCTTATTATTTTTGTCCCATTCTTAATCGCCAAAGCTTCAACAATTGCAGATGCAGTATCCCGTTTATCAACATCTATGTCTAAAGTTTTGCCAATAAATGATTTTCTTGAAACTCCGACTAGTAAAGGATGACCAAGTGATTTGAAATCTTCCAACCTTTTTAATAATTGAAAATTATCTTCAACTTTTTTTCCAAACCCAATGCCCGGATCAATAAATATATTATTAATACCTAATTTTTTAATCTCTTTAATTTTATTAAATAGAAAATCATAAATTTCTTTTACAACATCATTATAAGTAGGGTTGTCTTGCATATTTTTTGGAGTTCCTTTCATATGCATTAGAATATAAGACGCATTATATTTTTTAACTACTTTAATTAATTCGGGATCTTTTTTAAATGCATTTACATCATTTATAATTTTAGCCCCTTCTTGTAAAGCAAGTTCAGCAACTTTACTTTTCGTTGTATCAATTGAAATAATTGCATTAGGGTTTTTATTAATGACCCCTTTTACAACAGGAATTATCCTTTCAATTTCTTCTTTAACTGAAATCCCCTCAGCTCCGGGACGAGTTGATTCTCCACCTATATCAATAACATCAGCTCCATTTTCAATCATTTTAAGAGCATAATTTATTGCATCATTTTTATTATAATTTTTACCGCCATCAGAAAACGAATCTTTTGTTACATTAAGAATACCCATTACATATGCTTTATTAAAACTAAATAGTTTCTCACCTATCTTGTAAGATTTATCATCATATTTTTCATAATTATTTATACAATTAAGTAACTGGTATCCCAATTCCTCATCACCATTTGTCAATATTTTCCTTGATAGATTAAATAAATCTGATAAAGAACCTGTGAATAAAATATTGAATTGCTCACTATCCAATCTTGAATATTTATAGCAAATCTCTCCATTACTAAGAATTATTTTCTGAGTAGTATTAGCAAGTTTTTTTGGAAGAGATCTTATTTCCATTGCTAATAATCCATATCTATAAACATCTCTATAAATATTATACAAAATACTGTATTTTTTAAAAACTTCTTTATGAGATAGATTTATTATTTGAAGGATCAATGTAACTTCCCTTTAAAATATAAAAGGTGACAAATGCCACCCAAATATTAAAATATTATTAATTATAATTTTGTGTAAGCATTAAATTTAATTAGTACTAATAATTTTCTTTAGTTCTACAACCGAAGCTGCAATATTATCTGACTTAAATATCGAAGAACCGGCAACAAATACATCACAGCCAGCATTAAGAACATCTTTTGCTGTTTGTTTACTAATGCCACCATCTACTTCAATTAAATAATTAGCATTATTTTTAGTTCTTAATTTAGCAGCGGTTTCAATTTTATTTAGAGAATTTTTAATAAATGATTGTCCTCCAAATCCAGGATTAACAGACATGATTAATAATAAATCAATCTCATCTACTATATCTTCAATAGTTGAAAGAGGTGTTGAAGGATTTAAAGATACACCAGCTTTAGCACCAAGCTCTTTTATTTTTGAAATTGTTCTATGTAAATGTGTGCATGTTTCCTGATGAACTGTAATAATATCACTTCCGGCTTCATAAAATGCATCTAAATATTTATCAGGGTTTTCAATCATTAGATGAACATCTAAAGGAAGTTTTGTTGACTTTTTTGCAGCTTTAATAATAATAGGTCCGAAAGTTAAATTTGGAACAAAGTGTCCGTCCATTACATCACAATGGAGCCAATCTGCTCCGCTCATTTCAACTAATCTAATTTGTTGAGCTAAGTTTGAAAAATCTGATGATAAAATTGAAGGCGCAAGTAAAGCCAAATTAATTTCCTTCCTTATCTGAATTTTTTGTTACAAACAAATCAATTTGTGAGCCAACACTTACAACACTTCCTTGACTCGGGAATTGATCAATAATTGTATTTGGCAGTAATGAATTAGATACTCGATAAGTAACGGTTCCAACTCGTAATGAACTATCCGCTAAAATTTCAATAACCTCAGAAAGAGATTTGCCGATAAAATCAGGTAAAATAACTCTGCTTGAAAGAGAACCTATTGATAGTGTTACACTAACTGAATCACCTTTTTTCAAAGGGGTTCCTTCAACATATTGCTGATCATAGATCATATCTTTTGGATTATTAGATGGTAAATCATTTATCTCACCCATATTCAATCCAACTCGTTCTAATGTAAATTTTGCTTCTCTTATTGACTTCCCTTTTAAGTTGGGAACATTTACCGTCTGTTTTCCACCACTAACAAAGAGATATACTCTTCTTCCATCTTTTACAACTTGACCAGGGTTCGGTTTTTGTAAAATAACTGTACCAATTTTATATTTTTCATTATAAATTGTATCTGATATAACAGCTTGTAAATTGATGCTATCTAATTCAGCAACAGCATCCTCAAAAGTTTTACCAACAAGACTTGGTACAATTTCCTCTGGTGAACTAACAAACCAAGGTAATGCAACTTTATTTAAAATAATTATTACAACGGCTAAAGCAACAACTAAAATAAAACTCTTAATTAAAAATGATTTTCGTTTATTATTTTTCATAAGCCAAATATATCAATTCGATTTTTCTTAAACAAACTATGGTTATTTATAAAATAAGTCTAATATATTATTCTAATTCAATGATAATTTTTAGACTATGATAATTAAAAATAATCATATATATTATAAAGCAATTACTCAAAACAAAATGGTGCTTTAATCAATTTTAAAAAATGTATTACCTAATTATTGATTAAACTTCCCTCTTTTACTTAAAGACAAAAGGAATGTTTCAAATGTTTAAAACTCATCCAAAAGGATTATATATTCTCTTTTTTACAGAATTGTGGGAAAGATTTAGTTACTATGGTATGCGTGCTATTTTAGTCCTATATCTTGTTGCACAAACTAATGATAACGGACTTGGCTGGACTAATACGGAAGCATTATCATTATATGGTTGGTATACTATGCTTGTTTATGTAATGTCAATTCCGGGTGGCTTTATTGCTGATAGATTTTTAGGTCAAAAAAATACGGTGCTGATTGGTGGTTCGCTACTTGTTATCGGACATACTTTGCTTGCATTTGAAGGGAGTGCATTTTTTTATTCAGGTTTGATACTTATAATATTAGGTGTAGGCGGTTTAAAACCAAATATATCAACTATGGTTGGAGGTTTATATAAACAAGGCGATCCAATGAGAGATAAAGGATTTACAATATTTTATATTGGCATTAATATAGGTGCTTTTGCAGCCGGTATTGTAGTTGCATTTATTGCTGAACTTTGGGGTTGGCATTATGGTTTTGCTGCAGCAGGAGTTGGAATGTTTATAGGTTTAATGGTTTATTTAATAGGACAAAAACATTTAGCAACTGTTGGTAATTTTATAAAGCATAATAAAAATTCAATTGAAAATAAAATTAAAAAGAAACCTCTAACCAAAATAGAAAAAGACAGAGTAATTGTGCTTCTACTTTCCTTTTTAATAGTCATAATGTTTTGGGGTGCATATGAACAAGCTGGTGGTTTAATGAACCTCTATACTCAATCTTTAACTGACAGATCATTTTTAGGATATGAAATACCCGCCGCAGCATTTCAATCATTAGCTGCTTTTTATATTATAGTTATTGGTGCTGCCGTTGCAAATTTTTGGATTAAAAGAAGAAATAAAGGAAAAGAAAATTCTTCAATATTTAAGATGGCAATTGGTAATATTATAATGGGACTTGGTTTTATTTTAATGGTTGGTGCTTCTATTCAAACTGAAGTCTCTTCAACAGGTGAAGTAATTGCTAAGTCAAATATGCTTTGGTTATTTGGGGCTTATTTACTCCATACAATAGGAGAACTTTGTTCATCTCCAGTCGCTTTATCATTTATAACAAAACTTGCACCGGTTAAATATGCATCTTTAATGATGGGTATATATTTTGCAACAACTGGTTTTGGAAATAAAGTTGCCGGGTTATTAGGAGAAGCTGCCCAGCATTTTGGCGATATACAAATCTTTGGTGGTATTGCAGGTTTCTCAATTTTATTCGGACTTATATTATTACTATTCTTAAAAAAATTAAAAGCTCTTACACATGGAGCAGAAGATGATGTAATCGAGCCTGAAGTTACTTTATAATTACTAACTGATGTTACGCAATATGATTTGTGAATTGCCACAACTTTTAAGTCGTGGCAAGAAAACACTACGAAAACCGGGCTTTAGCCCAAATTGTTTTGTTTTTTTTGACTAAAGTCCAGAATTTTGAGGTCTTTTTAATCCACGCCCTAAA
>Ga0100379_10000503_pt1 | contig 42113 bp, 61 predicted proteins | sample CryGeymeta201503_FD_80418 | JGI IMG/M metagenome (GOLD analysis project Ga0100379, IMG submission 80418) | Groundwater microbial communities from Crystal Geyser aquifers in Utah, USA - Crystal Geyser metaG 2015-03 | ecosystem: Environmental > Aquatic > Deep subsurface > Groundwater | place...
CATCTCACGGTTGATGTCCGCGATGCCCTTCAGCTTGAGCACGTCCCCGACACGGAGGATCAGCTTCGGATCCATCGAGTCGTTGCCCTTGCCCTTGATGAGGAACATCGCCTCGCCGACGGCTCGGAAGTCGTCGTCGAAGAACACGACCTCACCCTCATCCACCACGGGATCACCCGCACGGGACTGCACGAGCATGAAGGCCGCCAGGACGGTCTTCAGGTCACGGTTGTCCTGATGGAAGGCGTAGCTCGCCCAGTGGGCGGCGAACTCGTTGTCAGCCTTCCAGATGTCCGCGATCCGGCTGTACAGGTAGACAGCGATCTCGGGGAAGAGCTTGTTCTGATCGTTGGGCTTGCGGTACTCGCCCTTGACCACGCTGCCATCACGGACGATGTTGTCATCGCCGAGGATGCCCACGCGGGCCTTGATGCGCTTCACGCCCTTGGTCGTCTTGAACTCGGTCAAGAGGTAGACGACCTTCTCCTCCCCCTCCTGCACCCAGGTGCAGAACTCCCACTTGGCTCCCACGTCGCCGGGGGCCTTGCTGACGAGACCCGGCCGGTTGTGGGCCATGTGGTCGGTCATCTTGAGAAGGGTCTGGATGGTCTTCTCGGCCGGGCCGAGAGCCTCTACTCGCTCCTGTGCGATCTCTGCCATGTGGCACCTCCTAGTGTCCCCCGTGTCAGGGGGAGAGTGTGGAGGGCTGCGATGTGCTGCCCTGCATTGACCCACTACGGAAACGGCCCGAGAGTTGAGCCTCTCGGGCCGTCAGTAGGGTGAGTTTGTCGAACGAGCGAGTGGAGAAGCTGAGTTGATGACTCCCCGAAGGGAGTCATTCGACGGGATTCGAACCCGTTACCCACAGAATGTCAATCTGTTGCTCTATCCAGATGAGCTACGCTTGTTGGCTTCGTTCGCGTGCTCGCTCGACAAGGAGGGGAACCAAGGATTCGAACCTTGATGTTGCTTGTTGGCTTAGGGCTAGTCCACCAACTCAGAGGTTTGCGACCTCGCTGGTGGGAGTGCTCAAGCTGAGTGGCTTGCCCCCAAAGGGCGGTTCCCCCATATGAGCCCCTATTCCTCCTGTTGCGACAACGGGAGACGGCTAGGGGTCAGCCGTTACACGCCCTCCTCCACACCGACTTCTCGGGAGCAACCCCGGACCTGACGTTAGTATCGGAGGCCGCGATGGGAACGGATACACGAGTGAGGAAGCTGGTTTGAGTGCATCCCGTTTTGACGCGGGAACCCTCGGCGTTGCAGGCCGATGCTCTAACGTTGAGCTAATGCTTGTAGGCTTCACTCGGGTGTGTACCCGAAGTTACCGGAGGATGGAGTCGAACCATCTTGGTGCTTGTGGGCTTCTGCAATGTTCTCACCCGAAGATGAGAGAGAGGCGAAGCTGTCGTTGATAGCCAACGGATGAGGTTGGTGCCGTCTACACGGCGTCTCCGGTGCATGTTGACCCGTAAGGTGGGTCATCCCTTAGTTGCAGGAGAGGGATTTGAACCCCCGGCCTCCGGGTTATGAGCCCGACGAGCTACCAGACTGCTCTATCCTGCTTCAGGGTGGGGACGGATGGATTCGAACCATCGACAAATTGCTTGTGGGCTTCTACCGAAGCCTCCCCGTTGAGAGGGAGGGAGAGGTGAGGCTGATCTTGCTTTCGCTTGATTAAGAGTCAAGTGCTCTACCAACTGAGCTACGTCCCCATTGATGTACCGACTCCAGGGGTTGCCTGGTTCTTCCCCCGAAGGAGAAAGGGCTACGGTACGTCACCCTGTTTAGTTCGAGCCTTCCCGTGCTTCCGCACCGAGTGCTACCTTCCCATGTAGCCCAGGCATCCCCGGACCCATCAGGATGGCGCTGCCCGGTGAGAACACACGAGTCAGCTCAGGATGAAGTGTCCCTCACCCTTTTCTATCTTGTGGGCAGACCAGGACTCGAACCTGGAAAATGCTTGTTGGCTTCGTTCGTGTTCCCCGAACCCCGAAAGGTCGGAGAGAGTGTGGAAGCTGAGACACGTTAGTGCTGATACCAAAATCAGTGCGTCTACCAATTCCGCCATCTGCCCAAATCTTCAGTTGTCATGCCTCCCGTGGAAGGCTTCTCGGTTGTACGGCCAGTGCTCCGTACCTGTCAAGAGGTTTTCAACCCGTTTTTTCGGGGTGTGTTGCCCTCGACTCCCCTACTACGCTCAGGGAGGATCAGTTGAGCCCCCTGCAACGAAAAAAGAGCGGATGAAGGGATTTGAACCCTCGACATCGACCTTGGCAAGGTCGCGCTCTACCACTGAGCTACATCCGCAAGAGGCCCAGGGTGGCCGAGCCCGAGTGAACTCGACTTCGACGACCCTGAGCGGGTCAAAGGCCCTCCCCGTGAGGAGGGATGTAGCGGGAGAGGGATTTGAACCCTCGACCTTCGGGTTATGAGCCCGACGCTCTACCAAACTGCGCTACCCCGCAACAAAGGGTCAGCACCTCCGCCGTGTACTTTGGAGAGGTGTGTGCACCAGGGCGTCGTCCCATCGGGATCCCACCTTCGATCCACCCCTCGGCCGAGAGGCTTCAACCTAATGCGCCGCACTGACCATGCAGCACGCCTTTAAGGGCGTTAGTGGGGGTGGTAGGATTCGAACCTACGATCCCTCGCTCCAGAGGCGAGTGCTGTACCACTGAGCTACACCCCTATGTTGGTTGGCCACCCCGGATTTGAACCGGGCACCTTTCACTTATCTCTAGTTGGACGGGTGGGATTTGAACCCACAACCCTTTCGGACACGCTTATCAGGCGTGCTGCTTCACCATTTTGCATACCGTCCATCGGTGGGGATGGTGGCCGGGGTTGATACCGGCGATCTACAGGGGCTCCCTCCAAGGAATGCGGCCGCGTTCCTTCTCGTTATTCCCTGGCCTTGAAGAGCATTCAAGTGCGTGTCGCTCGCCTCACCATCCAGTTGCGGGAGGGGGATTTGAACCCCCGGCCTACGGCTTATGAGGCCGTCGCGCTACCAAACTGCGCCATCCCGCATTGTGGTGTCCCGAACAAGACTCGAACTTGTGGTCTCAGCCTTCGCAGGGCTGCGCTCTTTCCAACTGAGCTACCGGGACAAGATGCCCGTCTTTCCGGGCTGTCAACCTGCCTTTTGCAGGCGCGTTGCGTTACTTGGCCAGGGGCAGATAAGTGGTCTTCTCACGAAGACCCTGCGGCAGACGCTTGAGAGCGGACTCGACGTCGCGGTTGGTGTGGCGAGCCGAGAAATGGTGGAGGACCAGAGCCTCGACCCCAACGAAGGACTCTTCCAGACGTGCCAATTGATCCAGGTGAACGTGACCCTTCTTCACTGCCTCAGCCTCACTGACCTCACCATCGAGGAAAGTGCACTCCACGAAGAAGAGCTTGGCGACCGGCTTGAAGGTCTCGAAGAGACGAGCACGGGTATCTCCCGTGAACCCGACCAGCGGAACCTCAACAACCTCCTCGAACACGACACCTTCACGACGAAGACGACCCAGCTCCCGACCTTCCACCCCGACGAACTCCGGCTTGAGGCGCTTGCGCTCCTCGACCAGGACGTAACCCTGGCTGGCGACCCGGTGATCCGTCTTGAAGGACTGGAGGAACCGGGGGTTCTGGCTGCCCGCCATCAGGACTCGCCCACCGGTCTTCACCGGCTTCACATCGTAGGGAGCCTTGCGAGCCTCCTGCACATCAGCCCAGAACTGCATCTGTGCATGGGTTGGCTTGACCAACCACTCGGGGACGAAGAACCGGCTCGGAGCCGCCCCAGTCATCCCACGAACGTAGGCGTGCCGGACAACCCCACCGAAGTGATCCAGGTGACCGTGGGTCACCGCGACGTTCGTGCACTTGACCGCGTCGAACTGGGCCACGCCACAGTCGAAGCAGAGATCGTACTCGGGCAGGGTGACAGCAGTGGTGTATCCACTGACCGACTTGCCCCTGACCTCGAAACCGTTGACATTCATCTGCGTTCCTTCAGGAAATGGAGTCTACGGGACTCGAACCCGTGACCTTCGCCATGCCGAGGCGACGCTCTACCAATTGAGCTAAGACCCCTGGTTAGGGAGAGAGGATGGGGGCTGTGCTTCGCAAGCGTCCTTTGAGGGTCGGGAACCCATCCGTGGTGGCATCCGGTAACACCAGGCTACCAAGGAGCTGAAACAGGCAAGCGCTTTGGCCAACTAAGCTACGACCCCATTGGAACTAGAGGCGGGGCTGGAGGGGTTCGAACCCTCGGTCTCCTGCTCGACAGGCAGGTGCTTTGACCAACTAAGCTACAGCCTCAAGAAGCCCGGACCCTGTCCCGCACTGTGCCTCCCTTGGGGCTGGCGGTAGGTGGTGAGACGACCGGGCAATGGGGTCTCACCTTGGACACCTATGGTCGGGATGACAGGAATTGAACCTGCGACCTCGTGCTCCCGAAGCACGCGCACTACCAAGCTGTGCTACATCCCGTTGAGAAGGTGGACCGCCCCGGGCTCGAACCGGGAACCTCCAGATTAAGAGTCTATTGCGCTACCAATTGCGCCAGCGGTCCGTGGTGAGGTGGGTGGGGTTCGAACCCACAGCCTACGGATTAAGAGTCCGGTGCTCAACCAATTGAGCTTCCACCCCATAGTCGGAATGACAGGATTTGAACCTGCGACCCCCTGTCCCCCAGACAGGTGCGCTACCAGGCTGCGCTACATTCCGTTGTGGTAGGAGATGACGGGATTGAACCGCCGACATCCTGCTTGTAGGGCAGGCGTTCTACCGCTGAACTAATCTCCCGTGTGTCGGGGCGGCAGGATTCGAACCTGCGACATCCGGCTCCCAAAGCCGGCGCGCTACCGGACTGCGCTACGCCCCGTTGAAGAGAAGGTGCCTTTCACTGTTACCGGGTCCCCGCTCGGGGGAGGCACCCTACTGACCCGACCCACTTTCTCGGTGTGTCGGAACATTTGTCAGGTACAGAATCAAGATCATCGTTGGCTCCGGTTGTGAAACGATCCTAGTGGAGACTAGGGGGTTCGAACCCCTGACCTCAGGCTTGCAAAGCCCGCGCTCTACCAACTGAGCTAAGTCCCCGTTTGAAAGGTTGGGAGTATCACGACTTTTGACTCCCGCTCCCCCCGTTACCCTCCCTGGCAGATTTGGGAGGCTATCGACCGACGCCACGCAGAGGGGGGTGCTTTCGATGCTTGTTGGAACTGGTGATAACCGGATGCACCCTACTAGGCGGGGTTCCCCAAGATGAGGGCAACACGGCTTGTTCGAGGAGAGCGGTCCGTCACCAGCTCCAAGTCTACTACGCTCGGGGGGTCAGAGTTGAGCCCCCCTTTCTGAAAAGCTGCGAAGACAGGGATCGAACCTGCGACCGATCGGTTACACGTAACCCGACATTCCTGCCGGACGTGGACTATATCATCACCTCCACCATGACGTGCTGAGGCGGTGGGCGCTCAAGGAGGGGTTATTGGTTTAGCTCCTCACCCTCTAGTCTCTACACCTTCCAACCTACTCTGATGCTGTTCGGTTGGCTTGGCTCGGGATTGCCCATCCTGTTGTCACAGGGTTAGGGGTTCCCCGAATTCACCCACTTTTCACCTGCCGGTTTCCCGACAGGGCTGCCTAATTTCAACAGCCGATTGCTCTACCAACTGAGCTACTTCGCAATATCGAACTTATAACCCCGCTGTTAGCAGAGGATGCTATACCAGCGAGGGACCGAGTGAAGAGTTGCAACTGGAAACACTGTTCCAATCAGGTTGAGGAAGATCGAGCCCATTGCTCGGCCCCGTGCCGAAACAAGGACTATGTGGATGCCAGGCGACGTAAGGTCAAGGAAATGGCCTTCATCTACAAGGGGGGCAAGTGTGCAGCCTGTGGCTATAGCCGCTGCATCACGGCCATCGACTTTCACCATCTGGTGCCTTCACAGAAGGATTTTGGGGTGGGCAATGGCAACACCACGGCCTGGGCGAAGGTTCGTGAGGAACTCGACAAGTGCGTGGCCCTCTGTAGCAACTGCCATCGAGAAGTTCACGCCGGGATGCTCTATGCTCCTGAGCTGAAGTCCCCTTCACCCTCTGAAGGGGAAACTTTCCTCCGAGCCGCAAAGATGCTTCCCCCTGATCCCAATCCAACCCCCCGATGCCGAGAGTGCGGGGATTCTATTCCTACAAAGGGGGCTCGGTGCCTCCCTTGCTTCCGACGTTCTCGTGAGAAGGCTCCCTGGCCTTCTCACGAAGACTTGTTGGCGGAGATCCTGAGGACTTCACGTTCTCAGGTGGCCCGGCGCCTTGGAGTATCTGAGACCGCTGTACGTCATCGGCTACGTACCCGTGAAGGATGAACGAAGGGACTCGAACCCTCAACGACCGGCACCACAAACCAGCGCTCTACCGATTGAGCTACGTTCACCATAAGGGCGGAAAGGAGGTCGTTAGACCTGCCCCCGCCCGGCGAGCCTTGGTGGGGCTCGCCACTGACGGTATTCTGTTCGGTTTTCAAAGCATTCCAGCCGGGGCTGGCTCCCCTCGTAGGGGACTTGGCTGTGGCCTGGGGTCTGAGACCGAAGGCCTAGAAACGACGAAGGCCCAGCTCCTTTTGGGGGCTGGGCCTTCTGTAGTCGTCTGGTAGACGAGTTCTACAAGGCACAGCCCCCATCACGCGGGTTGATCGCGTGATGGATGGCGGGCTTCATACCGAAGACTTGTCCGCCCACCACGGCGCAGCGATCTGCACAACCTGGAAGGTCGCGCCTGATGCTGGTTTTGGTGAACGTGGTGATCATCGAACTCTCTGCTCCGTTGGTTGCCAACCCCAGGGCTGGTTGACATTGTGTGGCCGCCTCGACTCGGTGAAGGTACTCACCGTTCCTGTGAACTGTCAACCTAGTTTTTCCAGGTGACTGATTTTCTCTCACATCCCTAACGGACAGGGGGTTAGAGTTGAGCCCTAGCCGTTTCGGATTTCGTAGGCACGCCCGTAGACCGCGTGTGCCCAGCCGTTGATCCGGCCCTGGTTGTTCCCGATCAGGACTCGGTTCTGGTCCAGTGCCTTGACGAGATGCAGGTACACGTTGCCGGCCACCCGACAGAGAACGATGTCCCGGACCTCTAGGTCTTCGATCTGGACCGGCTCCAAGAATACCTCAGCCCCGGATGAAACCAGAGGTTCCATCGAGCGGCCGTGCGGACGGATCACGGTCGTCTGTCCTGCCCGCAGCTCTTCGATCGCTCGGTCAGCCCATCCCATCAGTGCACCATCTTCGGACCATCAGGATTGTGTCTCTGATGGCCAGCCGCGAGCACGATCACGCCCACCTCCAGCCGCAAGCACTCGATGCCCTTCTCGGCCCAGAAGGGATCCGGTGACTCACTGGCCAGCAACTTCAGTGGGATCGGACCACCACCGTCCAGTTCATCACCCGAAGCGATGCCTCGGTCCAGAGCGTAGCCAGCCCACCCATTCAGCTCGGCCCCGGCTGCGGTGACCCACCAACCTGGTACGTTGCGGATCTCCAACTCAGGAAGACCGAACATCACCATCCCCGTGGTGCGGAGCCAGAAGACAGCCGACGGGGGAAGGATGTGGTGCTGCTCATCTTCCGCAATCACGACCGTGCCAGGCTCCGGGGTGATGGCCACACGGACGTGCTGCTGGATGAGCAACGCCGTCTGCTCGACGGCAGCATCTTCATCCTCGGCAGCCGCATTCAGGTTTCCAATGGCCTGCACCGTCTCCATCTTCATGTCGAGGTGGCCGGCTACCTGCTCCAGCACTCGGTCAAGCCAGCTCAGCCCACCATCCTCATCGAACATCGGCACCCACAGAGGTGTGCCGATGGCATCGTCCACCCACTCGGCCCCACCACTGGTCAGAGGAAAGATGCGGTCATCGAGGAGGAACACATCCGTGTTGATCGGAGGGAACCCATTGTAGATGGCCTGCACGAAGCCAGAGGCCTCCACTTCCATCGCCTTGAAAGTTCCTCGGATTCCGTGGGGCAAGAATCTGGGATTCAAGGCAGCAGCCTGAGCTGCTGCCTTCGTGGTGTAAGCGAAAGGACCCACCGTCTTCCAGTGGGCCTCGTCGTGTTCGTGGCCATGGTGGACGTAGGAAACATCCCCAGTGGTTGCGTCAGCGATGAGCCAGACGTGCTCGATCATCAGGAGGCCTCGTTGCTTGTCATGGCTCGTCTACTCATTGCAGCGTGGGTTTGGACTCACCCTACCCGATGTCGCTTTGGGTGCCCACAATGGCAGGACCAGGTGAAATCACCGGTATCCGAGCCATAGATCCGAGGCATCATGAGCTTCTTGTACTCGTTACACTCACTGGAATGCTCCTGTAATGGGACACCTAGCCCCTGGTTGTCTCAACCACGCTCTGGGGTTCAAGATTGAGCCCCTCAAGCCCACGAAATGTTCAGGAACCTGTCTTGAGCCCAGCAGGCCAGGCGTTCCAGGTCGTCGAGCCGACGCAGTGTCTGCTCGTCGGTGTTGCCCCCACTGATGACCCGTGGACCCATCCGCTGGATGGAAGGCATCCCATCATCGTCACGGGTGACCGTCACCCCCGCGTGGCCGGGCTCCAGCTCATAGGGAGCCTCGACCAGAGCATCCCGGTTCGAGTGCCGAGCCTTCAGGATGCGTTGCCGCATCTGTGCTCCCGTGCAGGAGCCACCCAGGTAGGCGTCGGGGTCGGACCAGCCAAGGAGACGCAGGATGCCAATCGCGTTCACGTTGGCGAAGTTGACCCCAGGTGCCGTGCTGAGGTCCTCGAACCCCGTGCAGTGGGCATCACACTTGCCACCCTTGCCGTTCCCCTCGAGGTAGTCGGCCCAGGGCTCGTCACAGAACTGGCAGGGGACCTGTTTGCGAGGGGCATCGGGGCAGGTAAAGGTGACGCTCATGATCAGGCTGCCTTCCGGTCGAAACGACCCATCGCTGCGTTGAGGGTGGCCTCGTAGGCCAGGGCGAGGACGTGCTTGCACGGGCCGATGGTGTGGCCCCGCTTGGCCTTGTCCGGGCAGTCGCACCGGAAGGCTCGGTAGCTATCCATCACAGTGATGGTGGGGTGGAAGGTCCCGCTGGTGCCCGTGATGACCGTGCCCTCGCAAAGGACGATGACCTCAGCAACCTGGCGGGTCACCGCCCGCTGGAGCCGCTTGGGCTCAGCATTCTCCAGCATCTCGTTGAGAGCCTTCACCTGGTCGTTGAACGTCATCGTCGTATCTCCTTGTTCTGCTCCTACTACGGAGGGCCTCATCAAGTTGAGCCCTGCCTTGAACTTTTCTGCACCACCCCTAATGATTTCAAACTGTTACACAGGCCAGAAATGAGTTTCTGAAAATGGCCTTATGATTACAGGGGGTTAGTAATTAGATGATCTTCTAGGCTCAACTTATCGTGGGAGAGCGTAGTAGGGCTACGCAGCACCCCGAAGGAGCACTCCTGTATGGAATTGGCGAACGAACAGAGACACGTCACGACCGAGGGCAGCCTCGATTTCGAGGTGGACTACACCATCTCGATGGATGACCTCGCCCACATCATGTGGGTCCTTCGGACCGGACTGTACACGGCCAAGGGTCGGGCTGTACTCCGTGAATACAGCGCGAACGCCTGGGACGCTCATCAGGAAGTGGACAAGGGCACGACCCCGATCAATCTCCACATCCCCACCTACACCAAGCCGGTGTTCATCTGTCGGGACTATGGTCCTGGCCTGAGTCGGCAAGGGATTCGGATCTTCGCCAAGTTCGGCATGTCCACCAAGCGAGGAGCCAAGGTCGGCTGTTTGGATTGCGCGGATCTCCGAGAGGACACCCTGAACCCGGAGGCCTTCTGCCCCGAATGCACGCTGGCCAACGAGCGTGCCAACAAAGCCGTCGGTGCCTTGGGCATCGGGTCCAAGGCCGGCTTCTGCATCGGTGACACGTTCACGGTCACGAGCTGGCACGGTGGAACCAAGGCCGTCTACTCGTCGGCCATCGGGGAGGACAACAAGGGCAAACTCCTCCTGATGCACGAGGAGCCCTGCGGGGACGAGACCGGTATCGAGATTCAGGTGCCTGTGCCCCAGAGCATGATCTGGGAGTTCGAGCGGGAAGCCCATGCCCTGTTCCCCTACATGCGCCCCCAACCCACGATCAACATCGCACTGAAGCCCGTTCCTGAGGGGACCTCCAACGGATACATCGAGGTCACCGGCAAGGACCAGACGGCCTCGTGGGTTGGGGTGATGGGCTGTGTCCCCTACCGCATCAACCTGGAACAGATCCAAGATGGACTCCAGGCCGAGGGCCTCTGGGAACCTCTCCAGAGAATCAGTGGTGCCATCTACCTTCCCATCGGGGAGGTGGAGTTCGCTGCCAACCGGGAGGAACTCCAGTACACGAAGGTCACCAAAACAGCCCTCCTCCGTCGGTTCAAGGACCTGGTGCAGGAGTACATCGACGATGCCCTCAGCACGCTGAGGGACGAGAAAGGTTCCGGCTGGACACTTCGGAAAAAGGCCAAGTTCATGGCCCATGGCCTGGGTTTCCGCCTGCCCAAGCGGTTCGACGGGTGGACTCAGAAGGCCATCAACCTGTGGGATCGTGAAAAGGAAGGGTCTGCACCCAAGACCTTCAGCCTGCTCAATCAGTACAAAAACACGACCAGCACTGTCCCCGTGGACAGTGCCACCCACATCCTCATCAAGGACCCCGCTGATGAGCGGGATATGAGGAACTGGTCACTGGAGGACAACGACGTCGTTGTCATCTCCAGGGTGGACTGCACCCTGGAACAGGTTCGAGAGGAGCTGGACGCCATGCTGTTGGCCGTCAGGCTCGACGGGATTCCCATCGGGAACCTGACCGAACGCACCTGGCTCTCTTCATCGCCGCCCCAGAAGGGGGCCAAGGTCAAAACGCCCAAGGTCCACTACTTCAACGCCAAACACAAGCAACACACCTTCCAGATGGTGGGGACCCACTCCACAGGAATCCTGTCGAGCAACTGGGAAAAGACCACTCCTCCGCAGGAGGAGCACTGCTACTTCATCATTCATGGGTTCCAGTTCCGGGACAGTACGGAGTTCTACAGGATAGTGCAGAACGACCAGGCGCTGGCCAAGGCCTTTGGCCTGACTTTCCCCACCATCTACGGGTACAAAAACACCGTCGCCCGACCCATTGCGGACGCCGACATCGAGAACGGAACCCCATACCTGACGTGGCGAGAGACCTTTTTCAAGGTCCTGATGACTCCCGAGCGTCAGCAGGAGATCCGGGACCTCAACTGGTTCCGTCTGTTCAACGCCATGTACTACATCTACACGCGCCGGGATGAGAAGAATTTCCAGCGCAACCTGCCCAAGTTCACCGAACAACTGGCTCAGGCGCTCGGGGAGAAGCACTCCGTGGTGCGGTACTTCAAGCGCTACCAAGAGGGGGCCAAGGCCGCCGAGAAGTTCAAGCGGAGCTATGTGACCCTCCTTGATGCTCTGGTGGTCATGTTCCCCAGCCGCAACAAGAGAAACGCACCGCAGTGTGCTCTCGACCGGATGCTGGCGACATACCCCATGTTGTCGTTGTCCGTCACGGACGACAACGACATGCACGTCTTCCAGACCCACACCGAAACCCTCATCAACTACATCCTTCTCATCGACGGGGGCTCAACTCCCGACACTCAAGCGTAGTAGCCCCAAGCATAGCTAGGAGAACATCATGCAGCCATTCAAGTATCAGCTCACCAACGACACCGTGATGGTCGTCGTGGCTGGCAAGCCCCACAACGTGGACTCGTCCCAGCCCAACTACCATCCCCTGCGAGCCGCCCTCCTGGTGCAAGACTGGGATCAGGTGCCCAAGCACCTGACCGTCGAGCAGGCCATCGTGGAATGGGCCACCGGTGAGTTCACCGTGGACGGAAACAAGATCCTCTACCAGGGTGACATCCTCCCGGACTCCTTCAGCAACCGCATCCTCAAGATGGTGAGCCGGAATGAGAGCCCCGCTCCGCTGATGCGGGGATGGGAGCGGCTGGAGCAGAACCCCAGCTACCGCTCGCGACTTCAGGCGTTCGAGTTCCTCGGACGCCACCCCGGCATCCCTTTCACGGACGACGGGTTCATCCTGTTCTACAAGGGCGTGAACGACGACTTCCGTGACCTCCACTCGGGGAAGTTCGACAACAGCCCCGGTCAGAAGCTCAGCATGAAGCGCAACCGGGTCTCCGATGACCCGAGCAAGCCCTGCCACTTCGGGTTCCACGTCGGGTCACGGGAGTACGCTGCTCGCTTCGGGACCAAGGTCGTGATCTGCATGGTGGACCCGGCCGACATCGTCTGCGTCCCCAACGACTGCTCCCAGCAGAAGGTCCGCATCTGCGCCTACGAAGTCGTGGGCGTGGACAACGGTGCTCTGCTCAGCAGCACCGTGCAGAACCCGGACGTGGTGCTGCCCGAGCCCAAGGTGGACCCCAACGAGCCCCTGGTGGCCACCGTCCGCACGCACACGGACGGCTCCCGGTTGTATCCCGGGGAGACCGCTCCCAAGGCCGAGGGTGACGACTCCCAGGCCGTCACCCTCCCCCTGACGGGCACCGCGTGGGATGAACTCAACGACCTGGATTCCTTCGAGCTTCTGGAGCAGGGGCTCGATGCACTGCGCAAGTACGCCCGGCACAACTGCCTTCTCATCGGAGCCTCCAAGCTCCCCGGTGGCAAGGAGACCCTGGTCACGGCCATCGTCAAGCAGCGGGGCTACGCCTGAGACCTGCCACGAGGGGGGGTGATTCCTAAAACGGCGTGATACCGTGCCGGCCAGTGTCCCCCCAAGTCGCCAGTTTCACACGGGTCAGCAATATCACCGGTTGGATGGACCCGTCAGGGGACCTGCTTGAAGGTCCCTACCATCCACAACCCAACACCTGAGATTCCCTAGATGCTCACAACCCTCAACGCCAAGATGTTCGCAGCAGGTGCCCACGCGGCCCTTGGCCAGAAATATGGGGATGGTCCCTATGTGAACCACCTCAACTATGTGGTGGGCGTCCTGCACGAGTTCAGGTTCGAGAAGGACAGCTACAGCATCGTCGCCTACTTCCATGACCTCCTCGAAGATACCAAGGTCACGGCTCAAGACCTCGTGGATCTGGGCCTGGGCCTGGACCTCGTTGGAGCCCTCCTGTTCGTCACCGATTGCGTGGGGGCCAACCGCAAGACCCGCAAGGCCGCAACCTATCGGAGAGTCCGTGATGACATCAGGGATGGGGCTCCCTTCATCGAGATTGGACTAGCGGTGAAGTGGGCCGACCGCATCGCCAACCTCCGTAACTGCGTGGAGTCCCACCCCCGACTCCTGTCGATGTACATCAAGGAGGCGGCCGATTTCCGAGCCGCCTACTTCCCACCGTTCACAGACGAGCGCTGGGACAACATCATCGCAGCCTACGACAACCTCATCATCGACCATGAGTAATGACCCACCCGGACGTCGTCGCCTCCAAAGGGGCGATGCCAAACTCATCGCGAATGCTCTGACGGCCAAAGGGTTCCTGGTCGAGAAGACCACCCTCCGCGTGGAAGCAAGCTGCCCGGAGACTCAGCAGTACATCTGTGGGTTCTACTGGAAGCCCGCGACCCCCGCCACGGAGACACAACCCGCCACCCCATCTGGCTGGCGATTCGACATCTCATTGGCCGACGTGTTCTCGGTCAAGGACTTGAAGATCGCCATCACCGAAGCCCATCGAGTACGCAACCTGGTGGGGCACAGCCGTGTTGCCTGGCAGACCTACATCAAGACCCGGTCTAGCAAGAGGTGGGCCGAATACCAAGGCATCATCGCCGCGCTGTTCCTACGCCAAGACTCAGAGGATGATGAATCATGACCAAGTTCGAGGAACTCACCAAGACTCAGCAGAGCTTCATCGAACAGATGGCCAGGAAGAAGCTCGTGGAATGGTGTGACAGGCTCATGCGGGAGCGGGATCCCAAGGGACTCATCCCACTCGATCCCGAGGACCCCTACGTCCACTATGCCTCGACCAGACCCACTCCGTGGATCTCCCTCAAGGAGCCCTCGATGTTCAGGATTCTCGGTAGCGGATGGTCCGCTGCCGCCTCTTTCCTCAAGCGCTAGGTCTCACAAAAAGGGGTGTCTCCGTGGAATGGCTCTCCGGCTGGTACAACTGGCCCTTCCTGTTCGTTCTCGCCTTCGGGTTGCTTTTCATCATCCTAGATCTGTTGCTCGGGGGACTCTCCGACATCTTTGGTGGCATCGGTGGTGTGGACACCGACGTGGACGTGGATGCCGACCCAGGCATTGAGACGGATGGGGGTCACGGGCCAGGTGGGTTCATGGCGTGGCTGGGGATGGGCAGGGTCCCCCTCACCATCGTGCTCGAAACCCTGTCCATGACTCTACTGGCCAGGCTCCATGATGCGTGGCCCCTGGGAGAACACGACATCCGTGTCCAAGGGGACAACTTGTTGCCCCTGAAAGACCACCTGACCACGCTCCTCAGGGCCAAGCAAGATCACCCAAACGCTCCCAGATGGCTCAAGAAACTGGTGCTCAAATGGCCATCTGGGGGCGTCCCACTCACCATCATCTCGATGAACATCCGAGCCAAGACTCAAGAGCTGGAGGCTCTGCGAGCCAAGTTCCAGCGAGTGTCTGAGACCATTGGGTGGGAGGACTTCTACCCCGCAGGCCAACACATCGAGCAGCACCACGAACCCTACGGGGATCAGCCCACTGAGGTACGGGTCTACCAAGAACTGTGCTGGGAATTGTGGATCCCACTCCAGGTCATCAAGTTCCGGGAGGATTGGTTCCTCGTCGAGGAAAACGACACCTGCACGACTGCGAACCAGGAGACACTCGAAGCACTGGTACGGGAGTTCCCACCTCCTGAGCTTCCCTCGGAAGACGAAATCGCCAGGAGGGCCGAACACCTGGACGCCATCCTCGACGAGATGCTGTCATGACCCACTGCATCCACTGCGGACACACCCTTCCTGAACAGGACCCCTGGCCGAAAGTCTGCATCGGCTGCCGCCGGTTCAACTACTGCTCGCCCAAACCCGTCATCGCTCTCGTCCTCCATAACGGCCAAGGATACCTCGTCATTCAACGAGGTATCGAACCCTCCAAAGGACAATGGGCCTTCCCCGGAGGCTACATCGATCACGCCGAGGACTGGCGTGAAGCTGCCGTCAGAGAAGCCCGTGAAGAACTAGGCATCATCCTCGACCCCGACAAGATCTACCTGAGAGATGTCGTCTCCACACCCAACAACTTCCTCGTCCTCTTCGTCGGAACTCACGAGAAGGTCCCCACCGACTGGATTCACCATGACATCTCGTCAACCCTCAATGACACCGGGGAACAAGAGATCCTGTCCATCAACGTCTGGGATACCTACCAACCACTCGGTATTCGCTCCCACAATGAGTTCTTCCTGAAACTGGACTTCGCACCATGACCGTCTCCATTCAAGATGCCGATGCACTCGAACGCATCGCCCTCGCCGCACTCGAAGATGATGACCTGACGGAGGCGCTCGAAGGCATCCGGCACTACTACGACGAGATCCACAACAACACCTACCCGGACAGCACAAGACAGAAGGCCGCACGAACCGACTCGGACAACTCCGAAGCGCCATCCACTCACTCGGGTAATATCTCCTCCGACAGCAGGAAGGAGCGCACCCGTGAGCGAAGAAGACACCTGGACCACCGTCAAAGTACCCCGGATGGTCTACTTCCCCACCGGAGGGCACGACTTCGACCACTCCGGGATGAGAGTCGAACCCTCGGATCACATCCGACTCTTGCCAGGATCCAACCGCATCGAGATCAACGGAGTCGAACACCGACTCATGATCCCCTGCGATAACCTGCTCAAGAAACTCGACGCCAACGGTGTCATCCAACTCGACAAACCCGCACCCGCTGTCCGCATATCAGCCGGTGGCGAAGGATGGGCCGTCGGACGTATGGGGGAGGTCAGGGCTAAAGGCCTGAACTGGGATCCCAAACTCGTCCATGACTGGGAAGGGGATGCAGCCACGTCCATCCCACTCTTCAATGAACTCTACCCCGACGCTGGTCGTGGGGCTTCGAAATTCCCCATCTTCGAGGAAGACCAACCTCGACAGATTGCCTTCAACCAAGGTCCCAAACTCAAGGCTCAAGACCAGAAAATCGTGGATGAGTTCCTCCACGAACTCGAAAAGCACCTCACCCCTCCCGATACCGAGATGCGTGAGATCACCCTCCGCGACGGATCCAAAGCCCGTGCCCTGTTCTCCACCATCACTGGGAAACAGATCGGTACACCCATCCGACTCTACCAAGCCAACTACGACGACCAAGGGAGACAACTCCCCTCTGCCGCTCCTACACATGGGCCGAAATCTAAGTTCAACATGGAGGAGTACCGACAACGACTGGTTCAGCAAACCCAAGACGCCAGACTCGCACCTTCGACCTGGAATGAGAACATCACACCCGTTCAGGTGGTGGCACCCGCAAAGCAGGACCCAGCACTATACGAGGGGACTAAGCCGGAGCCGAACCAGCCTGCTACAACCACCGGGGCACAACACCTCGATGACCTCCTGGCAACCTCTCAGGCCCCAGGATGGCCACTCCGTAAGGTCTCTGTACTCAGAGGTCCTGTAGACTGCACCAACGCTCTCATGCAAGCCGCAGGGGCATCCTTCGCTGATGGCATCCAAGCCGCCTTCGGACGGATTCATCTCCTGGGGGGAGGAGCAGCCAAACCACTCGTAGCCATCAAACTCGGACCCGAACTCGACGACAAACTCCGACTCGCCATCGCCGAAGAACTCCCCGTCCTCGACCACATGGTCAAAGACCACTCCTCCGCTATCGCCGTCGTTCTCGTCATCCCCGAATGGGACGACATCACCACACCTGCTCTCATCCGCTACCTGCCCAAACTCAGCATCTCCGTCACACCTCACGAGAGAGATCCACGGTTCCTCACAGCGACCATACGCAACGCAGGCTCCATCTCCTTCCCAAGGCCATGACCCATGCTCGGAGCAGACTGGCAACAAGATGGGACCGCTACCTGGCAACCAGGCAACACCATCCAAGTCGTACACCTCTCATCAGGATGGGCCGCAAGACTACGGGGGCGTAACGGAAAGCACGCAGATGCCTTCCCCTACGACTCCAAGGCCGAGGCCCAGTACGCTGCCGAAGCCCTCGCCAAAGAAGCATGGGGCAGCCCAGACCGTTGATCCGTTTGCTCAAAAAATTCCAGCCAGCCACTACAGCCCAAACACAGTTTCTCGGACCGATGAGAAACCGTTACCGATCGGTTTCTAGGCCCTTGGAACACCCTTGTAGAGAATCGGAAGCCCTGGAAACCGTTTCTAGGGCCGAGAATCCACATTCTGCGCCCTAGAAACGGGTTAGAGCACCGTTACCAAAAATCGACCCCATTTTGCATACAGGTTCAATTCGCAGATCACGGCCTCGAAGGGACCCTTGATCGGTTTTTTAATCGGTTCTGCACGATCCGATGGTGACCCCCCCCCTACCACATTCTCACAGGTGTCAAGAATCTGGTACTTCGGTGTCCCACCCCACCCCACCCCCCCCATAGAATCAGATTCTCTGCATCGAGAATCTGATTCTACATTCTCGAACTGACATTCTAGGGGTACTGGGATTCTCTCAGCGGCACCCTAGAGAATCTGAGAATGTAGGTGAGTACGCCAGGCTGCTGCGGCCTGGCGTAGGAAGGAGACCGCACGGGACACGGCCGCACTGCTGACGTTGAGGTGCTGAGCGGTCTCCGCCCTAGTGACCCCACTGGCTACGAAGGGCAGTACGTCGATGGCCAGGCGTGCTTCGTTACTGTCCCCATAGGGGAGGTCCAGCATGAAGTCCACGAGGTCCGCGTGAGCCTCGGCCATGAGGCTGGCCTCATGGTTCAGGGTAGGCCTAGCAGGTACAGTGGTGTTCGAGGCTGCATCCTGGTAGGCGTACTCACCGTCCTGGTAGGAGGGGAGCCCACACTGCTCGAACTGCCGTACACGGTTCTGCTTGCGGTGGTAGTTGCTGAGCACGCATCCGCAGACCATGTGGACGTAGTGGCCGAAGGAGGACTTGGCAGGGTCCCAGGGGCAGGTGCCCTTGTTACGTGCCAGGAGCCCACGGTAGACCTCTTGCAGCACGTCCTCAGGGTCGTAGCCGGCAGCGAAGATTCGTTTCCCGAACCCTGAGAACAGCAACTTTCTCACTTCACCAGACCGGTGGACGAGATCAATGCCGACTGGACCAGAAATCACCACACCAGAGGTGTGTTTAGAGAATCTCGACCTCCGAGATTCTGATTCTCTACGTTTCTCAGCCGGGACCGAGAGATCGGCGGAGGTAGAGCGGAGGGCAAGGAGAGTGGGAGCCAGGGGCTCCAGGAGTACGATGCCAGAGGGACGGGTTGGCGTGACCTGGAACAGGTCCAGGATGTTCGCTTGTCCGATGTACCGGTGCTCCTTGGGAGCATGGGCACCCAGTGCGAAGTATCGGTCCAAGGACCAGTGCCGCCCAGTGGGATGTCCGGTCAGCTCTGTGAGCAGGCTCTGAGCTGTAGTGAGGATGATAGGCTTGCCATTCTTTTTCGAGAGGACTTCCCACCCACTGGGGACAACACGAACCGGTCGGGCTCCATCAGAGTAGCGGCTGTAGAGCACCTGACCTGGCTTGGCAGCCTCGACTGTCTGCAACATCTGATTCTCCCGTCACGACCCAAAAAGATGTTTCCCCGAAAAATCGGGGTTTGTCAAGGCACCGTTTGTCAAGGCAAAACTGAGGAGGGTTTGACATTTTGCGTCTGGGTTCAGTTTTCTGCCCGTGCGGAGCCAGAGCCTATTTCTGCCACGTCCCGTTTCTCGGGGCAAGAGGAAGAACTGATCACCTAAGCCGAGTCGAGGCCTTAGTCGGCCCGGACCCGGCAACGGTCCCCAACCGGTAGGTTTAACGGGCGTAGCTAGTGGGTGTTCAGGATGGGTCGGATGAGATCAAAAAGGTTGGCAAGGGCCTGGTCGTTGCTGTCGAAGGATTGAGTCCCTTGGTGTTGTGCTCCATTGTGTTCTCGGAAACCTACGGTGATGAGATGCGTATCATCCGCATCCTCACCGTCGAGGGCTGTCTGTGAGAGTTCGACGAACTGACCATTGGAGAGGAGGCACTGGTGGACGTAGCCAGCCTTGACCCAGAGTGATTTCCAGAGGAGTACCCGGATTCTGTTCATCCCAACAGGGAAATAAACCGGGAAATGGTGATGACGAACGGCATCCTTGATTGCTGCCTTTCGAGCAGCATCCTGAGTCGGATAACCGGGTTCTCTTTGTGGGGGGGGGTAAGGCTCGTATTGAAAAATGAAATAGTCTTGGTGAGCGAAACTCGATAGCACTCTGAGTCGGAGTAGATCCTCATTGGGTGTCGTCGGGATAGGGTAGAGGGGTCCACTGTAGTCTTCGAACCACATGAAATTGTCTTGTACTTGTTCCAGCACCTGGTCATCCAACCAGGGTTGGATGTCGTCAATAGGGATAGTTCCTGGTTGGTCTCTCTGGAACAGGGCGACGTTCTGTAGTCCGAGGTATCCGATGAGGTTATTGCGGGAGAGTCGGAAGGCTCGAACGTCGAACGAGTTACCGGGGTCGATACGTGTACGGCACCAGGGTCCTGCGAGGTTTCCATCGAAGCCCTTGCTTTGCAGTTCGATGGTGAGGACTGGGTGTAGACCGTGTGTGGGTCGCAGGGGTGCTTGGACGATGAGGTTCCCTTGGTCCCCGACCTTGATGATGGCGGTGTTGATGCCGAGGACTTCGTGCAGTGTGTCTCGGGCCATGAAGGCATGGGCGAGAAGGTTCATACGAGAGATCCGGCAGATGTCGAACATCGTCATAGGTCTTCGTAGGTTTCAAGGTCAAAGGCTACGATAATGTCCGAGGGGTTGTAGGCGTCGTGAGCAGCCTGGAGTATCTCGGGTGTCAGGGGCGACTTTCGATCTGGGTTTTTTAGCCTTCCAGGTAAAGACCTGGACATGATGTGGCATGATTTTCAGAGGCCCGTTGAGCAACTCACGTGGGATAAACTTAAACTCCTTGGCCTGGGTTTTTGTCTGTTTAGGTGGTTGTCTCTCATCCAGCCAGAACTCATCGGGGAGGGGCATCGTTGTCCTCCTTGGCAAGGATGTCTTCTATACCTACTTACGCAGGGCCTTCAGTCGCCCTCATCGAGGTGACCCATCTGTTTGATGGGGGCGATGATGGTCTCTCACTCTTGTTGCTGATGTTGTTTGAAACAACGATGGGTTCTTCCCAGCCGTGGTCTCGTGCAAGGGAGTAGATGTCGGCGATGGTCATCGCCTGTTGGGGATGGATGTTGAGGTTGGGGAGGAGTCTCTTGAGGACCTGTGTGGCCTTGTCGAGATCGAGGTAGTCTACGTGGACATGCTCATTCATCCGTCCCTTACGCGTGAGGGCCTCGTCGATCTCGGTGATGGGTGTGTTGCAGGTGGCGACGATGTGTATTTGGAACAGTTTACCGAGCAGTCCATCGCCGATGTTTAGTGCAGCCGCGAGGGTGCTCATATTGCTGGCGTCCCGTTTGGCGAGCATATCGTCTGCGTCCTCGACGACAAGGACAGTGCGGTCGCAGTCGGGGACCTGTTGCGCCAGGATGTTGAGTATCTCGGGTCCACCGATCTCCCCAACCATTGTTGAGGGGACGATGACGAATCTCGTTTTGGGGACGCTTGAGAGCAATCCTTGCAGGAGATAGGTCTTGCCGGTGCCTGGTGGTCCCTCGAACAGAGAGATACGTCCACGGGGTGATTTGCGCTGGAGGTCAACGACAATCCGATCGTAACCCGCCAGCACTTCATCGGTGTAGTTGCCCCGTTCGATGGGTGTGTTCAGGTTCCCGACGGCGATGATACCGAGTGGCTGGTCGGGTGCGGGGCGTGTGATAGCGTAGACGGCCCCTGGTTGCGGTATGGCGGAGATGGTATCGATCAGAAGCTGGAGGAAGGTGAAATCGTCGGGGTCATTGGTGACGAAGTTGAGGTTGTGTATGCCATCGCGGTAGGTGACGAAGTTGACGGCGGTGTGCTCACCGACGAAGAACAGGTCACTACAATCCTTGACTACCTCACTCCAGCCCGTGCCGAGGACTCGACGGAACCGACTTTCGATCTGCTGGATCATCTTGAAGGGGTCGGTTGCCCCGGCCTTGTGTATGTATCTGGTGACCTCCCCTTCCTTGAACAGGGCACGTTTGAGCAACGGGCGTAGGGCGAGGTCAGCGGCATCGGACCGTCCGCCGACACCGTCGTACCAGGGGTCTGAGCCCTTGGGCATCTTGAAGGGGTTGTCGTTCATCCTACTCGGTTCCCATCGAGTATCCCTTGCGGAGTCCTGGATCAGGCAGGTCGATGTCCAGGTCGGCTTCTACCCCTCGTTCGGTGACACGGACGTTGGAGACATGCACGAGTCGTCGCATCTCCGATTCACCGAGGAACCCTTTGGAGAAAACCAGGGTGGTCGTTCCGGTGCTACGCAGGTGTTCTGCGGCATTCTCCAGGGCCTCTTGGGAGTGCTCAATGCGTGTTCTTAGGACGTCCAGTTGACGTGGGATGATGAGGGCTTGGTAGATCATGCGTCAGGGTCCTTGTCGTCATCGAGTCCTTCGAGGGCGGTCATCAGGTTGTTGAACTCGGTGATGGTTTCCTCGGGAGTCATGATGGACTCCTTCAGGATGAGGAGTCTTTTAAGCATATCGCTCATCATCTTGACGAGGAAGTGGTCTGTTCCCAGTCCCTGGTTGCGCAGTTTGCTCTTGACCTTGACGGTTCGTTTTAGGGCAGCCCTGACGGCTTCCAGCTTGGTGTCGAAGGTCGGGGTGTCCTCCGCCAGTTCGTGGATGAACTCACGAGGGGTAGACCAGAGCGAGGCTCCGATGGTGTAGAAGACCAGGTCTTGGTCTTGGTCACTCATACTTGGCCTTGAGTTGGGCCAGGAGGGTCAGCTCGGCCGCTTTTGCTTGCTTGGCATGGGCAGCACTCACCCGAGCCTGTGACTCGTTGATGTAGAGCTGCATCTCGATGGCGTGATCCTGCACCACTTCGAGAATCCGGGCCGAAGCGAGTCGGTCGTTGTCCCCCCAGTTGGCGCAGAGGTAGCCAGTTTCGAAGTAGTCGGGCTCCTCGGGGTCACCCACTTCCATCGGACCGAGGTAGTCATCGCTGGTGACGACGATCTGCTCAGCCTCCTCCAGGGAGGAGGGTTCGGTGCCATCTGGCTTGTGGATCTTTTTGAGGTCCAGACCACAGCGGATGCTGTAGTCACACCCGCCACCTTCATCGCGAACGAGGTAGAAGCTCATGGTGTCACCTGTCCGAATCGGAACACGAATGCAAGGCAGAGGAGGGTGATGGTGTTGCACACTGCTGCGACCACGTTCCAGGTTTTGCTGTCCCCCAGATCGGCGAACACACTGCTGATGAACGAGATCATGGCCGCGACAAAAGCAATGAAGAACAGAACGGTCTGAGTCTGATTCATCACGTGACCGTGGCAGCGACCGAGGTGCATCCGTTGAGGCGGTCGAAGATGGCCTTGTAGGCGGCATCGTCGAGGGTGACTTCGATGATGCTGGCGGAGATGAACTCCGAGTCAGCCTTGGCGTCTTCGAGCTTGCCCTCGATGAAGTCCGGGTTCTCGCCATAGTCGAACTCGGTGACGACCTGGAGGGCCTCTGGGGCGTACTCACCGGGGTAGGAGCACTTGCGCTGGGCGAAGAGGATGTAGAGCTTCATCGGTGTCTCCTGCTAGGTTGTTTGTCCTGCCTCTACCTCTACTACGCTTGGGGGTCAGGAGTTGAGCCCTCGAACTTCAGCTTGAGGCGTTCGTAGAGGGCTCGTTCTTCGTCTTCGGCAGCCTGTAGCGTTTCCTGCCTCGAAGCAGCCTCACGGACTCTCCAGGCTGCTTCGTGGTCGAAGGGGACCGTGGCCTTGACTTCGTAGATCGTCGTCTCGTCGAGGGGGCCGTGGTCGTCGAGGATTTCAAGGCTTATGGCTTTGGCCTCCTCATCCGTGTTGGCGTGTATCTCGACGACCTTGATGCCGCACCCGATGGTGTAGTCGCATCCTCCCTCTTGTCGCATCACGAGGACGTAGAGTTTCATCTGTTTTCCTTGGCGATCTCGGAGGCGGCGTAGAAGAGCTGCCACAGGTCGATGTTCAGAACTTCGCAGATGGTGGCCAGTGTGGTCAGGCTGGGGAGGATCTTGCCGGTCTCGATCTGGTGGAGGTAGCCGTCGCAGATACCCATATCCTCGGCGATCTGAGCCCGAGGGATGTCTCCCATATCCAGCTCACGTCGGAGCTTGATGGCTGCTCCTAGTCCCCCGTCTTCACCGGGGAGGAGGCGGCGTTGGTTGTGTGTACGGATGGTCTTGAACATGGCTCACTCCCCCTTCTCGAACCGCTTCACGCTGTAGCGCTTGGCGTTGTAGAGATGGTTATAGTCTCGGTTGGACTTGGGTCCTTCCCCTTCTACCTGTACCCGCCAGGGTTTGTCCCCTCCGACGTACCAGAGGGTCAGGAGGGTCCGTACCGCGATGGGTGTGACCTCCTCATAGACCCACATGGGATCGAGGTTGGGGACGGACCGCCAGGCTCGCTTACTGGTCATCATCAGGTGGTTCCTCGAAGGGCGAGGTGAAATGGGGGGAGTGGCCTTGTCATCGTCGCACTACGGGATGGCCGTACCAGGAACAGGGCACGGAGAGGGACGAGGCGAACCCATAGGAGATGTCTCCGACACCATCCTTCCAAGCGCATTCCACGCCACAGACGGGGTCACTGGCTTCAACCCCAGCGGGGGATGAGAACTTGATGACCTTGCAGGACACGTCATCGGGGGCGGGCATGTCGGCACCACGGGTGCCACAGGCCACCTGGAAGCCTACGATGACAAGGAACGTGACAAGGAACGTCAGGACGGGATTCATCAGTTGGGTCTCCTCAGAAGCGGCGGTTGAACACCGGCCAGTAGGGGTGCATAGGCTGGGCGGACTGGAGTTGCTGTTCGAGGTCTTTCACCCGCTTCTCAGCCTCACCGAGCTTGTGGGCCATAGCCCCGACGGAGATGATCCAGTCGAGGATCTCCGTTGCCGGGACGAAGTCGTTGATCTCTTGCAGCACAGCCTCGTCTCGGGTCACTTGCAGTCGGAGCTTCCAGTAGTCGGCTCGCTTCCACTCGCTGAAGACCTGGGTGTGCTCCACGGCGACGAAGGGCCACTTCCGGTAGATGATGCGAGCAACTTCGTCGCTCATCTGTCCAGGGATGGTGACCCCGTCCTTGTAGGAGTCGGCGACGGCGTCGTAGGCGTCACGGATCTTCTGGAGACGGGTTGTGAGGGCCTCCTCACGCTTTTGCTGAGCCTCCTCACGCTTTTGCTGAGCCTGTCTCGCGTCCTTGGTGAACTCAAGGGCTCGTCGCCCCAGAGCACCCGCCTGCGAGCGTCCGTACAGAACGTCCGCGAGCTGGCCCCAGGTCACCTTCCAGTCGAAGATCTCTCGCAGATCCTTGATGGTCTGGTTGCTGCTGACGATCCGACGGATCGCAGCCACCTCGGGGCTGTCCCCAGCCTTGACTGGCTCGAACAGTCCTTCCGTCTTGAACTCGTGGTAGTTCATCAGAGCATCTCCCGGACCTTGTTGAGGTCCTCTTGGGTGTGGTGGGTGCCCGCGCTGTTCAGGCGGAGGTAGAACTCCAGTCGCTTACGCAGCGGGAGGTCGATGTAGGCGACCTGGGAGGTCATCCCACGGCGCTCGGGATGGGAGGTCTGAGCGTAGCTGTAGCCGCGCCAGCACCCGTCATGGAACACCCGTGCCCAGATCTCCCCGTTAAGGAACGCCTGGATGGCTCGGAGGCGCTGCTGCCCGTCGATGACCTCGACGGGGATGTTCCAGTAGTCCTTCTGCGTAGCAGGGGCGTGACGGGCGTTCTCGTAGCGCTGGCAGATGATGGGCTGGACGATGCCACCGCTGAGGACGTGTCCGATGAACAGTTCCTGCTGGTGGGGATTCCAGACGGGACCACGCTGGTAGGTGGGGTTGAGGTTCCAGGGGGGATCTTCCTCCCTGGCGAAGGATCCCTTGCCGGCCATCTTGTCCACGAGGTGGTCCCACTGGACGGTGACGGGGCTCAGGTGAACCTCGAAGGCCCACTTGTCGATCCCGATGCCGGGACCTTCGGGGATGTCGTACTTGCTCATGGCGACACCCGAAGGACCTTGCGACCATACCAAGTGTCACAGGGCACGGGGGTGGCATTGGAGAAGCCCATGGTATCCCCCTGTTGCCAGTTACACTCGATGGTGCAGACCGATGCCTCCGCCTGTCCGCTCGGCGTGTACATCACGACGTGGCAGTCCACGGTGCCGTCGTTCTCGGGAGCCGGCACACCCTTGTTCTGATCGCAGGCGGCGAGCAGGAACAACAGAATCAGGGTCAAGCGAATCATTGTAGAGCACCTCCGTCCCCTACTACGGAGCAGGGGACGGAGTTGAGCCCTATTTCTCATCACACGAGACGATGGTGGCATCGTAGACGGTGGCGGTTCCATCGACCCAGCCGCACACCTTGATGCACATGGGTTCCAACTGTCCTCCGCCCGTGTGGATCCTGAACCGGACCAGTTTGCAGGCTGCATCCGGCGGGATGCTGGTACACCCGGCAAAGGCCCATAGGGCGAGGATGACGAGGTATCTGAGCACTGTTCAGTCCTCTTTCTTGTAGAACCGTTCGAGAAGCGTCGAGGCTTCCTTCTCCCATTCGTGAGCCGCGTCCATGTTCTGGTGGGCCACCCACGTCAGAGGAGCCGACCGAGACACCAGGTCGATGAACTCCCGGAGCAACTCCTCGGCCTTGGATGGCTCGTCCATCAGGATCCCAGCTTCAGGACCCGGTAGAGCACCCCGCTGATTGTTCCGTCCGCGTCGATGACGGTGACCTTGAACTTGGTGTTGCAGTGAGGGCATCGTACAGAGCCCTGGTCGTCGGGTCGCTCCGGTGAGTCCCAGGGGTCACAGGGGCAATCCGTGTAGATGCGATAGCCACCTGGTGCGTTCTTGAGGACGGTGCGATTCCAAGGGCCACGAGCGGCTGATCGCTCGTGGCCCTTCTGCACCGAGGTCTTGTTGTAGACGTCGGGGTCGAGAATCACATCAGGCCCTTGTCGGCGGCGATGGCCCGACTCTTGCCCGAGTAGACGCTGTTGGCGATGAGGAAGTTGTCCATCCAGGTCCAGTCGTTGAGGACGAACCGTTGGACGTCGGCGGCCTTCAGCTCGATGGTGGCGGGCTTGATGTCGTGCCAACTGTCGCCCACGTACTGCCCTTTCCAGGCGTTCTTGTGCAGCTCCAGCATCTTGATGACGGTGTTGAACTCCTTGGAGTGGTCCTCCGGCAGGCTGATGTTGAACGAGAGGTTGGGCATCGGGATGGGATCACCAGCGTCGAGCTTTGCGAGTCTCGCTTCGAGCTTCTCCTGAGCCTCACGGATGAACTTCTTGGCTTTCGCGACGTAGCCGAGACGGGCCTCGGCTACGATCTCCTTGTGCTCGGCGAGATTGGCGCGAAGGGCGGTGAGCACCTCGTCCACGTTGGCGGTGATGGTGCGGTCGTCGTTTCTGTCAAGCATTTCTATCTCCGTTTGAGGGCAGTGGCATCGACTTGAAGTCCAATGCGGAAAAGGGCGAGGTCTTCGGGTGGGAGTTGATCATAGCTGGCCTGCATCTGCAAACGTACCCTACGGGACTCGCAGATTCGACAGTGGTCGGCCCCAACTCCATCGTGCAGTAGTTGGTGCCGGTGTTTCGCGTCGGCGATGAGGTAGGCCAAGGCTTCCTCATACGCTTCGTGGTTCAAGGGGCATCTCGCGGTCCGGGTTCAGGTGAGTTGTCGGAAACCTGGGTTTGGTGACTTTTCCATCAAGAGGTCGAACACCTTGTGGGCGTACAACTCGTGGGCCTTGTCACAGGCCTCGTCGAAGTCCTTGATGGCGTCCTCGGGTTCCTTCTTGGTGAACTTCCAGTCCTGGTACTGGGACAGGGCGAAGGCGGCGTTCACATCCTGCATCTTGAGCTTGCCACCGTAACGCCAGAAGCCATCCTTGAGCTGTACCCCAAGAGTCCCGATCACAGAGCTTGTGGCTGAATTGGTCGTCCGTAGGATGTCGCACATCCTCCCCATACCGGTCTTGCTGTGTTTCCAGAGGAGCGGACCGGTCAGGATCTTGTCAGCCACATCTTCCCAGGTGCCCTTGATTTGATGGAGATCATAGGCGGCACGGAAAACGGCCGTGGGGTCTTCCAGAAAACGGTCGGGGTGTAGTCCGGTGCGGATGATGGTGGCTGATTCCTTGCAGATCTGTTGATGAACCCAGGACAGCCAACCGATGACGGATGGCTCACCTGGAAGGACACGGGTGGCTTTCTCGATGGTAGCCCCTACTCCAGGCCAATTCCCGCCCCCTGCTCTTGGGCGTCCTGCCGAGATGGTGACGTTGGTACGCCATTCACCCATCCAGAGGTCGCCCCCTGGTCGGGATCTTCTGATGATCGCCACAGTGTGGTTCCCGAACTTCCGACTGATACTCAGAGGTTCACAGGTGAGTTGGTACAGGGGAAAACCACTAGGGAACACCTCTTCCAGCACTTTCTGAAGGAACAGCACATGATGCTCTTGGTCCCCGACCCGCAGAGGTTGGGACACTGCGGTGGGGAGGGCGACTTCTGCGTCCCCATCCCCGAACAAGAGATCGTCGATGCTCACGATGAGACCTTGGGGACGATGCTTTCATCCGTCAGTCTGAACTGGGCATTGAACGTCTTGCGGAACTGGTTGTGTACAGAGAGGACCGTGGCCAGTTCCAGTTCATCGTAGCCGGCCAGGGGTGACCAGTTGTACTCCGAGCCCTGCTGTCTCCAGACATGAGCTGAGGCCATGGTCTCACCCGTTTGCTGGTCAATGAACCGGATCTCTTCAGCCGCCTCGCCATCCCCGTCGGACGCGGCTAGTCCCTTGTGCAGTCGGGTTCTGGACAGATAGAACTGGGCTTTGCGAGGGAACCATCGCAGGAACTTGTCCGCGAGGTAGGTGGGGTCCAACTCCCCGATGAACTCCTGTAGGGTCACCTGTCCATGATAGGAGTCCTGTTCGATCAGGAAGGCCAGGCCTTGGTGGGTCATCGAGGCCCTGACCCTGACGGGTGACTTGGGTGGGTGGGTGAGGTGCCAGCTACGATCCGGGCCGTCATGCTCGACGGGCACCAGCTCATAGCCGGCGAACATCGAATCGTTCAGCACGGCGGGGTTCACGGTCTACTCCTGTTGGTGGGTTTGTCCCACCTATACTACGGGTGACGAGGCAGAGTTGAGCCCCCCTAGTCACCGAACAGGATGTCATGGACAGTTGGATTCGACGGCAGGGGCTTAGGTGTCGGCCCAGAGTTCAGGAAATCCAAGGCCTCTCGAATGCTCTGACGTAGCCATTCTTCGCCGGTCAGCCCAGGGTCTCTCGAAAGTCGGGAGTGGGTTGCGTTGCCATCCCGGTCCAGACTGCGATGGAAAACGATCTCCCCAGAACTCACGATGTAGACGTCCAGGGACAGGTATACCCTTCTCAGGGAGACACCTTGTGGGCCTACGCGGAGCACCCCTTGCGGGAGGTAGAGGGCGTTGCCCACACCCTCCGCTTTCCAGTCACCAGGGAACTCATGGACCACTGCTCGGATGTGTTGGATGATTTCATCCATGGCGGTCCAGTGGCTTTGCCTGCTCAGCGGATGGGAAATCCCTTTCGACTTCCTTGATGGCTTCCTTGCACAGACAACAGTAGACGGGTTCAGGCGTCGTCACGTCCTTCACGTCCTTCACGTCCTTCACACCCTTCAGTTTGTTGCGAGCTTCCTGCAACATGAGATCACGGGTGTCCACGGCACCGTTCTTGCCGCCATCCTCCCGCTCTTGCCTGGCCAGACGGCGAGCCCACCCGTCGGTGAACGGGTTGGTGGTGTCATAGAATCCGCCTGGGTGCTTGAGTTCGTTGTCTACGAACACGCGGACACGGGGTGGCCCGTAGGCACTCCCATACCAAGAGACGCAGACTCGAAGCTTGCTGCCACCGAGTTCTATCTCAGGTGAGAGAGTCCAGGTACACCCGGACTCCCATTCGGGCTGGAAAAGCCCTCTTGGCCAGTGGAGAACGCCATTATAACTGACGGTGCCGCCCCGCCAGGCCTCTCGCCGGGCCAGGAGGAACAACCGACGTGCCAACTTCTTGAGGGTTCGCTTTCCCATATCTAGCCCAGCTCCACCGTGACGTCGAGGTGCAGGCGCTTGGCGACCTCCTGCCAGATGGGCAGGTTGCCGGCAGGGTAGAGATAGAAGGTCACGTCCAGGGGCCAGGCGATATGGAGTCGAGCCCAGCGCAGTGCAATCTCGGCACACGTCTCGATGGGGCAGCCGTAGACACCGGTCGAGATGGCTGGGTACGCAATGCTTTTGAGCCCCATTCCCATCGCGAGGAGGGCTGGGTTGTGGAAACAGCCGTTGAGCAGCTTCCAAGCACGGGCCATGTCCAGTTGGGACTCGTCCAGCGGGAACTCGGGTGGACCCTGGTCGAGCCGCAAGAGGGCGTCGGGGTCCTCCACCCACACTGGGCCAGCGGTGTGGAAGACCCACTTGCAGGGCAAGTCAAAGGCCGGTGTGGGAATGGCCTTCCCATTGGGAACTCGGACTTCGGTGCTGTGCTGGAATCCCGGTGCGTAGCCCGTCAGGCCTTCGTAGATGGGCAGGGCCTTACAGGCTTCCAGTAGACGAGGGCCGGCGGCACGATGGATGGCACCATCCACACCACCCCCGCCCAGGCCAGCGTTGTTAGCCGCGTTGACGATGACGTCACCTGTGAAGTCTGTGATGTCGCCGGGGATGAGAGTGATGTTCACGGTCGCTGCCTTCGCCGGTTGCGTTGTGCGGCGGGCTTGGGTTGCTTCGCAGCGGTCTTGCCTGCACAGGTGCGTAGATGTGCCTGCACTTGTCGCCACTGCCCAGACGTTTCGATGAGGAAGGAGCCGTTGCAGGTGGGGCAGTCAACGTGTATCGGGAGTAGTGGACACTTCATGGTGGTCCTCGATGTAGGTCTTCACCTGAAGGGCCAGCCGGTTGGCAAGCGCATCTGGTATCCACCAATAGCCCTGACCATCCTGCCAGGAACCAGGCACCTTGCCATCAAAACAGAGGTCGTTTAGTACCCGGGTGATGGGGTTCTCGCCTCGAACGATCTCGCTCACGACTCCTCCTCAGGCAGGGCTGGGGGCTGTGGCAGGTCGAGCCAGTGGGTGACGAACTGCTCACGCTGTCCGTGGACACGCCAGAAGTTCTTGTCGTGGTCGTACCAACCCATCTGGATGCCCCAGCCACCACCACAACGGCCCTTGGTATCGCCAAGAGTCACATACCCGTTCAGGAACACGAGCACTCGACGATCGTCATCGGGAGGAGTGGGGTAGCCGTCCTCGGGCTCATAGGCACGATTCCAGGTCGAGGAATTGATGGGGACGTAGTGGACGCCGTTGACGATGACTTCGCTCATGACTCCGACCGAAGACGCTTGATGCGTCGAACGAGGTTGAACCAGTTGTCCGTGCTGACGGGCTCCACGTTGGCCGGGTGGTAGGTGACGTCCATCCCCTGCCACTTGACCTTGTCGATGCTGTAGAGCAGGTGGCCCACGGACTTGAGGTCGAACCCGATGTAGAAGTCCGGCTTGCCCGGATGCTTGATCGTCCAGACGATCGGATGGGCACCGCAGATGGGTGATTCGTCGTAGTCCACCTTGACGTGCTTGAGCCACTCACGGATCCAGGTGATGGCAGCGTGGGCTTGCAGGAACCCCATACCGCCTTGGTCGAGTCGGAACTGCTCGGTGTACTCAGACATTGTTCTTCCGCCAGGGCTTTGGTGAGAGAAGGGTTTCGCGGGCTACCTTCTCGGCATTGGCCCACGCGGTGTCAGGTCGGAGGTCCCACATACGCTCCCACTCCCGCGCCTGGATGGCGTTGGTGATGGGACCCGTGTAGGTGATGGGGCGAGAGCCTATGGCACAACTGTCGTAGATGTCGAACGCCCTACTTCCCAGGCGGTCACAGATCATCGCGTCTTGGCGGCTGGAGCACACCGTGCAGCCATCCTCACCCGTGCAGGGCTCCAGGGTGGCATCGTTGATGTGAGGCCACACAGCGCCCTGGAATGAGCCTACAGCGGCGGCCACGGCTTCACGGAGGGCTTCCATCACGACTTGCCATTCGAGAGTTGAGTCAGTGCTTCCAGCACGTCAGCCCTCTCATCGGAGAGCCAGGAAAGTCCCATTTGGTGCTTGCGACGGAGACGGTTGACGAGAGCAACCACCTCGTCTGTCTTGCCGTCACTGCGGGTGTAGGTGAGGTTCGGGGTCTTGGTCTTGACCTTGCGGTGGCGCTTCGGCTCGGGCAGAGCGTCGAGCATCCCCCACAGGTCGCAGTAGCGCTCACACCAGGGGCAGGTGCACTCGGCCTTAGGCAAGCAGAGGAGTCCCATCCCCTCGATGAGGGCGATTTCGGCGAGGATCTCGCGTCGGGTCTTTGGTGGGGTCGTGGTCATGCCTATACTACGGGGCAGGTGTCCGAGTTGAGCCCCCTTCCAGCCATTCAAGCGGCTCGGTCAGGAGGAAGTCCGATTTCCATCCTGTCAGGCTTCCTTTGGTGTATCCCACAGGAAACCCATCGCCACGGTCCCAGTGTACGATTTTGGACTCCCAGTCCACGGGAACGGAGACCTCTCCCAGGTCACGGATGGCTCCCGACTTGCTCGACAAGGTCGCGTCCTTTCGATATGAAAGGCTGCGGGGGCTCATCCAGACGGTCTTGAGCTTGCCCTTGTACCGGGCACGACCGAGGTACACACGCTTGACGCGGTGGTCGTTGCTAGCCTGCGGTCATGATTCCTTTTCTCCCAAGCGATGGACGATGATCCGTGTGCTGCCAGAGCCCTACTACGCGGTGGGGTCAGAAGTTGAGCCCACCGCCCCCCCTACCGGATGCCTTCCAAGGCGTCCTGGATGCTCCAGACGGCATCCTCACGGGCGGCGACCGCTGCCTCGGCCTGGCGAGCCTCTTCCTCGGCATCCAGGGCATCCTGGGTCGCCATGTAGTCCCAGTAGTCCTGCTCCGACTGGAGCTCCTCGTTGAGGTCGTTGATGCAACTCATCAACTCGGAGAGGGACATCACCTCGGTGTTGACCCACCGGGGGCGGATCCCGTGGATCTCCTTGTAGAGGTCGGAGAAGGTCCCGATCGCCAGGCTGCGGGCGTTGCGCTCATGGGCACGCTCGACGGCGCTGATGTTGTCCAGGCGAGTAATGTCGGTGTCGGTGGTCATCGTGCATCTCCCGTGGTGTCTCTGACACACCTACTACGGAGGACTTCGCCAAGTTGAGCCCTGAATCGGTAGCAAGCCCTTAAAAGGGTATCTGGCTGAAATCACAAGGTATTCTGTATTCGAGAATCTGGAATGCAGAAAAGCACTGAAATAGGGCTCAACTCCCACACCTCACCCGTAGTAGGGCTGAGACACGAACACACGGAGGACAGGATGGGCGGTTTCTACGAGTATGCGAGCCGGGCAGAGGCCGCCGCCGACGCGGGCCTCGTGTGGGACGAGACCCGCCAGGGCTACTACGACCCGGAGGACTACTGCCAGGAGTGCGGAGACCACGACTGCACATGCGACGATCAGGCCCCCACTGCCCCCGTGACCGTCCCGAGCACCCCCACCGACGCCTCCGACGAGGAGTACATCGACGATGACATCTCCTTTTAAGGAGCACTAGATGGGCTACTCCCTCTCCGTCCCCTGTAAAAGTGTGAAGGCAGCAGAGATGCTGCACGCTTTCCTCACCTCTGAGTTGCGACCCTTCTCCATTGCCTGTGATGACCCGGCGAACGCCGACATCCGAACAGCCTTCGAGGCTGTCTGGGAGGGTCACGAGGAAGATGTACAGGGCCTGCCCTCGGAGGAAGTCGATCTTCCCTATGACCCGACCCAGTACGTCCACATCGGACGTGGGTTGTCCTACGCCGAGGGGACGACCAAGGTCGGATTCAACTTCTCGACTCAGATGGACTTCGGCGTCTACATGCACACCGTGCTGGCCTGGGCTGCCCTTCGCGTCGGTCGCCGCCGGGGGCTGAACGCCCTGGCTCCCGTGGGGCACGCCGACCAAAAGGTGCCTTACTTCACCTACGACAGTGAACCCACGGAGGTGTCCCGCAAGCACGGGGAGATCTACTGGCAGGTGGGGCCTCTTGGGCTCCGGGTGACCGACGAAGATGGCGTGAGGACGCACAGGTTCGGCCAGAACGTGGATGCAGTCCGTAAGCGTATCCGACCGGATGAACGATTCGACTGGTTGCGGGCCGTGGCCATCGCCCGTGACACGGCGTTGCGAGCTGTCACCGAGCGGGAGATGAGGCGTCTCGACTGCATGTGGGATTATTTCGTGGACATGGAAACCCGATGAGCCCTGAGTACCTCAGGTGGGGCATCACGCTCTGGACGGCCTATCTCATCGTCATCATCCAGCGACACGAACCCAGTGGTACGGAGCCCGACCAGAGCGTCTTTTCGAGGAAAGCAGCCGTGGTCGTGGCTCTGATGGGCCTGTTCATGATCGTGGCATGGCCCGTCACGATCACCATCGCACTTCTCAAAGAGACGGTGAGAACCCCTTGAACGAGATCGTGCGGCTGCCTGTCTCGATGTCACCAACCGGTGACACCTACGTGGTTACCTGTGTGTCCCCAGATGAGCCAGAACCCCTGGGGTATCTGGACATCTGGCGTTTTGAGGCGCAACACGTTGACCCGATGGGGAGACTCATTCGCAAGTCCTTCCCTCAGTTCGTGGAGTTCAACCTGGGACGTCCCACGGTCCTCCGCACCCGCGTCTCGGAGCCTTACCGGCACCAAGGCATAGCCACCCGAATGTACGCTGAGGCCTTCCTGTGGATGGTAGAGTTCGACCTACGAGTGTGGGCCGACTCTGTCCAGCAAAGGGATGGAATCGCCCTGTGGGCATTCTTCGATCGGCAAGGATGGGTAGGACGGGAGGATGGCCGCCGTTACCTCAAGGAGAAACCTCAATGCCGTTGACCGAGTACGAGAAAGAACAGTTGCTCGACATCGTGGTCCTGATCGCCGAGCGGGACATGCCGAGCAACAACACGGAGGAGCGCCTGATCGAACGGTCGGGGCTCGAACAAGAAACCGTGGCATGGTGCCTGTCCGTGCTGTGGAACGAAGGCGAGGGCTGGCTCGATGTCGATGAGCATCCACAGACTGGCGAGTGGGGCTACACCCTCAACGGCAAGTTCGACAAGGGGGAGTCCATCGAGAAGCTCCACACGGCGTTCCTGGCACAACCCAAGGCTGTCAAGGCCGGGGAGAATGAGCTGGAACTGGAACTCGACGATGAGGACGAGGACGATGAGTGGTCCGACATCGACAAGGACGACGACCCCGACTACCGCTGGAAATGACCCGTCAGGGGCTCAACTCCTGACGATGAGGCGTAGTAGAGATGAGGCGTAGTAGAGATGAGGCGTAGTAGAGATGAGGTGTAGTAGAACTGAGGAGAGTAGATCAATGGAGGACTTTCACACGGAATGGATTGACGCATACGTCCAGAGGCACGACAATTTCGTTCGTGGTCGTTGTGAGGACGCTGTCAAAGAGATGGTGACCGCTTTCCCCAACTGCGTATTGCCAAGGGTCACGTCTTGACGTTGTGTGGCAAGGATGCACACTGGTGGTGTGTTGCCCCTGATGGCACCATCGTGGACCCTACGTCGTCTCAGTTCCCATGGGTCCTCTCCTATGAGGAGTACAAGGATGGGGACAAGATCCGTATCGGGCGGTGTAGGCAGTGCGGTGAAGCGATCTGGGCTGTGCCCGGAGATGGCACCTGTCAGAACTTCTGCGATGACAACTGTTCGATCTCCTACGCCGCCTACCTCAACGAGGGGCTCAGGTGACCATCAACCCCGAAGAGGTTCAACTACCAGTGGAGCACAACGTGCAACCCAAGACCATCGATCTCACCCCCTACCTGGCACCAGGCCGGAGAGTCATCCTCGGGCGTGACAAGGGCAAGGTAGCCCGTCTGGCCGAAGGGCTGGATGAGATGGACAATGACACCCCCATCATCATTCACACCCCTGAGCACGTCATGTCTGTGAACCTGTCGTTCCTCTTCGGCTTGCTCGAAGGGGTGGGCTACCGTCGGGGCTACCAGAAGTTCATCGACACTGTCTCGTGGACCGGCAAGGACCTGTCCCTGCCCCTGTTGGCCGTGGCCCAGGATAGCCGCTCTCCCGAGTGGGCGAGGCAGTCATGAAGATCATCCAACACGGTCCCGGTGCTCAGTCCGTGAATCGTCAAGAGATGGGCGACTGGCAAACGCCGATCGAGCTCGCTCGATCGGTCTTGGACCTCGTTGCCAGGCTCGCGCCGATACCTTCTGCTGTGGTCGAACCTACTTGCGGCACCGGGGCGTTCCTACGCGCGGCCAATGAGACGTTCCACCGTGCTGTGCTCATGGGATACGAACTTAGTAGCGAGTACGTCCACGCGGCCAGGGCTGCCGTCCCGGCTGCTGATGTCATCCAAGCGGATTTCTTCCGCGTGAATTGGGAGAAGGCTCTCTCCTCCGTGCCCGGCAGAGTGTTAGTTGTCGGCAATCCTCCCTGGGTCACAAACTCCACACTGGGCGTCTTGGACTCCGACAACCTTCCAGAAAAAACGAATTTCAAGAACCTTACCGGATTTGAGGCGCTTACTGGCAAGAGCAATTTCGATGTCTCCGAGTGGATGATCATTCGACTTCTCGCCGCCCTACAAACAAAGCCGGCTATGTTGGCGGTCCTCTGCAAGTCTACGGTCGCGAGACGGGTGATTGAATTCGTGCGGTTGAAGGATTGGGCTGTTCAGGCCGGTGGTGTTTGGCGCATTAACGCCAAGCAACACTTCAACGCCGCTGTCGACGCCGTGCTCTTCGTTTGCCGAACCGGCGAGCGGCCCGCAGTCAAGGCAACCTGGCCAATCTACTCCACGTTTGATGCGGCCCTACCCGAGTCCCGCATGTCGGTGGCCAATGGCATCTTGGTCGCAGACGCCGACCGGTACGAGAGAACGAGCCATCTCATCGGCCAGTCGTCCCCCGAATGGCGTTCAGGATTGAAGCACGACTGCTCGCGCGTCATGGAACTCGAGTCAACCGGCGGCATGCTGAGAAACGGACTTGCGGAGCCTGTCGAGATTGAACCCGACCTAGTATTCCCGCTCCTCAAGAGTTCGGATGTGGCCAAGGGTTTGTGCACGTCAAGGCGGGCCGTGGTCGTGCCGCAGCGAGTGCTTGGTGAAGATACCTCCGCCTTGAGACACACGCACCCCAAAGCGTGGCGGTATCTCGACAACCATCGCCAGGCTCTCAGGGACCGCAAGAGTTCCATCTATCGCGGCCAGCACGACTTCGCGATCTTTGGAATCGGCCCGTACTCGTTTGCCCCATGGAAGGTTGGCATCTCCGGGTTGTACAAGAAATTGCAGTTCACACTGATTGGCCCTCAGGACGGCCAACCAGTCATGGTTGACGACACCTGTTATTTCTTGCCATTTGACGATGAAGAGAGCGCTCGCGCGGTCTGTGACGCCTTGAGGTCGCCCCTCGCTTGCGACTTCCTCGCGAGTCGGATCTTTTGGGATGCGAAGCGCCCCATCAACAAGGCAGTGCTCCAACGACTGGATCTCGACGCGTTGCTCGGGGACCACCCGACGCGGCGTGCTCACGCCGGCAAACCGGAGCAGCTTGCCTTCATCTAGTGGGGTGCGCGTAGTCCAATCATCTGACGGTGCAGCCAGCCCACCCAACATCGCGTTGCAGCTGACTGGCACGGGCTTGCACCGCTCCTTCGTCGCCGGCAACCCGTCGCGCCAACAGCTTATCGCAACGTTGGACGGTCAGCCACGACCTTCGCTCCCGCCCCACCTCGACCCCACTCAATCGCTCCCGGCTCCGACAGTGATCACCAAACCCTGACGACAGCGGCATGCTCTCTGTTCCGCCCGCCCCCTAGTCGCCTCTCGTCGACAGGCGTTGACGTGCTGCCAACAAGCCACTAGCCTTCGCTCCGAAAGGAGGGCGAGCGTGCGCCACTGGCTCATCATGTTCCGGCCGGAAACCTACCAAACAGTGCGAGATCACAGCGTAATCGGCGTGAGGATGGACCATCGAAAGCGGTTCGCCCTGATCTCTAGCGGCGACCTCTTCGTTGCCTACATCTCACGCCGAGGCCTCCTTGATGGCTACGGTCGGATTGTCGGCAACATCAGAGAGGATGATACTCCGCTCTTCGGAGCGGACACGTCTTATCCTCTCCGCTGTGACGTTGAGTTCGACCGTGCGAACCTGGCGACACCCGTCGGCGAGTTGCTCTGGCATCTTGATCAATGGAATCAAATGGGGAAGGAGCTGCGAACCCATCCGGCGAACATGCTATTTTGCTATGGCGGCTTCATGGAGATTCAGCCCTCCGACTACCGGCACCTTCGTTCGGCAATGGGCTACCCCCTATCAGACTAGCCTACTGTCTTCATCTCCTTCTACTGCACTATGGAGACATCGGCAATGTTGCCCGCCTCTAGAGAAAGTGGAGTCCTCAACGCGGTCGGCCCGTCTAGTGGTGCCTCCGACGCCGTTCGTCCTGCCGGCCGATTGGAATCGCGCTTCGACGCAACATTCGCATCCACCCAGGCGCTTCGCGAGAAGCAAATCCAACAGAACTATCGACCGATCATCGGGATTCACAAGTGGTTCGCACGACGGCCGGGAACGCTCTTCCGTGCTCTCTTGCTGGCTGAGTACGTGGACGGTCCCATTGGCAAGGCGTTCTGGGAGGGACATCCACTTCGAGGGACAGTCGCAGATCCCTTCATGGGGGGCGGAACGATTCTCTACGAGGCATCGAGGCTTGGGCTGAGCGTTCTCGGAAACGATATCAATCCCATGTCCCACTGGCTCGTCGCGCGGGCCTTCGACCCAGTCGACCTAGACCTGTTTGAAGAAACGGCGACAGCCATAGCCGAGCGAGTGGCGAAAAGCGTTGGCGCCGCCTACGAAACGCGATGCGATTGTTGTCATCGCCCCTCCCCTGTGAAGTACTTCCTGTGGGTGAAGACTGCGACGTGCCCGGGCTGTAACGAGCGCGTGGACGTCTTTCCCGGCCGGCTCTTGGCAAAGGCAACGCGACATCCCCGTCATGTCTTAGCATGCGCGAATTGTGGCGAACTGAACGAGTATACAAGCATACCCACTTCACAAGCACCCGAACAGTGTGGGGCTTGTGGGGAACCGGTGAGCGTCGAAGGCAACTCCACTCGCGGAACAGCAACCTGCGACAAGTGCGACCATCAGTTCAGTTTCCCTGGCCAAACAGACAGCCCGCCGTCTCATCGGCTTTGGGCGATTGAGTACCAGTGCAGTCACTGCTATCCCGACGTCAAAGGACGCCAGTTCCGGAAGCCAGACGCCGATGACCTTGCCAGATATGAGTCGGCGTCCGCCGCCCTCAAAGGCGCTGAGGGCATCCTGGACTACATCCCCAACAGCGGGATCCCTGAGGGCGATGAAACTGATCGCCTAATCCGCTGGGGATATCGGCACTACCGCGAGATGTTTAATCACCGCCAGTTGCTGACCCTCGCAACACTCGCAACGGAGATCTCTGCTGTAGAAGACGATGCCGTCCGCAATGCACTCTTGACCGTGTTATCCGACATCCTACGCTATAACAACATGCTGTGTCGGTACGACACTTATGCGCTCAAGTGTCAGGATATTTTCAGCGTCCACGGCTTCCCGGTTGGCCTTGTCCAATGCGAGAACAACGTCCTCGGAATCGCCGACGTCGGTTCTGGTGGCTTCCGTCACTTCGTCAAGAAGTACATTCGTGCAAGGAAGTACGCTGAGCGACCTTTCGAAACGCGCGTCCAGGCGGGCAGGAAGGAACAAGTGTTCCCCCCAGGTGAGTTTATCGGGGAAGATCTCGCCTGCAACAAGACGGTTGTATTGAGCTGTGGCCCATCTCAAGGGGTCAGTCTGCAGCCCAACAGTCTGGATGGGATCTTCACAGACCCACCCTACTTCGCGAACGTTCAATACTCCGAACTTATTGATTTCTGCTATGTCTGGTTGCGGCAGGCCCTCTCGCACAACCACCCTGGTTTCGAGGAAAATACAACGCGTTCAGAACACGAGGCGACCGGAAACACGACAGCTGGACGCGGCATCGAGGAGTTCACGAAAGCCTTGTCGGAAGTGCTTGTGACCTTCTGTGCAGCCCTCAAGCCCGGTGCACCGCTCGTATTCACGTACCACCACAACGATCCCCTTGCGTATTTGCCGCTTGTCGTCGCGGTCCTCGACGCCGCGATGGTATGTACGGCGGTACTTCCAGCAGCCGCTGAGATGGCAGCTTCCCTGCACATTGCGAACACGAGTTCATCTGTACTCGACTCAGTCTTTGTCTGTCGCCGAGCAAAGCCAACGGGTCAGGCGAGCCTGACCCTCTGGTCCACAACTGAAATCGCTGATGCCCTCATGCTCGATGGTGTTGCGATGCGTGCGGCTGGAGTGAAAGTCGGAATTGGCGATCTGCGTTGCCTCCTGGCGGGGCATGTGGCCAAGGCGACTATGGGTCAGCTTGTGCACACCTGGGATGACTCCCTTCCACTGCATTCGAGAGTCAGACGCGTCGAGGCGGCTCTCCGGCATGCAGCCTCGCGAATCAACATGGACATCGTCGTTCAGACGGTACTCGACAGGCTGGAAGGCACCGGAGCCACGGACCATGTACAAGGTCAACTACCCATTTGAACTCTCTGGCGACGAACTCGAAGCGCGCGTTGACCGAGCCGGGGGCTAAAAAGGAAACCACTATGTTTCAATGGGCTCCCCTTCGTACAGGGGAGATCAGACCGTCCGGCGTCTCAAACAGGACACCGTCACCCTGGCGTTTCAATGGGCTCCCCTTCTTACAGGGGAGATCAGCTCGACCGGAGCACTGATCCCTCTCGGGCAGGGCTGTTTCAATGGGCTCCCCTTCGTACAGGGGAGATCAGGAGCCAGAGGGTGCGGTGCTCACGGTCAAGCGGTCGTTTCAATGGGCTCCCCTTCGTACAGGGGAGATCAGGTCATAGACCCGCTTATCAGCCCTCGACTCTAAGTCGTTTCAATGGGCTCCCCTTCGTACAGGGGAGATCAGAAGAGCCTAATGATGGTGTTCGCGGCGCTCAAGTTGTTTCAATGGGCTCCCCTTCGTACAGGGGAGATCAGCAGAAGGTCGGTCTGGATAGGCTTGGCAGCCGGGGCTGGTTTCAATGGGCTCCCCTTCGTACAGGGGAGATCAGGCTCGCTCTCGGGTCGGGCTCTGGCTCTCATCACCCGAGTTTCAATGGGCTCCCCTTCGTACAGGGGAGATCAGGGGTCATTGCTGGCCCCCGTTTGCTGCGGGGACGTCGTTTCAATGGGCTCCCCTTCGTACAGGGGAGATCAGAGGTCTCGCCCTGCATCCCCAGGCTGGTGTTGGCAAACAGGTTTCAATGGGCTCCCCTTCGTACAGGGGAGATCAGACCCGGCAGACGAAGACGACGCCGGCAACTTTCCCGTCGTTTCAATGGGCTCCCCTTCGTACAGGGGAGATCAGCCGGGCAACTCCGCACCGGGTCGGGGACACAGGCACTTCCACGTTTCAATGGGCTCCCCTTCGTACAGGGGAGATCAGGCAGCCGTAATCGGGCCAACGTAGGGGTGGTGGACTAGTTTCAATGGGCTCCCCTTCGTACAGGGGAGATCAGCTTGACGTGCCACCTCAGGCTGTCAGCCGTGATGTTGAGGTTTCAATGGGCTCCCCTTCGTACAGGGGAGATCAGTCCGGGCCACCTGGAGGCGTGAGGTGCGTCGGCTCATGTTTCAATGGGCTCCCCTTCGTACAGGGGAGATCAGGCTTCGAGGGAGATGTTGTAGCGCTTGTCCTCGACGTTTCAATGGGCTCCCCTTCGTACAGGGGAGATCAGGGCTGCATCTGAGAGCCCTGTAGGATCAGGGTCTTACACCCTGTGTTTCGAGCGGTGGCTCCGAGGGTCCAAGCCAGGATCAATACCGGCCCCACCCGGCGCACCACCAACCCCAAATATGTAGTGTTTTCAAAGACTTTGGCCGTTTCGAGCGGTCACCGGGGTAGAGGCTACCACAGGAGCGCTCGAATCAGGTCGGGACCGTCCAAAGAAGGTCCTTCCCCTGCACTACCGTCCCCTTCATCGTAGCCAAGAGGGCTCGGATACGCCCTCCCTGGTTCGGGTACAGGGCCAGCAGACCACTGTAAGCGATAGGGGCCTCCCGCCGGATGGCCTCCACCAGGTCCTCACGGGAGATCACCTCACCCTCGGGGGTCGACTTCACAGGGGCCGGCTTTGCGTCCAGTGAACGCAGGATGGTGATGACCTCTTGGGGGTCGTCGGAAACGATAACGATCATAGTGATGTCCTTGGGTCGTGGGAACCAGCGACCGTCACACGCATGACGGCCATCGGCCCCCTGGAACTACTGTACTTACCCACGGGGGGCCTGAACCCGAACTCCCCGTGCAGGAAGTCCATATATTCTCGCAGCGCTGGGTCATCCAGAGGGGACTCCTGACCGATGCCACGCAGGCAGAAGTACATCAGGAGGATGCAGTAACCCTTCATTCGGGCGAACTTGCGGACTTGCTGGAGGGTGCCCTTGGTGAGCTGGGTCAGAGGGCATCCTGGACCGTTGTAGGGGTCGAAGTTGACCACCACAGGGACTTGGTCAGGGTCTTGTCCCAGGCTGTACAGCACATGGTCCCACTCA
>Ga0100379_10000540_pt1 | contig 40142 bp, 39 predicted proteins | sample CryGeymeta201503_FD_80418 | JGI IMG/M metagenome (GOLD analysis project Ga0100379, IMG submission 80418) | Groundwater microbial communities from Crystal Geyser aquifers in Utah, USA - Crystal Geyser metaG 2015-03 | ecosystem: Environmental > Aquatic > Deep subsurface > Groundwater | place...
AAACAAACCAACAATTATCATTACAAGAATAAATGTAATTTTTAAAAGCTTGGGCTAATTTTTTTTCTCAGCATCGTTTCCTGTTAAAAATTTATTACGGTCTAATAATTTTTCTTTTATACTGCTAAATTCGTTTTCTGGTATAAAGATTGCCATGATTTTTTTAAACCAGCCCTTTTTATAAGATAAATACATTAAAGAAAAATCGAAAGAACTGTATAACTTATGCATTTCAGCGACTTTATCAAAAGAATAATTATTATCATTAAAAAGAAAATCTATATTTTGAGCTTCTCCATTATTTTCTTTTAAAATGATTTGGAGCCTATCTCCAAATAAAATATATTCAGCCTCTCTTTTTTTAAAAAAAAGGAGTAGTATGTATTTGGCGTTTTTGTCTATCTTTTGTGAAATAGGAGGATAAATTGAAAATAAAAATAAAAATAAAAATATAAAAGGGATATATATAAGAAAGAGATTCTCAGAATACATTGATTCTATTCTATCTCCAAAATATATCCATAAAAAAACAAGCAGAAAATAAATTATTATCTTTTGTATTGATATAATATAAACAGGAGCTGTCCATTTTTTAATCATATAGTTTTATTATTTTACTAAACCGATACCAACTAAAAAGGGGAAAATTTTATTATCCCAAAAATTAATTAAGGAATTATTTATAGAAGCTGACTGATATTTACTCAAACTATCGTTGTTAGGCATAATAACGTTTAAAGAAAAATAAAAAAGAATGTAGCTAATAAATATACCACCTAATAAAAAAATAATTAACTCTATTCTTTTTCTTTTTGTTAAGCCTTTAAAATCTTTTTGTAATTTTTTAAAATTAAGCCTATAAAAAATTAAAAAATAAAATAAAAAAATTAATAGCAATAAAGCCGAAAAAACAATGTAAGGGTTTATTCCGATTTTTATAAAATACAAGAAACTTTCTCCAATGTATTTTTCTTTTATATCCTGCATAAATTATAACTTAATTCCTTCTCCATAATTATACTATAATTACAAAAAGAGCTCCAATTTTCTTGGGGCTCTTTTATGTTAAGTAAATATTAATAGAAATTACAACTTTATGTGCTAAGAAAAGGTATATTTGAAAATTTATTGTGTCACTGGAGGTAAAGATGTTGGTGGCTGAACTGATGTTGAAGAAGGTAATGTAGGCTGTTTATTAATTTCTTATATAAATTATCCACAATTTATAATATATCATTTTAGCTATAATATGTAAATGATTTATCTATTTCTAGAACGAGCCCCACCTCTTCCGCCTTGAGCGCCACCTCTAGAGCTTGTTCTTGAAGAACCAAATCTTCTCTTAGAAGAGAAAACTTTATGAGTTCTATATTCAACTTTTCTAACCTCTTCGCCTTGGGCGCTTTTAGAAAAGTCGGTTTTTTTAATTTCTTGATTGATTAAGCGTTCAATATTAGCAATCTCACGACCCTGATTAGGAGCGGCAAAAGTTATAGCTTTACCGAACAAATCGGCTCTACCAGTTCTACCAATACGGTGGACATAATCTTCGCGATTCTCAGGTAAATGATAGTTAACAACTAATTCAATTCCCTTAATATCAAGTCCACGAGCGGCAACGTCAGTCGCAACTAAAATTCTGGCCCGACCACTTTTAAAATCAAGTAAGGCATTTTTTCTTCTTGATAAAGATAAGTTTGAGTGAATTTCAACGGCTTTATATTTTAATGATTGTAATTTTTCAGTTAAACCCATAACGCCGTAACGAGTCCGAACAAAGACTAAAACCGAGCCTTTATACTCTGCTAAAGCTTTAAGTAAATAATCAAGTCTATCCTCATTTTTTATGATAAAGATTTCTTGGTCAACCTGAGAGGCTGCTGTGCCCTGAGGCGCAACTTCAATGCTAATTGGTATTTTCATAAATTCCTGAGCCAAACTAACGATGGCGGGCGGCATGGTAGCTGAGAAAAGCATTGTCTGTCTATCTTTAGGAACCTGCTTAATAATTTCTTTAATTTGAGGCATAAAACCCATATCAAGCATCATATCAGCTTCATCTAAAATCAAAGTATTAAATTCATTTAATTTTAGGGTTCGACGGCGTAAATGGTCTAAAAGTCTGCCTGGAGTACCAATAATAATATGTGGTTTACGGCGCAGAGAAAAAAGTTGGCGATCAAAATTATCACCACCAATAATTAATGTCGTTTTTAGGCCAATTTGAGAGCCAATTTCCTTTAAGCTTTCCTCAACTTGGGCTGCTAGTTCACGAGTCGGAGCAATTACTAAGGCCTGTTTTTTCGTTTTTCCAATTCTATTAATAGCCGGGATACCAAAAGCAAAGGTCTTACCGGTTCCAGTTTGAGCCACACCAATTAAATCCTCACCATTTAAAGCGGGTGGAATTGCTTTAACCTGAATTGGTGTTGGTGTTTCTAAACCAAGTTTAGCCAAAACATTAAGAATTGACTCAGGAATACCTAAATCAGCAAAAGTTGGATTTTCGCTATTTTTAGCCTTAGGCTCTTTAATTGAGGTTTTAACTTCCCTCTTTTTAAGTGTTTTTTTAGCTTCAGGCGCAGCCTTAAAGTCGATGTTTTTGTTGTTTTTCATAAATAAAAAATAAGTGACCCGATATCTTCTGGTCACCTAATTTTTATGACGAAGTTTGAGTCTGTTTGTATTATCTGAGGATAATATCACAGTTTTTTTGAAAAGTCAAGCAAGGGAAAATCCTCCTGTTACCTATTCCCTTTATTTTCGTTTAGTCTTATAGGTGCTATAATATTACAACCATTAAAATTCTTAAGAAATTTCTTATGCGCGACGAGGACTTAGAAATCGTTAAGGCTTTCCAAGCTGGAGCCAAGGATGATTTTATTAAGCTTTATGATAAATATCTAAAGCAAATTTATAATTTCATTTACTACAAAACTTCGCACAGAGAGACGGCTGAAGACTTAACGAGCCAAACCTTTCTCAAGGCTTTAAATAACTTAGAAACTTTCCGCTTCCAAGACGACGCCTCTTTCTCGGCTTGGTTATTCACAATCGCCCGCAATAATGTTAGCGACTATTACCGCTCTTATAAAAATATAAAGGATATAGATGATGTTTGGGATTTGGCTGGTGATGAAGATATTAGTCTTGATTATGAATTTAAAGAACGATCGGCTTGGCTAAGAAAATATTTAAAAGAACTAAGTAGCGCTCAAAGAGAAATTATAATCTTAAGAGTTTTCCAGGATTTAAGCTATAAAGAAATTTCCAAAATTAATGGTAAGAATGAGAATGCTTCTAAGATGGAGTTTTCAAGAGCTTTAAAAACCTTAAAAGAGAAAATGCCTTTAGAGGCTTTGGTGATGTTGTTATTTTTGCTTCGAGGCTAGAGTAAGGCTAGGGTTCGGAATTTAAAGCTTTAGCTTAGCTCTGAAAGCTGAAAAAGCTAAATTTAAAAAATAATTATTAAAAATATGAATAACATAAACGAGCTTGAATTAAAAGCAGAAAAAATAATCACTGATTTATTAGAGCTTGATAATAGTTTAAAGCCGCTGGAGTCGGAATTAAGAAAGTTAGTGGCCGAATTTATTAAAAATAAACCCGAGCCCCTACTTAGTCAAAGATTTGAGACCGAACTTAAATCGGTTTTAGTAGAAAAAATTAAAGAATTAAAAAATGAAAATATGCAAGAAAAAAATATTTTTAGTCAAGGAGTTTTATTTAAAAAATTAGCCTTCTCTTTTGGCTCTATTATTTTAGCGCTAATTATTATCCTGCCAACTGTTAATTTTCTAAAAAATAAAAATCTTAATAATGAACCAGGCCTTACTCAATCTGAAGACGGGATAAAAATTACTCGTCTTGATGATAAAGCTTTCGGAGAAATAAATTTTCAAAATAATGTTGATGGGGCTCAAGAAAATTTTGTTAAACCAATGATGGCGACTGGCTTTGGGTCAGGATCTGAAATTACTACTAGAGAATCTTATGAGGGAGAAACTTATTTAATTGATGCTTCTACAACTGTTAGTAATGATCAAGCGGTATCAGTTAGTCCGGTAGCAACTAAAGTAGTTTCCGGCATGGGCTCAGCTAGTCCAGCGGGAATGGGAGGTTTTGATGGCAATATAGGAATTATGCCTGATTTTGAATATCCAAATTTTTCCTATGTTTATGAGGGCGATGATTTAACTGAGTTTGTAGTCGGACTTGATAAGGTTGATGTTTATAAAAGAGCTAAGAGTGAATATAGCAATCCCAGTTTTTTAAATTTCATTACTAATTTAGGTAGTGATTTAATTGATTTAAAAAAGTTTAACAATAGCAATACTAAAGTTTCTTATTTTAGCATCAACGAGGAAAAAGAATTTGGTTATGTTCTAAGTTTCGACTCTAATAGTGGCGGAGTTTCTATATACCAAAATTGGCAATACTGGCCACAGCCGGCTAATGACTGTCGTGATGAAGCTTGTTTTGCTAGATATCGTTTTAACTACAGTGATTTAATTAGTAATGAAGAGGCAATTTTAATCGCCGAAAATTTCTTGAATGATTTTGGTATCGACCAAAGTGCTTATGGCAAAGCGGTGGTTAATTATAATTTCCACGAAATTTATCAGGCTAGCGCCGATAAAACTTCATTATATGTACCAGAGGAAACCACGATAATCTTCCCTATTTTAATTGAGGGAAAAGAAGTAAAGGATCAGGGTGGTCAAGCATACGGTCTTTATGTAAATATTAATTCCAGACATAAAAAGGTTAGTGGTTTAAATAACCTTTTACCAAATCGTTATGAAGTTTCGGCTTACGAGGCTTTTAATGACGCGGAGGAAATAAAAAAAATAGCCGAACAGGGCGGTTTAAATTTCTATAAAGATCCCTACGCCACTAAAGAAATTCAAGTTTATTTAGGAACTCCGAGCTTAATTTTATCACAACAATTTCAATATGGAGAAAATTATGAATATAATAGAGAGTTGTTTGTTCCGGCTCTGTCCTTCCCAGTTCTAAGACTATCTGAGGAAACTCAATTTTTCTATAAAAAAAATGTTGTTATTCCTTTGGTTAAAGATTTAATTAATCAAAATAACCGGGGTGGCGGAATTGAGATTATGCCTTATCCGGTGGTAGATATGGCGAGGTAAAAACTTATTCGCCGGCAAAAACTTGACTTTTTTTTGAAAGTGTGATATAATATATCTATTCTGTCTCTCTCGTTCTGACTCAAATGACTATATGTTCTTTGAGTCGTTTTTGTTGTATTTTTCATGGCTTTATTATACGGCCATAGTGCTGCACTTCAAAACGGAATTTTCCTCGGGTTTCCCTTGGACGAGCAAAAAAGAGCAGGCTGATACCTTGGAACAAGTTTGGGAAAAGGTAGACTTTGAAGATTTAAAATGCTACATCCCCTTAAAGGAGTACTTCGAGGTGTAAAAACTAACCACAAAAAAAATAAGCTTCTAATAAAATAGAAGCTTTTTTATTTTTAACTAGTTTAATAATTAAATATATAGACTTTAAATTTATAAGCCATTATTCCTCTTATCCTGATTCGGATGAGAGCTTTATTTTTTCGCTAGGGATTTTTTATAAAAAAAATCCCATTCGCTCAAAAACAAACTCTCGCTCCTCATCAACTAAGTAATTTATCCGCCTTCGCTAAAGCTACGGCGGACAAGTTGGCTGGCGACTAAAAGCTTATTTAATAAGATGTTTGACGCCAGGAACTTCTTTTAATCTCAGTTCAAATACGAAAGTGATTTAGGAGCGCCTGTAATTTTGTGGATTGGAGTTTAAGCCTTGCTCAAGCTCCATATTCAAAAATTACCGGAGCGGAGAAATTACTTTCGTATTTGAAGCGTTGCTAGCAAAATAAAATTATCTTAAAATAATAAATTATAAAAGCTATAATTTATTACTTTCAATTTCTATTTGACCTTAGTTTTGGTTTTGGTTTTTTTAACTTTAACTTTAGCCTTAACTTTTTTAAGAACAGGCTTTTTCTTCCCCTTCTTCCCCTTCTTCTCCTCCTCCATCTCATAATTCTCAATCGCTTTTTTAAGGCCCTGAACTGCCATCACTGAGCAATGAACTTTTTGAGTTGGTAAACCGCCAAGCTCGCTCACAATTTTTTGCCAAGGATATTTTTTCGCCGCTATAACCGTCATGCCTTTAACCTTCTCCGTTAAAATTGAGGCAGTCGCAATATTAGAAGCGCAACCAAAAGACAAAAACTTAACATCCTTAATCTTCCCTTTCTCAACTTTAAGAAAAAAATCAAGCTGATCACCGCAAGTCATATTTCCGACTTGAGCATAACCGTCAGGATTAGAAATTTTACCAATATTTTTTGGTTTTAAAAAGTTGTCTAGAGTTTTTTTAGTATAATTTAGAGCCATATATAAATATTTTATTTTTTAGTTTTTGATTTAGACTTAGCAGGAGTTTTAACCGGAGAAAAACTTCTTAAACGCGCGACCGTTTCTTTAAGGGCTTTAATCGTATAGTCAATTTCTTTTTTAGTATTATATTTTCCTAGGGAAAAACGGATATTGCTATTTAAATTATAAGCTTCAAGACCAATCGCTCGAAGAACATAGGAGCTTTTTAAATTTGAAGCCGAGCAAGCCGATCCGGTAGAAACAGAAATTCCTTTATAGGCTAAGTCCATTAAAATTGCCTCGCCCTCAATTGAGCCAAACATAATATTTAAGTTGGCGGGCACTCTTGATTTTAAACAACCATTAACTTTTAGGCCTTTAATTTCTTTATTTAAAGAACGCCAAAGATAATCTCTTAGAGTTCTAACATTTTTTAAATAACTTGATCGTTCTTTATAAGCAATTTTTAAAGCTTCGGCTAAACCAATTATACCCGGAAGATTATGCGTTCCCGCTCTATGATTTTCTTCCTGTCCGCCGCCAACTATTTGCGCTTTAATCTTAAGTCCCGGTTTAATATAGGCTAAGCCAACTCCTTTCGGTCCATTAAATTTATGAGCCGATAAACTAAAAAAATCTAAGCCCATTTTTTCCGCTTCTATTTTTAAGTATGGAATTGCTTGAACTATATCGCTATGAAAATAAGCGCCGAACTTATGGGTAATTTTAGCTAGAGTCGTAATGTCATTTATCGTGCCAATTTCATTATTAACCGCCATAACGGAGACGAGCAAAACCTTATCATCAATTTTTTTCTCAAGTTCAGAACTTTCAATAATTCCTCTTTTATTCGCTTTTAAATAATCTAATTCAAAACCTTCGTCCGCTAATTCGCGCGCCGCTTCTAAAACAGCCGGATGTTCAAGTTCAGAAACTAAAATTTTATTTTTTTGACTTGTTCTATTAGCCCGCGCAAAACCTTTGATTATTAAATTATTGGCCTCAGTCGCGCTCGCAGTAAAAATAATTCCTCTCGTTTGGGCGCCTAAAATTTCTGCAACTTCGTTTCTCGCCTTTTCTAAAGCAAGATAAAGGGCTTGACCTTCTAAATGGATTGAGGAAGGATTAGCGTATTTATCAAGCAAATAAGGCTTCATCGCCGCAAAAACGCGCGAGTCAAGTTTGGTTGTGGCTGAATTATCAAGATAAACTTTCATAACTTATTTCAATAATTCAATCTCTAAAATAACGATGTCGCTTAATGGTAAGTCACGCGCATTAGTATCAGCCGCTTCCATTTTTTTAACCACATCCATCCCAGAAACAACTTGACCAAAATTTGTATGATTTCCATCTAACCAAGGAGTTGCCTCAGCAGTAACAATAAAAAATTGTGAACCATTAGTATTTTTTCCGGCATTAGCCATCGCCAAAGAACCGGCAACTAATTTATGATTATTGATTTCATCGGCAAAAGTATAGCCTGGTCCGCCAGTTCCATAAAGCATGGTATTATCTTCTTTAGTTAAAGGATCGCCAGCTTGAATCATAAAATCTTTAATAATGCGGTGGAACTTAACGCCATTATAAAATCCAGCTTGAGCTAAATTCATAAAGTTATTAACTGTCTTTGGCGAATCGCTATTATAAAACTTAACTTCAATCGTGCCTAAATTAGTTTTAATTTTCGCTTTACTATAAATACTAACTAAATCGCTAAAATTTTCTGGTTTGGTCATATCTTTTTTTTGAGAAACTTCAACTTTAGAAGTTTCTTCTTTTAAATTAATTAAATTAGCTTCTTCTAACTCTAAATTATTATTTTTTTCTAATTCTTCTAACATGGTATTAAAATCTTCTTCGGAAATTTCTAATACTTCTTCCTGACTTAAACTTGTTTCACTTAAATTATCGTTTCCAGTTTCTAACTCTTGATTAAGTGTTTTTTTCTCACCCCCAGAACAACCCGATAGAACAAGAGCAATAATAAAAACTAAAACTGGCAATAGAAATTTTTTATTTTTTAAATTCATCATATATTTATAATTTAAACTTTAAATTGTTTTTTAATATTTTTATCTTCTTCAACTTGTTTTTCTTCAATTAATTCTTTAGCTTTTGCCCTAAGCTCTTCTAAGTTAAGCTTGTCTAACTCTAAAGCGCGTTTTAATAAAAACCCTTTTTCATTTTTTTCCGGCTCTTCAATTACCTCGCTCAGTAAAACATCAAGTAGCGCTCCAATTTTTGGACTTGGCTTAATATCTAACGAAGTCATCAAATCCTCGCCATTAACTTTCAACATTTTAACCGAAACCGGATCGTTTTGGACTTTTTCTAACATATACTGCAAATGGCGCAATTTATAAGGCATTGCCTTCGGCGTTCCTGAGCCAAGCCGATCGGCAACTCTTAAATCAATTAAATCTTTAAGATTTTCCTTACCAACTTTAACTATTAAACGGCGAACGGAAGCAGCGCTGACCTCTCCGACATTATAATAAAACATATGGTTTTTGACAAGATTGACAATTCTTTGACTATCATCACTTGAAAACCGCAATCTTTTCATTATTTTTTCGGTGAGCCGTGCCGAAACATATTCATGATTATAGAAAGTTGCAATGCCACCAATAATTTTTCTAGTTTTAGGTTTGCCAATGTCGTGGAGCAAGGCGGCCAAACGAACCTGCCAAGCGGGATTAGGACAATGTTTCAAAGACAACATGTTATGGTTGAAAACCGGATAAATATGATGCCTATCTTGTTTAACGCCAACTCCCTGCTCAAGTTCTGGCAAAATATATTGAAGTAGTTTAGTATCGTGGAGTAGCATTAAGCCTTCATAAGCTTTATTGGAAGCTAAAATTTTAATGAGTTCGTCTCTAATTCTTTCTCCCGAAATAAATTTTAAACTACCGGCTAATTTTGTAATTCCTCTTTGAGTTTTTGGCTCAAGACTAAAACCAAGTTGTGAGCTAAAACGAATTGCTCGCATCATTCTTAAAGCATCCTCTTTAAATCTATCACTGGGCTCGCCAACGGCTCTAATTATTTTAGCTTTTATATCTTTTAAACCGCCAAATAAATCTTTAATTTCCCCGTTTTCAATATTATAAGCCAAGGCATTAACGGTAAAATCACGCCTTTCTAAATCCTTATCAATCTCAGTTTCAAAAGTTACTTCGTCGGGATGGCGACGATTTGAATAACCTTGTTCGCTTCTATAAGTCGTAATTTCAACCACATCCTCAAGTTCGCCATTCTTTTTTCTTAAAGGTAAAATAACTGTGCCAAAATCGTTCTCGTATTTTCCGCTCGGAAAAACTTTAAGAATTTCTTCCGGTCTAGCATTAGTCGTTATATCATAATCTTTCGGCTCCTTATTCATTAGCAAATCACGAACGCAACCACCAACAAGATAAGCCTCGTATCCAGAAGCTTTTAAATCTTGAGAAACTTTTTTTATATGTTTGGGAATTCTATCGGTCATAAGTATTTATGAGTTTGCTTAAACTATTTATTAAATTTTAGTTTACTATTTTTAAGTTTACTTAACACTGTTGTGGAAAAACTAAAAACTGTTTTATTTTTTTCTTCTTGCTTTTCTAGGGCAGAACTAATTAACAAATTAATTAAATCAGAAATTTCTATACCACTTTTTTGCCATAAGTGATGATAAAGCGTTCCTGGCATAGGATTAATTTCATTAGCAAAAAATTCTTTAGTTTCCTTATTATATAAAAAATCAAAACGAGAAATACCAGAGCAACCTAAGGCAGTAAATATTTTTTTAGAAGTTGCTCTAATTTCTTCTGATATTTCTTCATCTAATCGCGCTGGAATAAATATCTTACTATCCGCTCGCCCTAATTGAGCGCCACCTTCATCAAGATATTTATCATCATAACTAAACATCTCCTCACAGCTTGATTCTTGAATCAACGAAGCAATTGGTTCTTTATGTCCAATAACTGCACAAGTAATATCCATTAAATTTTCTACTGATTCTTCAACAATAACTTTAGTATCGTAGTGTAAGGCGACTTCAATAGCATTACTTAAATCCTCAATCTTTTTCACTTTAGTAATACCAATAGATGAGCCTAGGTGTGGTGGCTTGACAAAAACTGGCCATCGCAAATTAGTTTCAACTTCTTTTAAAATTATTTCTGAATTTTTATTCCAATCAACTAAACTATAACTTAAAAATTTGGTAGTTTTAATTCCAAGTCCTTGATAAAAAATCTTAGTTAATATTTTATCCATAGCAATGGCTGAAGCGGGGGCATCGCAACCAACATAAGGAATATTAAAAATATTAAACAGTCCTTGCATTGAACCATCCTCACCTAAATTACCGTGGAAAGCGGGAAAGGCTAAATCTATGACAATCTTTTTAGGAAATATTGAAGTGCTTTTAAAAACTAATTTATTAACTGACTCTTTTAAGGACAGATCATAGTTCATCAAGCTATTAAGTTTTTTCTCATAACCATCTTGACTAAAAAAAGCTAAGCTTCCTAAAGAATCATCACTAAAAAACCGCTCCTGTTTATCAAGATAAATAGGAATAATCCGATACGACTCATACTTCTTTAATTCAGAAATAATAAGTTGCCCGGTAATAATAGAGATTTCGTGCTCAGGACTTTTGCCGCCAAAGAAAACTCCAATGTTTTTTATCTTAGACATATTATTTATAATTATCTGGCCAATCGTTTTGAAAAATTATTGTATCACCCGCTTTCAGAATATCCTTTAGATTATTGTGTGCTTCTTGAGAGTTTATGTAAACTCTATAATTATTAAAAGCTTTTTTCTGAAATTCATCGATAATAAATTTAGTAGAGCTATTTTTAATTAGCAGTACTAAATCTATTTTATACTTAATGTATAAATTAGCAATCTCTCTGTGACGAATTTCAGTCTTATTAGCTAGCTCAACTAATCCTGGAGTAATGATTAATTTACGACCATTAGCTCGACTTAAAACCTCTAAACCGCTAATAAAGCCTTGGAAATTACCATTATAACTATCATCAATAACCAAAACTTGGCTAAAATTATTAAAAATTGGCTGTAAACGATGTTTGACATAATCTAATTCAGATACTGCCCTAACAGCCTCATCATTATCAACACCTAACCTCTGAGCTAAAGTTAGTGCTAAAATTATTAAATCAATGTTATGTTTAGCTAATAACTTAGTAGTAAAATTTTGACCATTAAATACAAAGGATAGACCGGAAAAATTTGGCAACAACTCAATATTTGAAGCGACTGTATTATTCAGACCAATAACTTCATTAATTTTAAAACGATGATAGTTATTTCTAATATTTTCATCATTAAAATTAAGGACTGATAATTTATTAGTGTGCTCCGCTAATTCAAACTTAGCGAAAATGGTATTTTCCAAATTGCCAAATCTTTCTAAATGCGATTCGTTGATACCAGTTAAAATTGAATAATCAGGTATTACCAAATCACAAATTTTAGCAATATCGTCCCTTTGATAAGCGCCCATCTCTACAATAAAAAAATCAGCCTGAGCTAAGCCAACTTCATTATCTATTATAAATTTAGCAATTCCTAGGTCAGTATTAATGTTGTCTGGAGTCTCAATTGCCTTAAATTTAGAAGATAAAATAGTGAAAAGAATTTCTTTAACACTGGTTTTGCCATAACTACCAGTAATGCCAATAACTCGTAGCTTTGAGTGTCTTTTAAGAGCTTTACGCGCCTTGCTAATTAATAAGCTCTTAAGTAAATAATCAAGCGGAGAAATAATTAAATATAATATAGAAATTATAATTGGCAAGAAAACATAAATTATTGGCCATAATATCAATGACCAAAAACTTAATGTTGAAAATAAAAAAATAATCAACAAACACAAAAAAACTAAGTTACTAACATAAATAAGCTTAACTTTTATAGTCCAATCTATTTTTTGTCTTTGCTCTAATTTCCACCAATAATAATTATTATAAACAAAAAATAAAAATCGTCTTAAATTATAAGACTCCCCCTGTAAAATATAGATTAAATTTCTAATAATCATAAAGTTTCTTTCAAGAATATTTTAACAAATTCCTCTTTATTATCTAAAAAACAATAATGCCCAGCATCAACCAAAATATAAAGTTGCCCTTTGTGTAACCGTTCTTTAATTAAGTAAGCTTGAGTAAGTGGTGTATCCAGATCTTTCTCGCCCCAAATTAAAGTGACTGGGGTGTTTCCAATTTCTTTTAAGTAGCTTTGAGAGTCTTCTCTAATAACTTTTTGATAAATACCAGCCATTTCTCCACTTTCTAAATAATCCCGAGATCCAATTTTATTATAAAAAGCCTGTCTCATTTTTTTAGCCAACCAAGGTGCTAGTATTTTTAATATCTTAGCCCCTAAATAATAAATTCTTGTCTTAGAGGTTTTTGTGCGGACAATTGCTGCTCCAATCAAAATAAGTTTCTTAACAGAATTTTTACTAGCATAACGCAGAGCTACTGCCCCACCAAAACTATGTCCGACTAATATCGGATTTGCGATGTTAAGTTTATTTAAAAACTCTGACAAAAAATCAGCATAATTAGATGTTCCCCAGACTTCTTTTGGTTTTTCACTACCAAAAAAACCTGGTAAATTAATCGCTAATAAATTATCAACCTTAACTTGATTACTAAAAATTTCCGCTGGCGAATTCCAGCCTGGTAAAAATATAATTGCCTCATCAGCCTGAAAATTATCACTTATTAAGTAATTAACTTTTATGTCATTTATAATTATTTCTTTACTGCTCATTCTGATCTTAATTTAATTATTATCCTTAGTTGAGGTTAAAATTGAACCCTTGCTTTTTTTAAAACCGGTATGAAGCAATTGTTTCGCTAAACCATTTTCTTTAGCAAAATTATAAAAAGCTAACATCTCTTTATTTTCATGAGCGCGTCTAATCGTTCTCTTTTTATCTAAATTATATAAGCCAGCCATTCTTTTTTCTTTAATTGCTTTGGTTGTTGGAATTGGTTGGCCACCGCCGCCCAAACAACCACCGGGACAGGCCATCACTTCAATATAATGGTATTTACTAAAGTTTGGTAAGAGTTTAGAAAAATTACCCAAGCCATTAACAACCGCAAGTTTATACTTTTTCCCGCCGAGCTTAACTTCCGCCTCTTTAATTCCTTCTAAACCGCGGACCTCTTTAAACTCTAAGCGAGCATCACAAAGCGGGTCTTTTCCTTTTTCGCAAACAAAAGAAGCAACCGAGCGCAAAGCCGACTCCATTACTCCACCGCTAGCACCATAAATTGCCGCTGCCCCTGAGCCAGCATTAAACATCGGCTCTAATTTACCGTCAGGCAAATTAACAAAGTCTATCCGATTTTTTTTAATTAAAAAAGCTAGCTCTCTGGTCGTTAAAACGAAATCAACTAAAGGCTTACCTTTATATTTTAATTCCGGTCTAATCGCTTCATATTTTTTCGCCGTACAAGGAACAACCGAAACAACAATAATATCTTCCGCTTTTAAGTTTTTCTTTTTTGCCCAATAAGCTTTAATCGCACCCCCGCCGTGGATATGGGGTGAGCGAGCGGTTGTTAGGTGGGGCAATAATTCGGGATGATAAAATTCGGCATAAGCCACCCAAGCTGGACAGCAAGAAGTTGTCATCGGCCAAATCGCTTTTTTATCAGCTAATCGTTCCATAAACTCTTCTGCCTCCGTCATCGTTGTAATATCGGCCGCAAAATTAATGTCAAAAATATAATTAAAACCGAGTTTCTTTAAGGCGCTAACAATTTTACCCTCACAATTAGTTCCATAAGGCAAACCAAAAGATTCACCAAGCGAAACGCGAACCGCTGGAGCAAACTGAACAACGACCGTCTTCCCTTTTAATTTTAATAATTTTTCCAGTTCTAAACTTTGATCTTGTTCCTGGGCGGAAGCAACCGGACAATGCAAGGCGCATTGACCACAATAAACACAGGCAAATTTTTTATCTTTTTTCGGCACTATTTCCTGGTCAATTCCCTTACCGCTTAATTCTAAATAGGAAATTCCCTGATTAACACAGGCTTCAAGACAATTACGACAATCAATACATTGAGTTCCGTCAATTTCAACCGCATTAGCGAATTTATAAGTTTTACGAGTTTTTTTTCTGTCTTTAAACCGACTAACTTCTAAATCATATTCCTTAGCCGTGCTTAAAAGATTACAATCAAAACGATAAGAACAACCGCCGCACCTTTCAACATGAGAAGCGTAAATTAATTCTAAATTAGTTTCTCTCGCTTTTTTAACGCGCTCGTTATCAGTAATAATCTCCATCCCCTCCTCAACTAAAGTTGAACAAGATGTTTTTAATTTAACTGATCCTTTTATCTCAACCACGCAAACACGACAATTGGCTTTCACGCTTAAATCGGGATGATAACAAAAAGAAGGAATATTTATTTTATTCCGCCTCGCTAAAGTTAAAACTGTTTCACCTTCATAGGCTAAAACTAATTTGCCGTTTAACTTAATTTTAAAAGTTTTCGGCTCTTTTTTAATTATTTTTTTCATTAGGATTAACAAAATTTGAGTTAATATGATGCTAACTCTTAATTCTCTTTAAATCTTTATAAATTAAACTTTCTCAACTCCTTTTATATTCCGATAATAACTTAAAAGCGGGATTGGTAAAGATGAGCCAAGGGCGCAAAAACTACTATCATCAAGAGCAGAAACTATGTCCCAAAAAATTTTCTGGTCATAAGTCTTGGCTTTTATCATTTCATATAAACGATAAGTTCCTTCACGACAAGTAAGGCATTGTCCGCAACTATTATTAAAATAAAACTTCAACCAATACTCAATTAATTTTTTCTCATCCGTTTTATTCTTATCATAAACCATAATTGAAGCGGCGCTATCAGCTGGAACATTAATTTGTTCTTTATTTAATATTTCACCACTAGCATTCCCGCCAATTTGAACAAAAAAATCAAAATTAGGATAATTAGCACTTTGCTTTAAAACATTTTCAATCGGCATTAAAGCAGGAAAACGATAAACCCCTGGCTTTTTAATAGCCCCGGAAATAGTATAAAATCTATCACCGCGATATTCATCCTTAGCAACTAATGCAACATCAAAAAAAGTTTCAACATTATTAATTAAAGTTGGTTTAGAAAATAAGCCGGAAGTGGTCGGAAAGGGTGGACGAATTCTTGGTTCCCCCTTCTTACCTTCAATAATATTTAACATTGAGCTTTCTTCCCCGCCAATATAACCAGCATCTAATGGTTTAGAAAAAAACTCAACTTTTTTTTCTAAATCACTATATTTTTTATCAGCTAAAATTTTTCTTATTTTATTCGCCGAACTCTTGATATAAGTTTTATTAAGAAAAAGATAAATTTTTTTAACTTTATTCTTACCTAAAAATTCAAAAGCTAAATTTAAACCAAAAATAAAATCTTCTGGATGTTTTTCTAAAATAAAAGCATCTTTTTTTACTCCGGGTTCGCCCTCGGCGCCATTAACAACAATATAAGCCTCTTTTTCAGATTTAAGCGCTTCTTCAACCGCCTTCCATTTCCAAGCAACAGGATAACCAGCTCCCCCTCGACCAACTAAAGCCGCTGATTCAATTTTATTAATCAAATCAACATGAGTGGCGCCGTTTTTCTTTAAAGAAGTCTTCTTTGTTTTGGCTTTCATCTTTTTAATTTCTTTAATTAATTTTTCGTAAATACTCAGTCAAACCAACTAATCTCTCCGAATAAGCCCATTCATTATCATACCAAGCAACAACTTTTAATAAATCTCCACCAACCAATTTCATCATCCCTAAATCAACCACGGCACTATGAGGATTACCAACAATATCACTAGAAACTAATTCCGCTTCCGAAGCTTCAATTATCCCTTTTAATTTTCCTTTAGCAGCCTTCTTAAAAACATCTTTAACCGCTTCAATCGTCGTTTTTTTATTTAAAAGATAAACCGTATCACATAAAGAACCGACTGGAACGGGAACACGAACCGCTAAACCGTCAAAAGAGCCTTTAAGATTTGAAAAAATTTCAGTAGTAGAAATTGCGGCGCCAGTAGTTGTTGGAACTATATTAATTGCGGCCGCTCTAGCTCGACGCAAATCACGGTGCGGACCGTCAACTAAATTTTGGTCAGCCGTATAAGCATGGATAGTAGTCATTAAAGCCTTTCTAATACCAAAAGAATCTTTAATAACCTTGGTTGTTGGTGCTAAACAATTTGTTGTACAAGAGGCACAAGATAAAAGATCATCAGATTTTTTAAGACTTTCCATATTAACTCCCGGAACAATAGTCTTAACGCCACCGCCTTTAGCCGGAGCTGATAAAATAACTTTCTTAGCGCCGGCCTTAAGATGGAGCTCTAAAGCTTCTTTATTAGTAAAACGACCAGTACATTCTAAAACGATATCTACTTTTAATTTTTTCCAAGGGAGCTCTAATGGATCTTTAATTGCTAAAACAGGAATTTTATCATCATTAATTGTAATAAAATCAGAGCCAGCCTTAATTTTATCAGTTAAAACACCGTAGCAGGAATCATGTCCATAAAGATGGGCTAAAGTTTTTGGATCAGTTAAGTCATTAATAGCCACAACTTTTAAGCTTGGATATTTAGTTTTAATAATTTTCAAAGTGGCTCGACCAATACGGCCAAAACCATTAATGGCAACATTTGCTTTTTTCATATTTTCTTATTAAATTTAAATTAGTTTTTTTAAAAAACAAGATAATTATAACATAAAATATAAAATCAGCCAAACAAAAAATCCGCTAAAAAGCGGACTTTTGCACAATATAATTGTTTGAAGACTATCTTAAAATTTCTTTAAATTATTTTAAAGTTACTTTAGCTCCAGCTTCTTCTAATTTCTTCTTTAAAGCTTCAGCATCTTCTTTCTTAACGCCTTCTCTTAAAACTTTTGGTGCAGCATCAACTAAGTCTTTAGCTTCTTTCAAGCCCATCTCAGTGATTTCACGAACAGCTTTAATAACAGCAATCTTATTAGCTCCAACTTCAGTGATTTCAACATCAAAAGCATCTTTTTCTTCAACTGCTTCAGCGCCTACTGCTGGTCCAGCCATCATCATTGCTGGCGCAGAAGCGCTAACACCAAACTTTTCTTCTAGAATCTTAACTAATTCAGCTAAGTCTAAAACACTCATTTTTTCAATTTCGCCGACTAATTTTTCAAATTTTGCCGGTACTTCTACATTTTTTTCTTCCATACTTTTATGTGACCCTTAATTTGAGATAAAGCACAAATCAGGAATCTTATTTTAATTTTTATAATTAATTAAATGAAATTTATTATTTTATTTATTTTTTCTCAGCTACCGACTTTAATACAGTCACCAAGCCTCTTAAATTACCAGCCATAACATTGACGAAACCAGAAATTGGCGCATTCAATGAACCAACCAATTTAGCATAAAGCTCTTGCTTGCTTGGTAATTTAGCTAAAGCTTCAACCTGAGATTGGCTTAGAAACTTACCATCCAAAATTCCACCAAGAAAAACAATCTTACCCGCCTTTTCCTTATCCTTTAAGAAATTGCCTAAAATTTTAGCAGAAGCAACCTCATCCTCATAAGAAAAAACAGCAGCAACTTTTCCGTCTAAAGCTTTAACATCAACCTCAATCTTATTTTCTTTAAGAGCTAAATCAAGTAAAGTTTTTTTAGCAACATAATATTCGCTATTTTCTGCTCTTAATTTAGATCTTAAAACTTCGTTGTCCTTAACTCCTAAAGCATTAAAGCCGGCGAAAACGACGGATTTTGACTTTTTGATTCTTTCATTAAGGTCGCGGAAGATTTCTTGTTTTTGAATTTTATTCTTCGGCATATTGTTAATTTATTATTAAATTTAAAAAATCTGCTTTCGGCAGACAGTAAAATAGCTAATATTAGCTTAATTACCTCGGCAAGATTTATTCACTCAAGAAGAGCTAACTTGCTGTCTGTGGTTTATATTTTATTTATATAACTATAATAGCGAATTTGAAAAGGAAAGTCAAGGGATTGTTTTTAGAGCTGAGATGTAAAACAAGTTTTTTTGCTCCCGGACAAGCCAATGTCGCTTAAAAACTGTTTTACATCTCAGCCTAGCAGTCATTCTAAATCCTAAAAATCAGCACTAAATTTGGATGTTTATCACCAGAGACTATTTGTTTTCTTATGTCTCTTCCTACTTAATCTCATACATTAATGTAACCTCAACTTTAACTTCGTTTTGACCAGCTTCTATTCCTGGAGCCTCAATTCCAGCCCCTAAAACTTCATCCGTAACCATTTCTTTTCGAGCATTACTATAGTCATAAGCCATTACCGGCGAATAGGAATTTTCATAAACACTAACAATTTTTCCTAACTTCATTCCTGTTTGAGCGGCAATTAATTCTGCTTTTTCCTTAGCTTTTTCAATCGCTAACTCTCTAGCTTCATTTTTTAATTCATATTCATCATCTATTGTAAAACTAATACCACCAACTTGATTAGCTCCCTTTTCAGTTGTTTTGGCGATAATGTCACCAATTTTTTCTAAATCACGAATTTTTAAAGTAACACTTTGGTAAACTTCATAACCGCTTAATTTCTGACCGTCTTTTTCCGTCCAGTTATAAACTGGATTTAAGCTATAAGAACCAGTTTTAATATCCTTAGCTTCAATTCCTAAATCTTTCAAAACAACTAAAATCTCATTCATTTGATCAGAATTTTCTTTAGTCGCTTCAGCCGCGGTTTTTTTAACTTCAGTTTTTAAACCAACATTCATATTAGCAATATCGGCCTTAGCATAAACTGTGCCCGAGCCATTAACGGAAAAACGATCCTCATTACTACTCTTATTAGTCATCACGACCGCGACGATGGCAACGGCAGCTAAAACTAAAACGCCGAGTGTAATTAAGAAAACATGCGCTTTTTTCATAGATTTAGATTTATTTTTTATTTTATATAAATATATTTACATTATAACATATATTTAAACGCTTGGGGATTAAAAAGGTAACAGGAAAAAGATAAGAACTATTAAAAATTTTATTTAAAATCCTTGCCCTTAAAAGCCCTTTTCCTCCCAAAATTAGCAAATCGATGAGCCTCTTCCCTGGCTTTTAATAAAATTGGCTTTAAATTTTCTATTAATAATCGTTTCTCTTTTTTAGTGTCTTGAGAAAAAACAATTTTATCACCACCATATTTTGAGATACCAACGAAAGTTAAATTTATATTTTTTTGCTTCAAAGATCGAGTCAAAAACCCAATTTGCGGACTCCCGCCGTCAATTAAAATTAAACCCGGTCTAGCCCACTCCTTATGCTTTAAGCGCCGACTTAAAACTTCTAATAAAGCTCTTTCATCATCCGCTTCTGGCGCTTCCTTAATTTTAAACAAACGATATTCGTTTTTATTTATCTCTCCATTTTCAAAAACAACCATCGAGCCATAACTTTCTTTACCACTATGATGAGAAATATCGTAAGCCTCAAGACGAAAAGCCTGAGCTTCCTTTAAATCACTTTCTTTCCCCAACAGAGACACATCTTGTAGATGTTTAAAAGCCTTTAATTGGTCGGGATTATCTTTAATTAATTTTCTAATTAAGATTTTTTTATTTCCGCTTAATAATAATCTGATACTCTCAATATTTTTCCGATAATCTTTAGCTGATATTTTATTAACACAAGCTCCAGGACAAAGTCCAATTTGATAATCAAAACAAGCTTTACCCGAATTAATCTGACAAAGACTATAAGGAAAAATGCGACGAATTAAACGAAGAGCACTTTGCAGTAAATAAAAAGATTGATATGGACCAAAAATATCGACCTTCTTACTCTTAAACTTACCTAAATCTCTACCTCTGATAATTAAAGGCTTAGCAAAATCTGTTTTTGCTAAAACTAAATAAATAAAAGAACGATCATCACGATCGCGCACATTATATTTAGGCCAATATTTTTTAATATATTTAGACTCTAAAATTATTGCCTCTAAAAGATTATCACTTTCTTCAAATCTTAAATTAACTGAATTTTCTACCATCTCTGCGATTCTCGGCTCAATATTTTTTTGAAAATATTGTTTAAGACGGCTATTTAAACTCGTTGCCCGGCCAATATAGAGGATTTCCTGATTTTTTCCTAACCAAAAATAAACTCCAGGTTTTTTTGGTGCTAAATTAGCTTTTTCTTTCAATTGCTTTAATGAATTATAGCTTTTAATATTTTCTTTCCTCTTTTTTACCCTGATCTTTTTAATTATTGACATATTTTAAAAAATACTATATAATTTTCTTGATTTGGTTTAGTTAGGATAGTTCTTTCAAGTGATAATTTTTTCATTTTCCTCCCACCTTTGAAGGAGCTATTATGTATGCCGGGGCCGTTTAAACGCCCCGGTTTTTTCTTTTTTGAGATAACTTTTCAAATAAGTGCCAGTTAGACTTTCCTCATTTTTCGCCACTTCTTCCGGGGTTCCACTAGCAACGAGTCTTCCCCCCTTTTCTCCACCGCCCGGACCAAGATCAATTAAATAATCCATTGACTTAAGCATATGCATATTATGCTCAATAACTAAAACTGAATTTCCTTTTTCTACTAATTTATTCAAAACTCCTAAGAGCATATCAATATCATGATAGTGTAATCCTGTCGTTGGCTCATCTAAAAGATACAAGGTTCTCTTTCCTAAAGTATGAGTTAACTCTTTAGCAATTTTTATTCTCTGGGCTTCACCGCCGGATAAAGTCGTCGCGCTCTGGCCAATTTTAATATAGCCAAGACCGACTGATTGCAAAACTTTAAGCTTATCGGTAATAAAATAATTATCACCAAAATAAATAATTGCTTCATCAATTGTCATATCTAAAACATCGGCAATGTTTTTTCCTTTATATTTAACTTGTAAAGTTTCTCGATTAAAACGCCGACCACGACAAACTTCACATTCAACTAAAACCGCTGGTAAGAAATGCATCTCAATTAGGTTTGCTCCCGCCCCCTGACAAGCCTCACAACGTCCACCCGCTCGATTAAAGGAGAAGCGACCAATATTATAGCCTCGCTCCCGAGCTTCAGGTAAATTAGCAAAAAAATCACGAATTGGCGTAAAAATTCCGGTATAAGTTGCTGGGTTTGAACGCGGCGTTCTACCAATTGGCGATTGATTAATAACAATAATTTTATTAATGTATTCAGTTCCTTTAATTTCTTTAACATCTTCTAATTTTGCTCGACCGCCGGGACGACTTTTTATATGTTGAATATTTTTATAAAGCACGTCATATAAAAAAGATGATTTTCCGCTTCCCGAAACCCCACTAACTCCAACTAAACGACCGAGAGGAATTTCAACTCTAATATTTTTCAAATTATTTGCCTTAGCGCCAATGATTTTTAACTGACCATGACTTTGAGAACGACGTTTAAATGGTAAAGAAATATTTCTCTCGCCCTTTAAATATTGTAGCGTTAAAGATTTTGGAAATTTATCAGCCAAGGTACTATTTTTATTTAATAAAGTTTTTAAATCACCTTCGGCTACAACCTCGCCCCCATGAACTCCGGCTAAAGGACCAAGATCGACTAAATAGTCAGACGATTCAATTGTCCTTTCATCATGCTCAACAATAATAACGGTATTATTTTTATCTCGCAGTTTTTTCAAGGTTTCAATTAATTTTTCCGTATCCCTCTCATGTAGACCAATAGTCGGCTCATCTAAAACATAAAGCGTCCTTGATAATTGAGAGCCGATTTGCGAAGAAAGACGAATTCTTTGCGCTTCACCGCCAGATAAACTATGAGACTCTCGATTAAGAGATAAATAATCAAGTCCAACTTTAAGTAAAAATTCTAAACGACTAACAATTTGTAAAACAACATTTTCGGCAATCGCCCGCTCTCTTTTTGTCATCTTTTCAAAATAATCATTGAAAAATTGGTAAGCCTTTTCAATCGGCAGGGCGGAGACCTCGGCAATATTTTTTTTCTGAATTTTGATAGACAACGCTTCTGGCTTTAATCTCGCCCCAGAACAACTAAGACAAACATCGTCTTTAAAAAAACTAGCCTTACCTAAACCAGAACATTCCGGACAAGCGCCGTGAGGCGAATTAAAAGAAAAAAGTCGCGGTTCAATTTCTGGAAAAGAAAAATTATCATAAGGACAAGTCCAATTAGCTGAGAGTAAAAATTCTTGTTTAGAAAAAACTGCACTTAAAAGACCATTGCTATATTCTAAAGAATTTTCAATCGCTTCAGCTAGACGCGTTTCGTCGCTTAATAAAACTTTATCAATTATAATTTCAATTTGATGTTTTTTCTTTGGCGCTAAATTAATTTTATTTCTTAAACTCATTATCTCGCCATCAACTCTAGCCTCAGAATAACCAAGATTAAAATAATTATAAAGCAGTTGATAATATTCACCTTTATGATCACGAACAACTGGACTTAAAATTTGCACATATTCTTCCCCCAGTTCTTCTCCTCTTGTTTTAATAATATCAAGCATCTCTTGTGAGCTTAACTTTTCAATCTTAGTGTTACAAAGCGGACAAAAAACCTCAGCAACTCTGGCATATAAGACGCGAAGATAATCATAAATATCAGTTAAGGTGCCGACAGTAGAGCGAGGGTTGTGGGATAAGGCTTTTTGGTCAATTGAAATTGAAGGCGCCAGGCCAATTATTTCTTCAACATCAGCCGGCTTTTTTTGACCTAAAAATTGGCGCATATAAGGAGACAAAGATTCAACATATTGCCTTTGCCCCTCAGCAAAAATTGTATCAAAAGCCAAAGATGATTTACCGCTACCAGAAACACCCGTAATAACAGTTAATTTATTATGGGGTATTTCTAGACTTATATCTTTTAAGTTGTGCATCCGTGCGTGGCGGATAATGAGTTTTTCGGACATTTTTTTAAAATTTCTTAAATTTTTCTTTAGTTTTTAATTATATTATCTTTAGCAAAAAATAACAATTGACAATAATTTATATATATGATATAATATACAGTTACGTAATACAATGTAACTAGAACAATTAGAACATTAATAAATAAAAAAGGAGGGCCGAAAGGCAGATAAATCATGAAAAAAATAAAATTTATGTTTTTAACCTTGAGCTTTTTAATAATTAGTTCGGTAGTAATAGGACAGGATAATCTCGCATTTTATAACGAGCAAGGCAAAAGCGGCCCGTTAAGCAAAATAGACGATACTCGACAAGAGTATCATGAGGCTGAGTTTGCTTTTATTGTAATCGGTGAGGGAGTTTATCCTAGGATGTTATTTAATGGTTATTCCCTGTATAAATCAGGGTTTGGGGTTGTTGGCTTTAGCCATGTCGACAGGATCAGAATAAATGGATTCGCCGAGAAGGGTTACCCGCCAATTCAATCAGAATTAGCCATTTTTGTTTCTGCCGCTCTTATGTATAATATTAGCTCATATAATAACAGCTATGTTTTCGGCGGATTAGGAAATTATTATGGAAAAAACTTTTGGGGGCCAATTGCTGGGATAAAAGTAGAAAATGAAAATTGGGATTTATTATTTATGGGTCAGCTTTGCTTAAAAAGTGATATGGATCAAATGCCAGAAGTAGATATTTCTTTTGATCCAAATAGTTGGTATAGAATAAAACTAATGAGGAGGTTTAACGAGAAACTATCATTTGGGCTTTACTCGGAAAGATTTTATTTAAGCGGCTGTATGATTGAATATGATGTTAACCCAAATACTGCCACTGAAATAAAGTTGATTGGTTATCTTGGCAGGGAGTTAGAATTCGGAGGCAACAGTAACAGTATCGGGCTATCATTGAAAATTTCTAACCTTAATAAAAAATAGAAAGGTTAGAGCTTAAAAGGTCTTCAGTAAAATGAAGGCCTTTTTTATCACCTAGAAACATCCAACATATCTTCAATTTTTTTATAAGTAGTTGTTGGGCTAATATTATATTTTTTATTATAAGCTAATTGTTTTTTTCTTTAACCTCAACATATGGCTCGAGATATAGCCATTATCAATAGTAATTTCTACATCATATAAGAGCCATAGCTCTCGACGACTTTCTTGAAAAGCTTTTCTTTTAGCTCCTAAATTTTCTAACAAAGAAACACCCTCAGAAAAATTATCTATTACAATTTGAATCTCTTTTTGATTTTCTATTTTATTTCCATCAACAACTTTTAGACTCATTGTAATTTTATCACCTTCGTCACGCACTCTTAACCAACCACCAGGAATATCGTGTCCGGTCGGTAATTCAAAAACAATACGCTTCATTAAAAATTCCGACTTAATCAAAAGAGCTCCGGCGTCTCTTAAACGAGCCCTAATTTCTTCCTTATTAATATTAGCAAATGTTGCTTCGTATTATATTTTCATATACTAAGCTTTATAGTCTTGATTATCATCTTCTTGATAATGCCATTCGGGGTGATAGTAATTTTCATTATTATTTTCAGCAATTTCATTAAAAATAGCTTCAAAATATTCTGAATTAGTAGTACTAATGAATTGTCGTGATCCAAATGAAAGTTTCCCCTGTTGATACAAATCCATTAATTTTAAATAATGTTCATTTGTAAATTTATCGCCATATTTTTTAATTCCTAAAATCTCCATTTCCATTTCTAACTCTTGTTTACGGGCATAGCGCTCAGCAGCATCTCTAAAATAATTACCAAGATGCAACTTCATTGCTTCCCTCTCATCAGTATTTTCAATATTCTTTAACAGCTGACTAAATTCTTCGTTTTCCCAATTTATAGGCAGGGATGACTGACTCATTAATCTTCCTGCTTTAGGAGAAATCTCTAGTCTACCTCCTCCTCCGACCACTTTATGTCCCAATATTTCGTGCTCAGTTGAAAATTCTGCTTCAGTATAATTTTTATACAATTCGGTAGAAAAATTTTTTCCTAAAGATGAAAAATTAGGAGTCATTGATAAACTATAGGTTCCGTTCCTTAAATTTTTCAGACGAACACGCTGATGTTCCAATGCTTGTGTTTCATCAATATCATATTCGACCATAAGTTTTTTCAAATAATCTTCACTGGCAATATGTTTGGCTATATCTTCAATTTTACTATCATAATAACGGTAAGCATCTTTATTTCTTTCAAAATTTTCCTCAGAAAACTCTAGTTCTCCAACTTTTTTTACATCTAAGCTAGGACTAATTAAATATTCTTCATACTCTTTTATCAGTTCTTCCTCCTCTTTTAATTCATCTTCGCTCGGTTCTCTAAAATCAGTTTTAGGGCCATCAAAATTTAAATAAATTCGATTCTTAACCGTATACAACATATTTTTAACTTCCTTAATATTTGCCTGAAGCTTTTTCTCTGGAGAAATTTGTTCCGCTCTTTTTATTTCACTAATATCTTGCTTGTCTGATAAATCATATAAATCAGGAGAAAGACGCTCCTCTTTAAATTTCTGAGTCAGCCTGTCATATTCATTCTTACGCGTATCTACTTCTACAGTATCTTTAACATTTTGCGCGCCAGCTTCTTGGTGCCCAGATATAACCCCGGCACCAATACCAATAGCCAACGTGCCAATTTTAGCCATCTTTTTAGCTTTCTCTTTACCTTTTTTTACAAACGATTCAAATTTAAACATATTTTTATTTCCTAGAAACATCCAACATATCTTCAATTTTTTTATAAGTAGTTGTTGGGCTAATATTATATTTTTTATTATAAGCTAATTGTTTTTTTCTCCTTCTTTCAACTTCTTTCATCGCCCGACTCATAGAGCCAGTAATTTTATCGGCGTATAAAATAATTTTTCCTTTAACATTTCTCGCCGCTCGACCCATTGTTTGCATCAATGATGTTTCGCTTCTTAAAAAACCCTCCCGATCTGCATCTAAAATTGCGACTAAAGTAACCTCAGGCAAATCAAGACCTTCGCGTAAAAGATTAACTCCGATTAAAACATCAAACTTCCCCTCACGAAAACTTTTTAAAATTTCTGTTCTTGCCAAAGTTTTAATATCACTATGTAAATAATTAGAACGGAAGCCTTGAGTATTTAAATAAGCATTTAAATCTTCTGCTTGCTTTTTCGTTAGAGTATTAATAATTGCCCGTTCACCAAGCTTAGCAATTTCTCTAATCTCTTCCATTACATCATTTATTTGGCTTCTGTTTTTTTCTCTTTCAAAAACCGGACGAATTTCAATTTCTGGATCGATTAAGCCGGTCGGACGAATTACTTGTTCGGCTATTTTTTTAGAATTTTTTAATTCAAATTCACCGGGAGTAGCAGTAGTAAAAATAACTTGGGCAATTCTCTTTTCAAACTCAGAAAATTTCAAGGGGCGATTGTCTAAAGCTGAGGGCAAGCGCCAACCATATTGAATCAAAGTTTTTTTTCTCGCCTGATCACCATTATACATTCCCCTAACCTGAGGCACGGCAATATGAGATTCATCAATAATAGTTAAAAAATCGGGCTCACCATTTTCTTTTTTTGGAAAATAAGCTAACAAAGAGTCGGGTGCCTCGCCAGCTAATTTTCCGGTTAAATGACGAGAATAATTTTCAATTCCGTGACAATAACCAAGGCTATGAAGCATTTCTAAATCATACTTTGTTCGCCGGCCAAGTCTTTCGGCTTCAAGTAAAAATCCTTCTTTTTTAAAATGAGCTAAACGATCTTTTAACTCTATTTTAATATTTTTAATCGCCGCCTCCGTTTGTGGTTGATTGGAAATAAAATGTTTTGGTGGAAAAATTATAATTTCTTTTAAATCTTCAAGAATATTTTTTGTGGTATTATCAACAATCGCTAAATCACTAATTTTTTGACCACTTAAATCAAGACGATAAAAAATATTTTCCGACATCGGTCTAATTTCAAAAATATCGCCCCGGACTCTAAATTCACCCCGCTCAACATTGGCGCTCGTCCGCTTAAACTGAATTTTAATTAATTGTTTAATTAAATCATTTCTTGTCAGCGGTTTTTCTTTTTCCAAAACAAGACTTGAACTTAAGTAAGAATCTGGTAAACCAAGGTTATAAATACAAGAAACCGACGCAACAATAATTACATCACGCCTTGTCATTAAAGCCGTAGTCGCTGCGTGACGTAAGCGATCAATTTCTTTATTAATCATTGCTTCTTTATCAATATAAGTATCAGTAATCGGTAAATATGCTTCCGGTTGATAGTAGTCGTAATAAGAGACAAAATAATGAACCGCATTCTCAGGAAAATAATTCTTATATTCACGATAAAGTTGAGCCGCTAAAGCTTTATTTGGTGCTAAAACTAAAACTGGTTTATCTTGAGAGGCGATAATATTAGCAACCGTAAAAGTTTTTCCGCTCCCAGTAACTCCTAAAAGTGTTTGATAACGCACACCTGAAGCCAGGCCTTTTTCTAGGGCTTTGATTGCCGTCGGCTGATCGCCAGCTGGCTGAAAATCTGATTTTAAATTAAATAGTTTTTTCATTTTTAATAATTACGACTATCATAAGCCCAATGTAAAACTGCTTGCTTTTGTCGAGGACGACATTTCAAGTCTCCCGGACGACAATTATTTTTAATCGCAACGACATGTCTTTTTATCGCTCGCCACCGTTTAATTTGTCTTTCATCTTCCTCTTCTAAGCGACGCCCTAAATAATAGCGACAATACCATTGAAACCAACCCCTCGGATCATCTTTAACAATCCAACCCTTATTCTGCCAATGTTTTAAAGGCATGCTCGCAGAAACACCAAAATAATTTAAACTTTTATCACTTTTATCCTTGGCAAATTTTGCTTTCTTAAACCAATCTAAAGGAAACTCATTTTGACAATCTCGTAAATAACGACCACCAAAAACTCCAAGCGCTAACATTTCTTTAGGGCTTAATTCCGGCTTAAAATCAGGAGAAAAGTTTTTTCCTTCTGGCTCAGTTAATTCGTAACGATAATTTTTTTGCATCTTATCGTTAACAATAATAATTTTTTTGAGCTTGGCCATAAATTTTAAAACAGGCAAAAATATTTACAACAATATTTTATTTAAAATAAAATTAATATTTACCTAAATTAATTTCATCATCAAGCTTTAAAGAAGAAACGAATTCATCCATGTGACTAACTATTAAAACCGGGCCCTCAAAATTATTAATTGCCTCGGCGATAATAGGCAAATGACGAAAGTTAATATGATTAGTTGGCTCGTCTAAAACTAATAGACCAGGACGCATCAAAACTAAACGAGCAAAAGCTAGTAGTCCTTTTTGTCCCTCTGATAAAGCACCAACCTTATGAGCCATTAAAGAGCCTGACAATAAAAATCCGGCCGCTAGAGATCTAATATCTTGTTCGGTTTCAATATTAAAAGCTGAGGTTTTCAAAGAATCAAAAACAGTTTGTTCTAAATCTAAATTAGAAAAATCTTGACTATAATAACCAAGACGAACACCGTGTGCGATCTTAAGTCCCTCTGGTTTTTCGGAGACTAAATTTCTTAAAAAAGTACTTTTACCAATACCGTTAGGGCCAGAAATAATCACATGCATTTTTTTAGTAATATCTTTCTCCAATTCTTTAGTGACAGCTTCGTGTTTTTTAATTATTTTTATTGATCTAATTTCAACAATATTACCCGATAAATCTTCTTGTAAAGGAATTTCAAACTTTCTAATAGTTTTATCTTCTCGCCTGACATCAACCATATTTTCTTCAAGCTCTTCTGTCTCCTCTTTCATTTTCTGTGCTAATTTTCTTAATTTTCCACCTTTATGAGCAAAGAAGTTAACTTTTTCTTTACGATCAATAATTTGTTTTTGTAATTGAGCGTTTTTCATCTGCTCTCTTTCAACTCGCTTAGCAATTTCTTCAACTACTGAATAATAATCACCAACATACATCTCTGTTTGCTGACTAAATATATCAAGATAAATAACACCTTCGGTAAAACAATTTAAAAAATCAGCATCATGAGAAATAACCATGACCGTTTTATCATACATAATCAAAAATTCTAAGAGATGATCAATTCCCTCTTTATCTAAATTATTAGTTGGCTCATCTAAAAGTAAAATATCAGGCTCAACAATTAGAGCTTCAGCTAGTAATAATCGGGCTTGTTGGCCACCAGATAAATCCCCAACTTTTCTATCATAAGGAACTTCTAAATTTACCGCGGCCATAACCTTACTTGCTCGACTTAAAAGATTGGCGGGTTTTATTTCAAAACTCTTAGCAAAATATTTTTCAACTGTTAAGTTTAAATTTTCGCGAGCAATTGTTTGACGAGCGGTGCCAATTGTCGCCCCAATGGAAACGGAAACTTTTCCGCTTTTTGGCTTTAAATCGCCCTTAATTAAATTGAAGATTGTGCTTTTGCCAGCTCCATTTTGCCCCATTAAAGTAAATTTGGAGCCACTGCGAATGCTAAAAGAGGCATCCTTTAAAATAGGTTTTTTATGAATGTATTCAAAAATTACTTCATCAAAACGTAATACTACTTCTTCTGCCATATTAAATTTTCTTAAATTTTTTATAAAATATCCCCTAAAGGATAACAAAAAAGCGATAAAAAAGCAAGAAAAAAGCCCCGTTGTTTAACAGGGCTTAATTTCATATTAAGGAAATTCTAAAGTACTTCACTGGCATAAGAAGCCAATTCTGATCTGAGTGATTTAGTTAACAGGACCGAACCAGCCATTTTTGCTCTTGCCGTAGTGCCCACCATTTTTTCAATAGCATAGGTAAAACCCGACGAATTTTCCGTTAAGTAAGGAACGTCAATTTGACTCAAATCACCACAAAACGCGATTTTAGAACCCTTACCAAGACGAGTCACAATTGTTTTAATCTCGTGTTGGGTTAAGTTCTGAGGCTCTTCAACAATGATAAATGAATTTGTGATTGTCTGTCCCCGAATATAATCCAGAGGCTGACAAATAAAGCCATATTTTGCCCAAAGCTTTATTTCCTCAAACTCAGTTTTTTGATAAGCTTTCTTATCTGTTTTTTCTGCCTTTGCTGCCTTAACGACTAAACGGCTCATTTGTTCGGGTACATGCTTTTCCAAGAATCTTATATTCTGTTCAAAAGGTATCAACCAGGGAGCAGATTTTTCAAGTACATCTCCGGGCAGAAAACCTAATTTGCCGTTATTAGACAAGGGCACCATTGGGTTAACAATGATAGTTTGTTCAAATAACTTTTTTTGTGATAAAGCTGCGGCCAAGGCCATCAAAGTCTTTCCTGTGCCTGCTTTCCCTTGCAAAAAAATACAATTAATATCGGGATCGGATAATTGATAAAAAGCCAACAATTGACCATAATTAGGTTCATCACCACCATTGATGGCCTGTAGACCAAAGAGGGAGTAATCATTTTTAATAAGTTTTAAATCATTTCCGCTACGGATGAAGAGGTTTCTTTTTCTATCCTCTCCGTGTTCGATAACGATTCCAGCATTTTGATTTAACACTCCAAAAATTTCTGGATTGTAATCGATTTTAAATTCAACGAAGAAATCCGGTAAACTCAAAATAGAAATTTCTTCTTTTGAATTCTTCTGTTCAACCTGCTCCTGTTTATGGGGCTCAATTGAAACTAGGGGGTTTTCTTTAAATAAGGCGTGAGCCATTATTCGCATATTAATGTCATTACTAACAATCTTGTAAAGATTGTATCCCTGATAATGCTCAGACTTTAAAATATAATTTAAAGTTGCCATTATCTTGTAGTCGGCTCGACTTTTGTCGAGATCAATACCGCTGAAGTCATAGTTTTTTTTCGACTTCAAAGAGAGGATCCTTATCAAAGGCATATTTTTCAATTTCCCTGATAACCTCCCTAACATCGGCACCAATTCGCGAATCTTTTTTCAGTTGATCCAGTTCGGTCAAGACAATTAGAGGGATAACAACTTTATTTTTGCCATCCATAAATCGTTCTAATGCATACGGCGCGTTAATTAATACATTGGTATCAACCAGTATTAAATTACCACTTTTTTCACAACTTTCTTGTTTGTCCATTTTTTCCTCCTTTTTTTATATGTATGTTAATGTGCTTAATAAAATCTTAACAATAAATCTTAGATTATTAAAGCGCTCTTGTCAATCTATAATTTAACTTTTCTTCCCTTTCCCATAAAAAGCACCAAAAAATGTAGCAATTGGCATTGATAACATCACGCCGATACTGCCAACTAAAGTTCTAACGACTTCAGTCGCAACCGTTTCCGTGCTTAAAAATCTTTCCAAACTAAGTCCGGAAGATTGGTTTAAAATAAAAAGTAAAAGTAACGGCAAGGCGGCGCCGGTATAAGTTAAAAATAAAGTATTAACAATTGCTCCTAAATGAGTATTGCCGACCCGATAAGCTAGAGTAAAAATATTTTTCTTACTTAAATTATGATTAGCCTCACGCAAACTATCAGTTGCTTCAATTTGCCCAACAATAATATCATCTAAAACGCCAATAGCGCCAATAATAAAACCAGCTAATAATAGCCCGCGAAAATTAATTTGTAAATCACCAACACCGACTAAAAAAGCCGCCTCCTCCTGAGCTAGACCACTTAAATTAGCTAGGCCGACAAAAATTAAAGATAAGGCTAAAATGGAAATAAGAGAAATAAAAACTGAGAGAATTGCTAAATGAGATTTACGGTGCCAACCTTCGGTTAAATAAATTATAATTGTCATAATTATTAAACCGCCAATTAAACTAACGAGAAAAGGATCTTGACCCGCTAAAATTTGCGGCAGAATAAATTTAACTATCACAAAAAAACTTAAGATTAAACTTATTAAAGCCCGAAGGCCCTTAAAGCGACCAACAAAAATTAAAATAGCAACAAAAATTAAAGCCAAAATAATTAAGGCTTTAGTTCTAACCGCATCAACTACATAATAAGTTTCTTCCCCATTTTCATCTAAATAAGAATCAATAAAAACTCTATCCCCTTCTTGATAATAGGAGCTAGAAAAAACTTCTAAATCAGAAATTCCGTAAAAATAAACTTGAGCACCTTTATTTTCTCCTTTTAATATTTCCAGTTTTAAATTCTGTTGAGTAAAAAGCGAATTATCTTCTCTAGTTTTTTCTAATTCGGCCAGAATCTCAATTACTTTGGCTTTTTGCATTTTAGCCCCCGCGCTAGTATTGTTTTGAGCTTCAAGTCGCGGTGCTAAGAGAAAAAAAGTAATAAAAATTAAAAAACCAAAAAGACTAAATATTTTAATCTTATTATTATTTTTGAAAATCATAAGAAGCATGTTATAATTTAAAAGATTAGACTATGATATTATATAATAGCTTAATAAAAATACCAACAAAATATGGGAATATCTCTTAATGCTTTAATCTTAATTGCTTTATTTTTAGTGCTCAGCTCAAGTGCTGATTTTGCTGTTAAAAATATTAAATATATTGCTTTAAGCCTTCGTTTAAAAATGTTTGTGCTTGGGGCAATTTTAGGAATTGCCACAACTTTACCCGAACTATCAGTTGGGATTAATGCTGCTCTTAAAGGAGTTTCTGGCGTCTCGGCTGGCAATATTTTGGGAGGAATAACCGTTATTATTGGTTTAATTTTAGGAGTTAGCTTAATTCTTCATAAAAACATTAGCACCGAAGATAATTTAAAATCTTTAGTTCCGGTTTTAATTGTTATTCTCTCTCCTTTTTTATTAGGAATAGACGGTATATTTTCTCTAATTGATGGCCTGATAATGATCGCTTTATACCTAGCTTTAATTATTTATTTATATAAAACCGGCAAATCAAATATTATATCCAGTGAAAGCTTCGTTATTTTAGAAAAGAAAAAAATCGCTCAAGCTCTGCTATTTTCTCTTTTAGGAATTATCATTGTAATTTTATCCTCAGGCTTTATTGTTGAGCTCGCCTCTGGTTTATTAGAGAAAACAGGAATGAGTAAATTAATGCTTGGCATTTTAGTTTTTTCAATCGGTACAAATTTACCAGAAATAACGATTGCTCTTACTTCTTGGAAAAGAAAAGCCTCGGAGCTATCAGTTAGTTTTTTAATCAGCTCCGCTTTTACTAATATTTTTGCACTCGGAATAATTTCAGTCTTTAAACCAATTACTTTTCAGATCGGTCCCGCCTACTACGTTTTAGCTTTTTTTCTTGCTTTAATTATGATTCTTTTTGTAATTTTTGCTTTTAGTGATAAAAAACTTTCGAGAAAAGAGGGCTTTGCTCTTTTAATTATTTATCTCGCTTTTTTAGCGGTCAACATTTTTTTAGTTGGCAAATAAAAAAAGACCCCGAGTTAATTGTTAATTTACTCGAGGTCAGTTTACATCAAATCTGTGTCAGATTTTATTCTTTGATATAAACGAAGGCCTGTTCGCCAAGTACATTGCTCAAGGTCATAGGAAGCGGATTATTCCATCCGGTGACATTCGATTTCAACTGAGCACTCATAGGACTGGCGCCATTTTGGTCCAGATAGCTTTTTTTCACGAAAAATACCATTTTTCCATTTTCGTTAAAAACGCCATGGGGACCTTTAGGGTCGTCAGCGCCACCGGAATGCCAGTTTGTACCTCCACCTCCATTAGGAATTCCCTCCCCAAAAAGGTCGGGAATGTGATTTGCTCCAAGCAATACACACCACTGTATGGCTTCACCGGCACCACCGGTTTGTGGTGCCTGAACAGCTGTCGCTGCTGGCGCTGATGTGCCTACGCTGGCACTAGCATCCTCAACCCTAAGGTCGTGAATACCAGTCGTCACGTCGCCTGTTAAGAAAGATTGTGACTCGTCCGATCTTACTGTGTTACGATCCGGCGCAAAAAAGAAATAACCTGCAACTACTACTGCAATGACGAGCAAAATAGCTCCCCAGTTGTTTTTAATCCATTGATTTGCATTCATTTTACAGCCCCTCCACGGCCGTTTAATTTATTTTTAAATAACTGTTTTTTGAAACCTGTTTTTAGGATTCTTATTATTATACACTATTTAAATAATTTTGTCAATAGCTTGAAGCTGAATTCTGGCCCCAAGCGCAATATAGTCTAAAAACCCTTACAAAAGGCTCTTAGCGACCAATAAATAGACTAAAATACTAACTAAATCCTGTATAATAGTGGCGATTGGACCACTAGCACTAGCTGGATCAAGCTTTAAGCGCTGAAAGATAAAAGGGATTAATACCCCGGTTATAATTGAAGATAGAATTGCTAAAAATACTGCTAAAGCTAAAACCAAGGCAATTGCAAGCTCAGCATAAAAAATAAAAGTACTAAAAAATACTAAAATACTTAAGCCAAGGGCAACCAAAAGAGTAATTTTAAACTGACGAAAAGTATAAACTAAAAAATTAAGTTTCGGATTAAAAGCTAAATCACGAACAATAAAATAACCAATTTGAGTTTGAGCGGCCGAACCAATATACACAATTAAAGGAATAAAAGAAGCTAAAATTAAATTCTCCGCCAAAGTAGTTTCAAAGGAAGTAATAACTTTTGACATTAAAAATCCTCCGAACAAACCAATAACGAGCCATGGCAAGCGATTTTTAAGTGAAGAAAAAATAGAAACTTTATCAGTATGATGATCTGAATCCGAATTCTCAATACCAGCCAAGCGAGATAAATCATCATGAATTTCCCGATAAGCAATTTCTAAAATCGTATCACTTAAAACCGCTCCAAGAAATTTCCCGTCCTTATTAACAACTGGAACGGATTTAATATTATTTTTAAGAGCTAAATTAGCAACTCGTTCACCGTCCTTATAAGGACTAACAGTTATTAGTTCACCTTCAAAAAACTCTTCTAATTTTCTATGCTTTCCCTGACGAAAAACTTCTTTAATAGAAACAACTCCTTTTAAAAATCCAACTTTATCAATTGCATAAATATAATTAATTGACTCAAAATTATCTTTTTTTATTTTTAAATATTTTTCAATTTCAAAAATCGTTGAAGTTAAAAAAGCAATCGGTACTTTATCAGTCATTAAAGCCCCGGCGCTATTTTTTGGATATTTTTTTTTCGTAATCTTAAGCATTTTGTTTTAATCAAAAATCTTTTTCTCGCTTCTTAATTATAGCAACTATATTAAGCCGCAGCAATTTTATTTACAAAACAAATCATCCGCCACTAAATAACCACTAGTCCAAGCGATTTGCAAATTATAACCGCCGGTTGGACCATCAATATCTAAAACTTCCCCAGCAAAATATAAATTATTAAACAATTTTGATTTAAAATTTTTAGCATCAACTTCTTTTAAACTAAGTCCGCCACGACTCACCATCGCCTTATCAAAGCCGTAAAGACCAGAAACTTTTAATTGAAAATGTTTTAAGTTTTTACTTATTAATTCCTTTTCTTGTCTTGAAACAGAATTAGCTTTTTGTTCAGAATTAATTTGTAAATTTCTTAAAAAAACTTTAACAAATCTTGGTGGTAAAATCTCAGTTAAAGAATTACTTAAAGTTTTATTAGCGCCATGAAAAATATTTTGTAATTTCTGATTAAGTTCTTCTAAATTTATGTTAGGGGAAAAATCAATTTCAAGTAAATTATTTTTTAAATTTTTTAAATCAACTAAACGACTTAAATTTAAAACCGCGGTACCGCTAATATTATCAGCTCCGAAAATAATATCACCCGATTCAGAGCTAAGATTTTTTTTATTATTTTTTAAAGTTATTTTAACATCACTAAAACTTAAAGCTTCTAAATCTTTAATAAAATCTTCAGAAATCTTTATTGGTGTTAAGCCTGGTTGCGGCTCAATAACTTTGTGCCCTAATTTTCTAAGCCAAGAATAAGCATCACCACTTGAACCAGTTAAAGGATAAGCTTTACCGCCGCTAGCAATTAAAAAATTTTTAGCCCCAAAAAGACGACCATCTTTTAATTCAACTTGATCAATTTTTTTTAAATCAACTGGAGAAATAGTAATTTTTTCAACCTCAGCTTTTAATAATATTTCCCCGCCCTTACTTTCTATTTTTTTAAGTAGTAAATCTAAAACTGAGCGTGCCTTATTATTTTCTGGAAAAACTCTACCCTTAGCCTCCTCTTTTAATTTCAAGCCACCCTCCCCAAAAAAACTACACAATTCTTTAGGACCAAAGCGACTTAAGGGGGATAATAAAAAATTGGCTGCCGACTGATAATTAGAAGCGAAATCTCTTATGTCAAGAAAGTTTAAATTAGTTAAATTACAACGACCGCCACCGGTCATTAATAATTTTGTGCCTGCCTGAGCATTCTTCTCTAAAATCAAAACAGAGGCACCGAGCTCTGAAGCTCGGGCCCCTGCAATCAAGCCGGCTGGACCGGCGCCAATGATAAGTAAATCGTAAATTTTCATTCTCAGAAAATGAATGTTTCTTAAAATTTATTTTTTTACCGCTTTTTTTACAACCTTTTTAGCGACAGCTTTCTTTGGGCTAAGTTCTTTTTTAGCTAATGGTTTTTTAACATCTGCTACTTTTTTATTAGTCATTAATTTTTTATCAGAAGCTCCTTTTTTATCAGCAACTACAGACTTTTTTGACGATTCAGTTGTATTAGCTTCAACTTTTAAACTCTTAGCCTTAGCTTCACCCTTATTCTCAATTAAAATATCTAATAATCTATCAATTTTAGCGTTAAGTTCGTTAACTTTCTCAGTTAAAGCATCGTGATTAACGGATGTAGTCATAGCAGGAGCTGATCTTTCAACTCTTGGTCTTGAGAAACTTCGGTCATTAGTTCTAGGTGAGTCGGATCGGTTACCAAAACAAGTACTACAATAAACTGGCTTTTCTCCAGTTGGCTTAAAAGGAACCTCACAAGAACTGCCACATTCAGCGCAAGTCGCTCTATGCATTAATTTTTCGCCACCAAAACCAGAGTCTCTTCGGCCGCCAAAGCCACCGTCTCGGGAACCACCTCTTGAGCCACCAAAACTACCACCATCTCTAGAGCCTCTATTTGCTCCAAAACCACCGCCATCACGGCGACCAACATCTTGACTTCCGGAGCCACGACGACCTGCAAATGAAGGCCTTCTCTCTCCACTAAATTTTGATTCAGGTCTTCCAAAATCACGGTCACCAGCATTCTTGAAATTTTTCATAATATTTAATAAATAATAATTAACTTATACTTAAGTTTATCCTTAAATTAAAGATAAAGCAAGCTAAAAGGCTTTTTTACTCTTTTTAATTTTTAGTTAGAAAATAAGATAATTAAAAATTATTAATAATATTTTTATTAATTTTTATGTTGTCTTGTAGTAGCTTATTCACCTTATTACTTTTATCTTTTAATTTTTCTGGTTTTTTAATAAAATTAATTAAAGGTTTTAAAGTATTTTTCCACTCAATCTCTTTTTTCATGAGCATAAATTAAAGGCTTAACCGGAGGATAGGCGCCAAAAACAATAATTGAAGCAGAGTGTATTAATTTTTTATTATTTTCTTCATTATAAAGTTGAAAATTTATTTTTTCAGTTTTGAGATTATTTAACTCCGGTACAACCATAAAAACTTCATAATTTTTAGCTAAAAAAACATCGGCCATTTTTTTATAAATTACCGCTGTTCCTACTAAATTTTTATCAACATTAACTAAGCCGGAAAATATAATTACGCGTTTTTTCATCGTTTTTTAATCTAATATTACAACATGTTTTAAAGCTAAATCAAAAAATGTTATAATCATAATTAAGGTTACAATAATTCCCACTAAGAAACCCAATAAAGAGGAGGCGATTACTTTACCCAATTTTACCTATAATTTCTTTTTTCATAAATCTAAAAACCCGAAATACTTCAAAACGGGTTTAATATTCGGGGCCAAATTCTCTTTATCTAAATCCCCCAGTTCAACCCAACGCCATTCTCTTATATCATCACCTGGTATTGGCTCTCCAAGTCTTTTAGCTAAAAAATGGGCGAGAATAACACTAACTTTTTTTCCTTCAATTTCTTTTTCTGTGTAAAAAAAGTATGGCTCATTATTTAAAATTTCCACCTCAAGCCCCATCTCTTCTTTAACCTCGCGTCTAGCCGCCTCCTTCAAATTAATTTCATCCTCCTCAACTCTGCCACCACAAAATTTCCAGAAATTATCATCTCCGTGCTTATTTAATAAAACTTTGCTATCCTCAACAATAACCGGCCCTGAAGCAATAATTATTTTTGACATAGGATTGGGATTTAGATTTGTTATAGTTAAATTATATCATATTACAATAAAAGAAGTGATAATAAATTTACAAACTATTGCGCTTTTTTCAATTTATGCTATAATATACTTATCTTTCAGTTTTAGTCATAGGACTGTTAGGGTATTACATCTTAGAGTCATCCTCCTTGCGGAGGGTGATTTTTTCATTTAAACAATAATTAACAAAAACTTAACCGCAACGCCACAACTACTCCGTCGTGATTCCATCAAATTCCTCATCATTAGCCTCCGCCTCTTCTTTGGTTAATCTAGTTATTTGATCTTTGTGATGAGCAGGAGAATAAATTGTATATAATTTTAAATCTTCGGAATCAGAAACATTTATAATATTATGTTCAGCGCCGGCCGGAACGATTATAGCTGAGCCGTCCTCAACTAAATATTCATTCCCATCAATTAAACATTTCCCCGCTCCTTGTTCAAAACGAAAAAATTGGTCATTCTCAGAATGAATCTCCATGCCAATTTCTTCTCCTGGTTTTAAACTCATCAAAACCAACTGGCTATTTTTACCAGTATATAAAACTTTACGAAAATAATTATTTTCCAAAGTTGCTTTTTCAATGTTTGTGTTAAATCCTTTCATAAATTTATTTTTAAATTATTAGTTTATTATTTTTATTGCTTTCCCATTTACAAGCGCGTCAGCAATTTTCTTATAACTTGAATAAAGAATTCTTTGGTAGGTACTAGCAGAGGTATTCATTTTTTTGGCAGCTTCTTGTTGATCTAAATCGTTTATATGGCGCAAACGATAAGCTTCCAATTCTTCAGTTGTTAATTCAATAACCTCAAGACCCCTCATCGGTACTCCTTGAGGTTTAAAATAAGTTACTTCTGGTTTAAAGCCTATTTTTCGGCAAAGTCTTGGTCTGGGCATATATTAAATTATGACATAAAAGCCTCTTTTTTCAAAGAGGCTAATTGCTTATTAGTTTTGGTTAGAAGAAGCTCTTCTTAAACCAAGACCAACTCCCCTTCGGTGACCACAGGGCTTAAAAGAAGCAACGGAAGAGTTGTTAGAACCATTACAATTCCCCATTACTCTCCCAGTTTTTGAACCTTGTCCACTAGGACCAGTTCCATCTAATTTAGGCATATATTTAATTATTTAAAATAATCAGAGACAGGCGACCTTTGCTTAACTGTCTATTATGAGTATATACCCATAATAAAAGAATGTCAAGGGATAGAAAAAAGAGGGGTTCATATTTGACCCCTCCCTCTAAGTACTTTCCCTCATTTTTATCTTGTGTCACCCCAGAAACCACCATCGCTTTCTAATTTACCATAGCCCGACATAACATATGGCCGGATGATACATTCTACTAAGGTGGCCTTAGGAAATGATTGATGAGCCTCATCAACTAAGTTTAAGACTAGCGGTACATTCAAGTTAGAAGTGCAACACCTGTCATTTCATAGAATACCTCATAAGGGGTCTTCCAGCCAAGTCTTTTTCTTGGTCTTGAG